>Ga0209075_1003929_pt1 | contig 12115 bp, 11 predicted proteins | sample Stecom2011_FD_187523 | JGI IMG/M metagenome (GOLD analysis project Ga0209075, IMG submission 187523) | Agricultural soil microbial communities from Utah to study Nitrogen management - Steer compost 2011 (SPAdes) (version 2) | ecosystem: Environmental > Terrestrial > Soil > Agricultural land...
GGCAGAGAACAAAATTAGACATCAATTACATCCATAAATTTAAACGATATAAATTTTGTAAAGAATGTACATCAAAAATCCACATAAGTGGTTGGATTTCGGATATTGATATAGAAAAGGTTGGGGCTTCAATTTTTATAGCTCACAAATTTGAAGGCCAAGAGGATATTTCTGTAGAAATAGAAATTCCTAGCAGTGCTCCACAAACTCCTAAAAATCTTCCTTTATGTGAATTCACAATGGTAAAAATAAGCGAATAGATTCCTACTAAAACTCCAACTTCAACTGCTCAGGCAATAATTTAAAAGACTTTCTGTGATAAAGGGTTGAGCCGTAAAGTTCAATTGCTCTTCGGTGTTCTATTGTGGGATACCCTTTGTTTTTCTTCCAGTTATACATCGGAAATTCTTCGTGGATTTTATCCATATATTCATCCCGATAGGTTTTAGCTAAAACCGAAGCGGCTGCTATACTCAAATATTTGCTGTCGCCTTTGACAATCGTACTATACGGAATATCCGCAAAAGGTTTAAAACGATTACCGTCAACAATCAAATATTGGGGTTTAGGGTTGAGCGACATAGCACATTGTTGCATCGCTTTTATCGATGCATTTAAAATATTGATTTGATCAATTTCTTCCGGACTCAAATGAATCACTTTAAATGAAATCGCCTTGTCTTCAATATAAGGTCGCAAATATGCTCTTTGTTTTTCAGTAAGTTGCTTGGAATCGTTTAAGAGTTCCGAATGAAAATTCTCAGGAAGAATTACTGCAGCAGCTGTTACAGGCCCGCACAGACAACCGCGTCCGGCTTCATCGGCACCGGCTTCAATTTGAAAATCTGAAAATTTAGGGAGTAGCATTCGGCAAATATAACAATTTGGATATAATTCAGTTCTACAACTCCGAAAGAATTTTGAACTCTGTCGGAGTTGTAAAAAACCTTATATTTGCACCTTTATTCAACACAACACAATGAAACAAGGCAAACTTATCGTATTTTCGGCTCCATCGGGTGCTGGGAAAACTACGATTGTAAGACATCTTTTAGGCATCGAAGAACTCAACTTAGCTTTTTCGGTTTCGGCTACTTCAAGAGAACCACGAGGAGAAGAAGTTCACGGAAAAGACTACTACTTCATGAGCACTTCTGAATTTAAGCAACACATCAAAAACGAAGATTTCCTAGAATGGGAAGAAGTGTATAGAGACAACTTTTACGGAACACTAAAGAGCGAAGTGGAAAGACTTTGGGCTATGGGAAAAAACGTTATTTTCGATATTGATGTATCTGGTGGCCTTCGTATTAAACGAAAATTTCCTGAGCAAACATTGGCTATTTTCGTAAAACCGCCAAGCATTGATGAACTTAAAATTCGCCTAAAAAAACGCTCTACCGAAAGTGACGATAAAATCAACATGCGAATCGCTAAAGCTTCGGCAGAACTAGCTACAGCTCCACAATTTGATGTCATTATCAAAAATCATGATTTGGATGCTGCCAAACAACAGGCTTATGAGTTGGTGAAAGAGTTTATAAATAACTAATCAAAAAAAGACAAAAGATTTAAAAATCGAAACGACTGTTTTTTGATGCTTTCGATTGTTTTAATTTTTAGATTTCAAAAATGAAAATCGGACTCTATTTCGGAACATTTAACCCAATACACGTCGGGCACTTGATTATTGCTAATCATTTTGCCGAATTTACCGATTTAGACGAAGTTTGGCTAGTGGTGACGCCTCATAATCCATTTAAGCAGAAAAACTCGCTCCTGAACGATTATCATAGGCTAGAAATGGTATATCTGGCAACCGAAGACTTTCCAAAATTAAAACCTTGTGATATCGAATTCAAACTTCAGCAACCTAATTACACTATCGATACATTGGTATATTTGGAAGAAAAATATCCGATGCATCAATTTGCGTTGATTATGGGTGAGGATAATTTGAACACCTTCCACAAGTGGAAAAATTATGAAGTGATTTTGGAGTGCTACGGGATTTATGTTTACCCGAGAGTTTCGGAAAACAAAAAAGAAAACCAACTTCAAAATCATCCTCAGATAAATTTTGTGGATGCTCCCGTAATTGAAATTTCTTCGACCTTTATCAGAGAGAGTATAAAGAATAAAAAAAATACTCGGGCACTCCTTCCTGAAAAAGTGTGGAATTTTATCGATAAAAACGGATTTTATCTTAAATAAAAAAATTCTATACTACAATTCCACCCTATAAAAATCAATTATAAAAAAAGACTTTCATATTTGCTTTTATAGCTTATTTCGAAATTTTTACTAGTTAATCTATATCTTCGCCTCTAAAACTCCTTTAAATCGCTTAAAAATTAATTTTTGATGTTTTTGAGTGCATAAATATGAGAAGAAAACTCTTTGGAGGACATTCCTTTCAGATTCGAGAGCAACCCGACAAAAAATGCTTTGATGAAATTCATTTTTCCCGTTTTGTATTTTTCAGATAGCAAACTAACATAAAAACTATCAAAATACATTGGGTGAATTTTTAGCAGTTGAAATTCTTTTTCTAAAAAGAGTTTTAGGATAGCTGTTTTTGAGAAGTGCCATATATGTCTCGGAACATCATAAGCTGCCCAATATTCTTTATAATATGTAGCGTCATACGATTTAAAATTCGGAACCGCAATTATGACAATTCCTCCGGGTTTTGAAATTCTTTTGAGTTCGGATAGTTGTTTATCTAGATCTTCGACATGTTCTAAAACATGCCACATAGTGATTACGTCAAAAGAGTTGTCTGAAAACTCTTCTGTATTTTCTACAAAAGACACTCCTTTTTTCTGAGCTATTTCTTTGGCTTTTAGGCTAGGCTCAATACCTACGACTTTCCATTTTTTGCTTTTAGCATAGCTTAAAAAATCTCCTGTCCCCGCTCCTATGTCCAGCAAATTTCCTTTTTTGGAAGCATACGAAGTTATCAATCTTTCTTTTTGTGAAAGCGTATATTGCCTCACTAAATGATAAAACTTTTCAAACAACGAACGTTTGGAGTCTGTATGCGAAATATAATCATCGCTTTGGTAATATTTATTTAAATCTGATGGAACAGGAACTGTTTTGAATAAGTCGTATTCAGGGTTATATTGTAACTCAAAAGTTTCTTGTGAAACCGAAAAATCTTTGACTTTCATGTTTATTTTCTTAGGTATTCTTTTTTGAGTTTTTGAAGGAATTTTACAGCAATATTATAATACAACGACTTTTGAGAAAGACAATCTGTACCACTTTCGTCTGTAATAGAAATAGCCAAAAACTTGCTTTGATTAATATCTCGGTTACCTTTTGTCTCTTGGTTTTGGGCTCCGTATTGTGATAAATCTAAATACCTTTCTGTTTCGTGACGGTCTAAAACTTTAATGTAAAAACGCTCTTTGTTATCCTCTACCCAAAACTCTCTGGTTTGATAGGTTTCCAGCTTATATTTCTCAGCTAAAAACAATTCAATAGGTGGTGTAGTCAAGTCGTTTTCAAACACAAAAACATTCAGATTCTTGGTTCCGATGTTGTTAGTAGCTTCTGTAGGAACTATCAAAAAATCGTCAATGATATATCCGCCTTGTTGAAGGGTTCCACAAGATATAAGCAAGAAAAAAGAAAAAAGAAAAAAGAGTTTTTTTAGGTTCATCTCAGTAATATCAATACTTCACAAGATTTGTTTCACGTGAAACAATTGTTTACTATTTTAATTTTGAATGATGAATTTTAAATAAACCAAGCAATTCAGAATTCAAACTCATCATTCAAAAAAATATTATCTTCCCATATAAATCAAAAGCACCGATATATCGGCCGGAGAAATTCCGCTGATTCGAGAAGCTTGCGAAATAGTAATTGGTCTGATTTTTTTCAGCTTCTCACGAGCTTCGTACGACAAAGATTTTACTTTATCATAGTCAAAATTCTCAGGTATTTTTACTTCTTCTAAGCGCGAAATCTTATCGGCATTATTTCTTTCTTTTTCAATATAACCCGAATATTTCACTTGAATTTCGGCTTGCTCAAGAACCTCTTGATCTAGGTTATGCTCTTCTACGTACTGTTTTACTTTCTCGAATTTAAGCATGTCGTTTAAATCTAACTGTGGTCGAGAAAATATTTTAAACATCTTATCCGGTTGCACTATGAGAGCAGATCCTTTTTCTTCTAGAATAGGGTTAGTTTCTTCTACTCTAACGCTGGTTTCTTTAAAGAATTGAACTAAGTCATTTGATTTTTTAAACTTTTTCTCCATTCTACGAAGTCGTTCTTCTTTAGCTAAACCTATTTCATAGCTTTTTGGGGTAAGTCTGAAATCGGCATTATCTTGACGTAAAAGAGTTCTGTATTCGGCTCTCGAAGTAAACATACGATATGGTTCTTCGGTTCCTTTGGTAATCAAGTCATCAATCAAAACACCTATATAAGCTTCGTCTCTTTTCAGAATAAATGGCTCTTTTTCTTGAACTTTTAGACTGGCGTTAATTCCGGCCATGAGTCCTTGAGCTGCTGCTTCTTCGTATCCTGTTGTTCCATTGATTTGTCCGGCAAAGAATAAACCTTCTACCAGTTTAGTTTCTAACGTATGTTTTAATTGCGTAGGCGGAAAATAATCATATTCGATAGCATATCCGGGACGGAAAAATTTCACATTTTCGAATCCGGCTACACTACGAAGTGCTTTGAATTGTACATCTTCAGGAAGTGAGGTAGAGAATCCGTTTACGTAAACCTCTATAGTATTCCACCCTTCAGGTTCTACGAAAATTTGATGTCTTTCTTTATCAGCGAAACGATTAACTTTATCTTCTATAGAAGGGCAATATCTAGGACCTATACTTTTGATTCTACCGTTAAACATTGGTGAACGATCAAAACCTTCACGTAATAAATCATGCACTAGAGGAGAAGTATAGGTCATGTAACAACTCTTTTGTTTGGTGAGCGGTTGTGTAATATCGAGGTATGAGAATTTTCCGGGGTTTTCATCTCCGGGTTGTTCTTCCATTTTCGAATAATCTAGTGAGCGTCCATCTACTCTTGGTGGTGTTCCGGTTTTCATACGTCCGGCATCAAAACCTAAATTCACCAAATCTTCAGTAATTCCGTATGCGGCACTCTCTCCTGCTCTACCCCCACCAAACTGTTTTTCCCCGATATGAATAAGTCCATTCAGGAAAGTTCCGTTAGTAAGAACTACCGTTTTAGCATTAATTTCAATACCCAGATTTGTTATAATTCCGGTTACTTTTCCGTTTTTCACTTTAATTCCTTTTACCATTTCTTGGTAAAAATCAAGGTTTGGTGTTTGTTCCAGCATCAACCTCCATTCTTCTGCAAACCTCATTCTATCACTTTGCACCCTTGGGCTCCACATAGCAGGTCCTTTGGATTTATTGAGCATACGGAATTGTATTGCTGTTTTATCTGATACAATTCCTGAATACCCACCTAGTGCATCAATTTCTCGTACGATTTGTCCCTTTGCAATTCCCCCCATTGCAGGATTACACGACATTTGAGCGATGTTCTGCAAACTCATTGTTACTAATAAAGTTTTTGAACCCATATTCGCTGCTGCCGCTGCTGCTTCAGAACCTGCATGCCCCGCTCCTACTACTATTACATCGTATGTATTAAACATTTTCTTTATTCCTTATTTTGAATTTTGAATAATAAATTTCAACTATGTTTCACGTGGAACATTTAAATTTAAAACCTAAACATAATATTACTGTTCCACGTGGAACATTTTTATCTTCTCATCTTCTTTAGTTCTCATTAGTTTTTCATCATCTTCGGTTTTATCTTTATAACCACAGTAATGAAGAACTCCATGTACCATTACTCTTTTAAGTTCTTCATCAAAGGTTACTCCGAAGTCTTTAGCATTATCTTTTACTCTTTCAATAGAAATAAAGATATCTCCTGATATGAGATTATCTAAGGTATAATCAAATGAAATTATATCCGTAAGTGTTTCATGTTCAAGATATTGAACGTTAATTTCGTATAAATAATCATCATCACAGAAGATGTAATTAATTTCACCTTCCTCTTTTCCTTCAGAATCTATTACTGAAGATAACCAATCTTGGTATTTTTCTTCGTTATCTAACTGAAAATCAGTTTCGTAGTTGAATACTATCATGTTTATTTAGTTACACAGAGTTCACAAAGGTAACGCAGAGATTCATAGAGTTTTTATTAGTTTTTTATAAAATTTATATAGAAAAAACTTTAGTATAACTCTGTGCTGTGCTCTGTGAATCTCTGTGAAATACTCTATTTTTTAAAATACTGTTGAACCTTTTGATTATAAATTGGATGCAAAGGTAAGGCATCTCGATTTAAAATTTCTATATTATTGAGATATTCCTGTAGTTTAGGGTCAATAGCCTTTATGTTTGGGTTGTATTCTTTACGGTTTGTATTTGATTCTCTTTTATCATCTTCACCTTGTTGTTTTACAGCTTTATCGAGTTTCAAAAGTTCGTGTTTAAGGTTTTTCATTCGCTCCAAAACCGTATTGTGAAAACCTTTATTGAGAAGTTGCTTCTCAATTTCCTGCATTTGTTTAGCAGCGTTCTGCCCTACTCCGCCCATACCTTGTTTTTCGAGTTGCTTTTGTAAAGCTTCACGAAGCATTTGTTGTTCTTTATAAATTTCATACAACATCCCTGCATCTCCTTCACCTTCAACACCTTCACCGCCTTGACTACCCCCTTTGTTGCCTTCTTGACCTTCTTGCTCACCTTTCTTCATTCCTTCTTCCATTTTCTTTGAAAGTTCATCTTGCTTTTTGATGATATCGGGAAGTTGCATATCGCCTTCACCACCTTGACCGGGTTTTGGCATACCAGCTCCTTGCATCTGCATTTGCATCTGATTCTGTATATTCGACAAAAAGTCTGCTAACTTATTGGCAGAAGTTATTGTGTATTGCTGATGCGAAGTTCCTTTCGGGATTTTCATTTCAGCTAGTTCTTCTAGAGATTTATCTATGTTATAATGAATATTGCCAATTTCTTTATTAATATCTTCACCAATCATGGGGTTTCGAAGCGATAAAGCAAACAAACTATCATCAACATGCCTAAATTGGGTTTTAAGATTATGTTGAGTCTTCAAAAAGTTGCCATAAGACGGACTTTTTGGTTTAGCTTCTTTGAACTTGAGCATCACATCTTCTTGAGAAAACGAAAAAGCCAACAAGTTATCCAGAATTTGACGAAGCATTTTTGAATCTTCCTCCATTTGTTGCATAGACATCTCCATCATCATCGATTGCATTTTCTGGCTCATTTTTTTCATTTTTTGAGCTGCATTCTTCTGATTAGATTTGGCATTTTGCTTATTATCTTTTTGAAGATTTTGCTCTGCCTTTTGCATTTCTTGTTCGATCTGTTCTTCCTCTTTTTTATCTGTAGGAAGTTCCATCGGATTTTTGAGTTCTTTGTTTTGTTTATTAAGCTCTTCTATGTCTTTCTGAATTTTATCAAACTCTTTGTTGAGTTCGTTTTGCTTTTCAGAAGTATTTTCTTTATCTGATTTTTCGGATAAACTTTCTTGTTTGTTGGAGAGTTTTTCTAAATCCGAAGCTATTTTTTCGAGCTTTCTTTCTACATAAAAACGCTTAGTAAGTTCAACCAATTGCTCGAGACTCTTTTGTTGAGACTTCGCATTTTGTTTGAACTTTTCCATTTTATCAAACAATTCTTCTTTCTGTAATTTTTCAGAAAGATCTTTTAACTCCTCCAAAAGTTTCTGATTTTTTTCGATTTCGGCTTGAGTTTTCTCTAGACGTTGTTCTAAAAGTTGTTTTTGTTGGTCTTCTTTTTCCGGATTGAATTCTGATAGATTTTGCTTCAGCTTTTCAGAAAAAGACTTCATCATCTCTTCTTGTTGCTGTTGTCTTTTCAAGAAGTCATCAATCTTCTTTTGATCTTTAAAGTCCAAGGTTTTCTTTTCTTTGTCTAGCTGTTTGAACTTCTCGAGCTCAGAGAGCTGCTTTTCTTGCGATTTAATCGATTTTGATAAACTATTTAAATTCTCTGATTGTTGTTTAAGGTTTTCGTCTTGCTTTTCAGCTTCTGTAAGTTCTCTGTGAGAGAAAACCGTTGACTTACTGCTTTTGAAGTTATGAATGGCATCATTGTCAAAAACTTCGAAGTAATATTCATACTCTACACCTTGTTCTACATCTAAACCATTCGGGAAAGTATAGTGAAATCTATCAAATACTCCTTTGTTGAGTGGTAAAGTGTATTTATTCAAAACATCGGGATTTGATTTTTTGTAATAAACTACTTGTAGTTTCGTAAGCCCGTAATCATCTGAAACTTCACCTACTAAAACTTTAGAAGATATTCCTAAACTATCCGGTAAATTTCCAACAGTAATCGTCGGAAAAGCATCTTTAATGATACCTATTCTGTACTGAAGTTTTTCGTAATGTTTTACGTTTTTATTAGAGGTAAGAATTTGATAATCTGTATTTTCTAATATATTTTTTGTAAACAGAAAGTAATCCTTTTCAACTGTAAATTGATGAGTTTGGTTGCCACTCTCCCACTCTACGTTTTGAGTAGTTTGAGCTTGAACCTTCCAAGTAACTTTGGTTCCTTCCGGAATTATAGCATTTCCGGTTCCTTTTAATATTTCCGGTTTTTTACTTAAATAAGCAGGAAAATTAAGTTGCATTTCGAAATTAGCAATCACAGGAACTTCAATAACTTTCAATACATAATCTTTTGAAGTTATCGAATTAGCTTCGATATGAAATTCAATATCTTTAACAGGTTTTACAAAGCGATATTGAAATTCTCCTACAGCTGTATTTTCTAAATAATAACTTTCGTTACCAAAAGAAATCATCACTTTTTCAGGAATTACTTTTCCTTGAGTACTTACTTTCAGTATAAAATCTTCCCCTTGTTTTACTTTTAGATCTGAATTGAGAATAACAAACTCAAATGGAGCTGGCGGTGTATATCTTTCGCTATAATGCACTACCCTATTCATACTTTGGGTAATCACATGGGAATTTCCACTTATGAAAAACAATAAAAACAACAGTATTGGAACAATGGCTAAAGGTAAATACTTTAGGCTCTTTTTGAAATCCACAGCATTCGCAAAAGGAACCGGACTTAAGCTTTGAGCTTTCTGTTCAATCGAAGCTAACAAAAGTTCAGAATTATCTTGATTTTCTGATAATTGTAAGAAGTTAATCAGTTTGTCATTTACTTCAGAAAAGTGATTTCCGATAATTACTGAAGCTTCTTTATAGCCAATACCTTTTTGAATTTTAAACAATTTAAACAACGGAAAGCAAATAAACCTTAAAAACAAGAATAGTTCAACCGATACAAAAAGCCAAAACAATATGGTTCTACCTAAAGGTTTCAACCACAAGAAATATTCTATAAACAGCGTAAACAAAAAGTATAACAACCCTAAACCTATAAAAAAGAAAATTCCTTTTATAAGCTGATTGGTATAATACTTTCGTATAAATTGTTCTAATTTACTGTATATAAGATCTATGCTGTTCATATCACTGCTTTATAACCTGTAAAAATAGTAAAATTAAGATATAGAATACTTTTTATTTTTTTTTGAATTCTACATAAAATAAAAAAAGAGCACTTTTCTATACAAAAGTACTCTTGTGTTTAATACTAAATTAAAAATTAGTACCTATAAAGAGGATAATATAACTTAGAAGATTCATTATTTAATTTTGTTTGTATTTCATCATGAACGTCTGAATTCTTCCATTTTGTTATTTTAATTTGATTTTTATTTTTAGAAATCAATTCATCAGCAATAGCATTAAATTCTTTTTTATCTATAACTCCTGCTTCTTTACAAGCAATAAGTATGACAGATATATTACTAATATTAAGCATATTAGATTCTACACTTCTCATTTCATCTAACAAGAACTTAAGTTCATCTTTTCCTAAATTTTTAAAATTTTCATTTTTAAATAATTCAAAACTTGCTAATTCAAATAAGTTATTATAAAAGTCTGTTGAACCATATTCTTTTTTAAATTCTTGTAATAAAGCTATTTGTTGAAATTCATTGTCTTTGACAGACAATAGTTTAGAAAAAACATTAACATCAGACGGGATTTGCCCCGGCTCACGTTTATTTACCGATTCTAAAGAAAGTTTAATATTTTTTTCTTGAGTAGTAATCTCATTTTCATTACTACAAGAAAATAAAATAATAAATACAAATACTAATATAAATAAATTGTTACTTTTCATATTATTATGTTTTAAAAAGTTAATAATTAAGCGGCTTCTTCACAACAATCTTTTTGAGCTTGAGAGCCCTCGATATCTATACTTCTTACAACTTTCCAAGTGCCACCTTCACTTTGTTCATATTGTACAAATAAACCAGACTTTCCTGGTTTACCACTACAACATTCTTCATAATCTCCTACCTGATAGAAAGTTCTACCAGTTGCATATTCTCCACATTCACAATTTGTTTGAGAATGAGTAATTCCTCCTAAAACAAATAATAATAAAAAATCTTTTCATAATATAATATTTTAAAAGTTAATAGAACAAATGTATATATAAAAAAAATATTAATAAAAATAAAATTAACATATTTTTAACTTTTAAAATAAAAGGATAGATTTTTAAACTCATAGCTTCCCGTATTACCTTCAATCATCCATTAAAAAAACTAATCCGAAAATTATCTGAGAGTTTTCAACAACTATTAATAACAAACAAAAAAGAAGATTTTAAAATTTTAAAAAATGGTGTGTTATATAGGCTGTTAATAGTTGAAATAAGTTTTTCGAAAAAACTTGCTTTTACAGATATACTTAGTTATACAAAGTAATCAACATATATTTTATAGTAATTTGATTTGAAAATCAAGCTCTTTTAAATTGTTATCAACAATCGTGAATAATGTATTTCTGATAGAAATTTTTAATAAGTAAAAAACTTTTTATTGTTGAAAAACTCATAGATTGTTGCTGATAAAATTCTATAATTTTTGATAACTAAATTTGGAAATCAAAATCAAATTTCTAAGTATAAATTTTCACTCAACTTTTACAAATACTTTTGATTAGTTACTGAAAGATATCAACAATTTCTGTTAACATACAATTAACAGTAAATCAATCTATTGTAAATTTGAATTAACAAGAGGAAATGAGTTGTTAGTTATAGGTTATTAGGTTTTAAATCTCACTAATAACCTATAACTAGTGTAATCAACAATTATTTTTTAAACATGAAGTATACTGCTAAAATCAGGAATGCAAACGAAATCAGATGATTAAGTCGAAAGGTTTCAGTTTTAAAAAGCAGAAGTGTAAAAAGACAAAAAACAACTAGTGTTACCACTTCTTGAATTACTTTGAGTTGTAATAAAGTAAAAGGACCTCCATTCCCTTCATAACCCATTTTGTTAGCGGGAACCATAAACATATATTCAAATAAAGCAATTCCCCAACTGATTAGTACAATTGCTATTAAACCTAATTTTTGAGTAGGTTTCCATTCAGCAAACTTCAAATGACCATACCAAGCAAAGGTCATAAAGGTATTCGATATGACCAATAACAAAATTGTAAGAATACCTTTCATAGAATTATTGCAATAAATAAACTAAAAACACAGCCGGAATCAAATAAATCACAATAGTTCTAGCTCCATCATAATCTTTTGCCAAACGTTGACCTAAAAGTAGCATTAGTAATGTTACAGACGAAATAACAGCAGCCATCAAAGCAATTTCTTTATTTCCGTTTTTCAAGAGTGAAACAATTCCGATAATTGCTAAAACTCCTGAAATCATTTCTAGAGCTAGGATAATTCCCAGTGATAGAGGTACTTTATTTTTGAGAATGGTTTTAGCGAAATGCGATTTTAACCATTCTACATTTCCGGTCCAATCAGTGATTTTATCTAAACCTGACTGAAGAAAAGATATAGTCAAAAAAGCTAAGAGTATAATTTCTGCAAAATAGTTCATAGTTTTTATTTTTTATGGATTAAACGTGTGAGTTTTATAGATAAATCTGTAAGGATAAGTTTTGCATTTCCGT
>Ga0209075_1003930_pt1 | contig 12113 bp, 9 predicted proteins | sample Stecom2011_FD_187523 | JGI IMG/M metagenome (GOLD analysis project Ga0209075, IMG submission 187523) | Agricultural soil microbial communities from Utah to study Nitrogen management - Steer compost 2011 (SPAdes) (version 2) | ecosystem: Environmental > Terrestrial > Soil > Agricultural land...
CGATGATGGGGGTGGCCATCTCCCGGGCACCGTTAATGGCGGCCTCGAACCGGGATTCGCCCTGTTCGATATGCCGGTGCACGTTCTCCACCATGATGATGGCGTCATCCACCACCAGGCCGATGGCCAGGACCATGGACAGCAAGGTCAGCAGGTTCAGGGAGAAGCCGAACATCAGCATGACAAAGGCACCGCCGATCAGCGACAGCGGCACGGCAACTGAGGGCACCACAGAGGCTCGTACCGAACCCAGGCACAGGAACACCACCACCAGTACGATGAGCATGGCTTCAATCAGGGTTCGGATAACCTCGTTGATGGAGTCTTCGATAAAGTCCGAGGCGTCGTAGGCCAGGCGCACGTTCAGGCCGCTGGGCAACTGGCTTTCGATATCCGGCAATTCGTCTTTGACCAGCCCGGCGACGGTCAACGGGTTGGCGCCCGGCGCCATTTCAATGGCCACGTAGGTGGCGGGCTGGCCTTTGTACAGCGCCAGCTGGTCGTAGCTCTGGGAGCCCAGTTCAACCCGAGCAATGTCCTGCAGGCGGATCAGGGTGCCGCCGGACTGCTTCACTACCAGGTTGCGGAAGGCATCCGGATCGGCGATGTCGGTATCAGTTGTCAGGCTTACTTCGGTGTACTTGCCCCGGGTCTGGCCCACAGCGGCCTGGTAGTTGTTGGCCCGCAGCCTGGCGGCCACTTCGACCGGAGTCATATCGACCGCGGCCAGCCGTTCCGGGTCCAGCCATACCCGCAAGGCGAAGGTGCGGCCCAGCAGCTGGGCCTTGCCCACGCCAGACAGCGCCTGCAGCTTTGGCTGCACGACGCGGGTCAGGTAATCGGTAATCTGGGGCACATCCAGCTCGGTGCTGTAGAAGGCGATATACATCAGCGCGGTGTCGTCGCCGGTAGTCGAGGTAATCACCGGGTCTTCGGCTTCTGCCGGTAGCACGTTGCGCTGGCTGGCTACCTTGGCCTGGATTTCCGCCAGGGCATCGTTGGCGTCGTAGTTCAGTACCATCTTGGCCTGGATGGTGGACACGCTCTGGGAGCTGGTGGAGGTCAGGTAGTCAATACCACTGGCTTCGGCAATGGCCTGTTGCAGCGGCGTGGTGATAAAGCCCTTGATCAGGTCCGAACTGGCACCGGGGTAAGCGGTGGTAACCGTCACCGTGGTACTTTCCAGTTTCGGGTACTGGCGGATTTCCATTTCCATGGCGGCCCGGGCACCGAGCAGCAGGATCAACAGGCTGACCACCGTGGCCAGGACTGGCCGGTGGACAAATATGTCGGTGAATTTCATTACTCAGACGCCTCCTGGCCGGATTCGTCCTGGATCTCTACCCGTTGGCCGGCCCGCAGCCTGAGCAGGCCCTTGGCAACCACGGTTTCACCGGATTCGAGGCCGGACGTTACGGAGGCCCGTCCCTCACGGACTTCCCCGGTGGTGACACTGCGGCGGCTGACCACCAGCTGGCCTTCTTCGTTTTCCTCTACTACGAACACGAAGTTGCCATACGTGTTGTAGGAAATAGCCTCGCGGGGCAGGGTGACTACTTCGTTGTTCCGGGGCTGGCCAGTCTGGATGGTGGCAAACATACCCGGGCGCAGCAGGTTGTCTTCGTTGTTCAGGGTGGCGCGCATGCGCACAGTGCGGGTTTCCGGATTTACCGAGGTGTTGATGGCGCTGACTTCGCCCTCGAAGGTGCGGTCAGGTACGGCGGCCACGGTAACCGACACCGGGAACCCCTGGTCCACATCCGGCAGGTATTTCTCGGACAGGGTGTAGTCCACGTAGATCGGGTGCAGCATGTTGATCTCGACGATCGGGGTGCCGGTGCCAAGGTACTGGCCCTGGTCCACCATCCGGATACCCAGCTTGCCGTCAAACGGCGCCTTGATCACTTTCTTGTTCAGCTGCGCTTCTGCCTCGTTAACCCGGGCCCGGGCGGCATCGTAGTTGGCCTTGGCTTCGTCGTACTGGGACTGGGATACGGCGCGCCGCGGCAGCAGGTCGGATACCCGCTTGAACTCCTGTTGCGCCAGCTGGGCCTCGGCCCGACGGGTGCGCAGGGCCGCTTCGTCGATGGCGGCATCCAGCCGCACGAGAACGTCCCCCTGTTTAACCGTGTCGCCAGACTCAAAGTTGATACTTTCGATGACGCCCGGAACCTCGTTGGCCACCTCAATACCGTTGATGGCTTCTACGCTGCCCACCGCCTTGATGGCGGGCTGCCAGGTTTCGGTGGTTGCCTTGGTCACGGAAATAATCGCCGGCGGCTGAGGCTGCGACATCATTTCCTTCATCTGGCCGAACTGCATGAACTTGTAGCCAAAGATGCCGCCAAGGACGACACCAAGGAAAATGATGACGATGACAAAACGGGATGCGGTGCGCATAGGTCTGTTCCTGGGGGGAGTTCCTGGGAGTTATTGGGTGCCGATGCTGTTATGGAGCGGTGGGCAAAAAGTCAATTGGCATTTTAGCGTAGGGTGCTACAAAAATAACAGCTTTGTCATGGGCCACAGGGCTCAGGAGCCGGCTGAGCACGCAGACTTCGAAAAACTCTCCACCAGATAGTCAATCATCGCTCGCACCTTGGCCGGGGGGCGGCGATCAGGCGCGAACAAGACATAGAGCCCGCCGAGATCCAGCAGCGGCTGATCCAGCTCAAGGGAAACCAATTGCCCGGTTGCCAGTGCATCACCCACGATAAAGTTGGGCTGATAGACAATGCCCTGGCCCTGGAGGGCGGCTGCCAGCAGGGCATCGCCGTTGTTGGCGTTGAGGTTGCCGCGCACGGGCACCCGAATGCTGCCGTCCTGCCCGAACGCCCAGGTGCCTTTTCCTTGTAATGGCGACTGGGTATAGCTCAGGCAGTTATGTTCAGACAGCTCAGTCACCTTTTGTGGCGTGCCATGGCGTTCCAGGTATGCCGGAGCGGCACACAAGCGCATGGGGCAATTGCCAAGCCGTCGAGCTCTCAGGGAGCTGTCTGCCAGGTGGCCAATGCGAATGACCAGGTCCCAGCCCTCTTTGATCAGGTCGTTCTGGGCATCGCTCAGCCCCAGCTCCACGTCGACTCTGGGATATTGCTGGCAGAAACCCGGCAACAGGGGCGCAACGAAGCGGGTGCCAAAAGACAGGGGCGCGTTCACGCGCAGGCGGCCCACGGCCTGAGTGCGCTGAATGGTTACCTCTGCGTCAGCTTCATCCAGCTCCTGGAGGATTCTCCGGCAGGCCTCCAGGTAGTCGGTTCCCGCATCGGTCAGTGACAGCTTGCGTGTCGTTCGGCGCAACATTTTCACGCCGAGCCGCGCCTCCAGGGCATCCATGTGTTTGGTTGCCATCGCGGGAGACATACCCAGAACCCGCCCGGCGGCAGACAGGCTGCCGTGCTCAGCGGCCTGAACAAAGACGCGCATGCCAGTGAAGCGATCGAGCATGTCATTTCCTACTATCGGTTAAAGGTGTATGGGGATTTTAGCAGGTTCTCGTCGCCAGAAAGTGAGCGTAAATTGGCGTTAACCTCAGCATGCGCGGATTTACCCAAGGGGATGATGCATGGCATAGAGTAACGCGACACCGGCCACCGGATGTCGGCAACCAGCGGGCTGGCCCGGGCGGGCGCTCAGGTAACCCTTGTTGGCCGTAGCCAGGCCAACGTTGATGCTGCGCTGGCGAGCATCAGGCAGGCCACCGGCCGTGATGACGCAACCGGTGTTGTGGCCGATGCCGGCACCGCCGAAGGCTGTAACTCGGTCATTGCCGCCCGGCCAGCGGTGGATATCCTGGTGAATAACCTGGGTATCTATGGCGGTCGTCCGTTCTTCGAGATTGACGATGCCGCGTGGGAGGAAATCTTCCAGGTGAATGTGATGAGCGGCGTCAGGCTGGCCCGTCACTATGCCCGGGGGATGCAGGACCGGGGCTGGGGCCGGATTCAGTTTATCTCCAGTGAGTCGGCGCTCAACATTCCGGCCGAAATGGTGCATTACGGTGTCAGCAAAGCCGCCTTGCAGGGCGTGTCGCGAGGGCTAGCCAAGGTGTTGGCGGGCACGGGCGTCACCGTGAACACCATCCTCCCGGGGCCAACCCGTACCGAAGGCGCCCAAAAAATGATGGCCGAACTGGCGGCGGAACGGCCGAGCAGATGGAAGCCCTGTTCCTGCAGGAAAACCGGCCATCAACCCTGCTCCGGCGCTTTGCCACACCGGAAGAAGTTGCCAACCTGAGTGTTTACGCGGCATCGCCCCAGGCCAGTGCCACCACCGGTGCGGCGCTGCGGGTTGAAGGTGGCATTGTTGAAAGCATTGCCTGATTGGGCTGCTATTCTGTGTTTGTCTGCATGGCATTAAGGAGATGAAGATGATCAAGGATTCCCCCGAGCGATACGGAACCCTCACCCGTGCCCTGCACTGGTTGATGGCTGCACTTGTGGCCTGGCAGTTACTGAAGCTGGGAGACCGTATTGCCGGCGGTGAGCACTGGGTAGGGCAGACGCTGGTGCCCTGGCATGTGTCCATTGGTGTCTTGCTGCTGGTACTGATTGTGGCGCGCCTGGCCTGGGCCGTCAGCCAGCGCGGGCAGCGCCCGCAGCCGGACCCGGCCATGGCACTGGCGGTCAAGGCCGGGCACGGATTGCTGTATGCCAGCCTTGTGCTGATGCCGGTCACCGGAATCATGGTGATGCTGGGCGGTGGTTATGGTGTGAATGCCTTCGGGGTTCAACTGGTGGCCAAGGGGGAAGAGTTGGGTTGGGCGGCTGCGCTTGGCAGCCTTCACTCGCCGCTGGCCTGGTTGCTGACCGCCCTGGTGATCGGGCACGTTGGGATGGCGCTGCTTCATCATTTCGTCAAACGGGATGAGACGCTGAAACGCATGCTTTAGGGGCCTGAATGAAAGCATCGGATCATCATCGGCCGGGGCGCAGGCAAGCGCTCCGGCACCTTTTCAGCCGACACCAGCTGGGCGAAAGTGTCAGGCTTTCTCCCCAGCCCGGTATGCGTAACTCTGCACTGGCAGGCCTGCAGGTGGCCATAACCTCCCTGATCGCCCTCCCTCTGATTCAACTGTCGCCGTATTCACACCTGATCGGATTTGCCTCTCTGGGAACGCTGGTGGCCTTGTTTGGTCGCTTTGCTCCGCAGTCGCGGCGCGGTTGGATTGTATTATTGTGCATCCTGTGCCAGGCCGGCACGGTGTTCACGATGTCCCTGGCGGCCTGGCTGGGTACTCCGTTTGTCTTCCAGGTTCTTTTGCTGGCACTGATGTGCGGTGCTTTGTTTTACCTGGTGAATGTGGGGGATTTCGGCCCGCCGGGGGCGCTGATTTTCATTTTTGCGGCCAGCGTGTCCATGGGCAGTGTCGGGTCGTTCGAGGTCGTTCTGCAACGTACCGGGGCAACCGGGGGCGCCGCAATACTTGCGTTGATCATCTGTATGTTGACGGAGGTGTTCAGGCGCCGTGACGCAGGCAGCCTTGCCGGCAGTCCGGCGCCGCGTTCTGTAAGCCACCAGATGATTGCCGTCGCCAGGATTATTGTCGGGGCAGGCATTGCGGCTTATGTCGCCTACGGGTTTGGTGCCAGCCATGCCGGTTGGGCGGCTATGGGCGCAGTGGCCGTGCTGCAGGGTGCGCACCTGCATATCACCATGAACCGGGCCCTGCAGCGCACCGGAGGTAACCTGGTGGGTGCGGTCCTGGTGGCGTTGATGCTCTCGACTGAACCTTCGGTGTGGACGGTGATTGTGCTGGTGGCGGCACTGGCGTTCGCCACTGAGGCGATCATCGGGGCCAATTACGGGTTGGGCCAGATCCTGGTCACGCCCATGGCCTTGCTGATGATGTATCTGGCCGAGCCGGATGTTGCCGGTGTGGTGATGGCCCAGGAGCGGGTTTTCGATACCCTGATTGGTGCCTTTATCGGTATGGTACTGGCGGTGGTGTTTTCGTCACTGGATGACCGGGCCCTCCTGGCCCGGCATCATTCTGAACGATTGGGCGGTTAACCGTCTGCGGATTTCCGCTTTCCGGTCAGGCCCACCACAAACACGTAGAACAGCGGCACAAAGAAGACCGCCAGGATGGTCGCAGCCAGGGTGCCGCCGACCACCGCGGTGCCGATGGCGTGCTGGCTGGCGCTGGAGGCGCCGCTGGCGATGGCCATGGGCAATACCCCGAAGATGAACGCCAGCGAGGTCATGATGATCGGCCGCAGGCGCAGGCGCGCGGCCTCGGCTGTCGCCTGCAGCAGTGGCTTGCCTTCCTGCTCATACAGCTGGCGGGCAAACTCCACGATCAGGATGGCGTTCTTGGCGGCCAGGCCCATGGTGGTCAGCATGCCTACCTGGAAGAACACATCGTTGGACAGCCCCCGGGCCATGGTGGCCAGTACCGCGCCCAGTACCCCCAGAGGTACCAGCATAATCACGGCAAACGGGATCGACCAGCTTTCGTACAGGGCGGCCAGGCACAGGAACACCACCAGGATCGACAACAGGTACAGCATCATGGCCTGGTTGCCGGCCTGTTTTTCCTCGAACGACAGGCCGGTGTACTCCAGGCCGATGCCTTGTGGCAGGTCAGTGGCAATCCGCTCCAGTGCGGCCATGGCATCGCCGGTACTGTAACCGGTGGCCGGAGCACCCTGAATCTGTGTGGCGGGCACGCCCTGATAACGCTGCAGGCGTGGTGAGCCATACACCCACTCACCGGTGGCGAAGGCGGCAAAGGGCACCATCTCGCCCTGGGCATTGCGTACGAACCACTTGTCGAAGTCTTCCGGTGCCAGCCTGGAGTCCGGCTGGCCCTGTACATAGACCTTCTTAACCCGGCCGTTGTGCAGGAAGTCGTTCACGTAACTGGAGCCCCAGGCCGCCGACATGGTGGCATTGATGTCGGCAATGGACACCTGCAGCAGCCGGGCCTTTTCATCGTCGATGATCACCTGGTATTGGGGCTCGTCCGGCAGGCCGTTATGGCGAACCATGTTCAGCTCCGGCGCGGCATTGGCCCGGTTGATCAACTCATTGGTGGCGGCCATCAGCGACTGGTGGCCGCTGGCGCCGTTGTCTTTCAGGTACAGGTCAAAACCGGTGGCGTTGCCCAGCTCCAGGATGGCCGGTGGCACGATCGGGAACACGATGGCATCTTTGATCTGGGCGAACCGGGCCCCGGAGCGGCCAGCCAGGGCGAACACGCTCTGGGCAAAGCTTTCCCGGTCGGCAAAGGGCTTCAGGTCGACGAACAGGATGCCGGAGTTCTGGCCGCGGCCGGCAAAGTTAAAGCCCCGCACAGACATCACGCTCTTGACCACCTCGGACTCCTCTTCCAGCAAATAGCTTCCGGCTTCGGCCAGTACCGCTTCGGTGCGCTCGGCGGTGGCGTTGGTGGGCAGTTGCACCATGACAATCATCACGCCCTGGTCTTCGTCTGGCAGGAACGCGGTGGGCAAGCCCTTGAACAGGAAGCCCACGGCTACCACCAGCAACAGGTACACGCCCATAAAGCGGCCCTTGCGCCTGATCAGGTAACTGACGCCGGATTTGTAGCGGTTGGCATTGCGGTCAAAGGTACGGTTGAACCAGCCAAAAAAGCCTTTTTTGGCGTGCTGGTCGCCGGGCTTGAGCATGGTTGCGCACAGGGCCGGGGTGAAGATAAAGGCCACCAGCACAGAGAACGACATGGCCGAGATGATGGTGACCGAAAACTGCCGGTAGATGACGCCGGTTGAGCCGCCAAAGAAGGCCATGGGCAGGAACACCGCCGAAATGACCAGGCCGATACCCAGCAGCGCGCCGGAGATCTGGTCCATGGATTTTTTCGCGGCCTCCTTGGGTGACAGGCCCTCTTCTTCCATGAGTCGCTCGACGTTCTCCACCACCACGATAGCGTCGTCTACCAGCAGGCCGATGGCCAGGACCATGGCAAACATGGTCATCACGTTGACGGTAAAGCCAAAGGCGTAAAGCACGCCGAAGGTAGCCAGCAGAACCACGGGCACGGCCAGTGTCGGAATGATGGTGGCGCGCCAGCTCTGCAGGAACAGGAACATCACCAGGAACACCAGCACCACGGCTTCAATCAGGGTCATGGCAACGGTCTCGATAGACGCCGATACGACCGGTGTGGTGTCGTAGGGGAAAACGATCTCTACGCCTTCGGGCAGGAAGCGTTCCAGTTCTGCCAGGGTGTCTTTTACCCGGCCTGCGGTTTCCAGCTGGTTGGCGCCGGTGGCCAGGCGCAGGGCCATGCCGGCTGCCGGTGCGCCGTTGTATTTGCCGGTGATGGCGTAGTTCTCGTTGCCCAGGTTGAGGGTGGCAACGTCAGCCAGTCGCACCTGGGAGCCGTCAGGGTTCACCTTCAGCAGGATGTTCTCGAACTCCTCGGCAGTTTTCATGCGCTGCTTGCCAATCACGGTGGCTTGTAATTGCACTCCGTCCGCTGCGGGCAGGCCGCCGAGCTGGCCGGCAGACACCTGCACGTTTTGTGCCCGTACCGAGTTGATGACGTCTTGTGGCGTCAGCTGATAGCTGTTGAGTTTTTCCGGGTCCAGCCAGATGCGCATGGCGTACTGGGAGCCAAACAGCAGGAAGTCGCCGACGCCCTGGGTACGGGCAATCGGGTCCTGGATGTTCGATACGATGTAATCCGCCAGGTCGCCCTGGGTGTACTTGCCGTCCGGGCTGGTCAGTGCGAACACCGTGAAGAAGTTCACCTTGTACTTGGATACCCGGATACCCTGGCGCTGCACTTCCTCAGGCAGCAACGGGTTGGCCAGCTGCAGCTTGTTCTGTACCTGCACCTGGGCGATGTCCGGGTCGGTGCCCTGTTCGAAGGTGGCGATGATGGTCATGCTGCCATCCGAGTTGCTTTCGGAGGAGATGTAGCGCAATCCGTCCAGGCCGTTGAGTTGTTGCTCGATCACCTGCACGACTGTGTCTTGCACGGTCTGGGCCGAGGCACCCGGATAGACTACGGAAAGCGCGATGGCTGGCGGGGCCACGTCCGGAAACTGGTTGATGGCCAGGTTCTTGACGGCCAGGCCGCCACCGAGCATCAGCATCAGTGCAATGACCCAGGCAAAGATGGGCCTGTCGATAAAAAATCGGGGCATGTCTGAAGCTCCTTATTCGGCCTGGGTTGCAAAATCGGTTTTCAGGTCGACATTGGTGGCCGGAGCGGGCTGTACGGGAATGCCCGGCGCCAGGCGCTGAACGCCCTCGGTTACCACCTTGTCGCCGGCCTGCAGGCCTTTTTGCACCAGCCAGGCATTGCCCAGGGTGCGTTCTGTTTCGATCGGGCGGATACTCACGGTGTTGTCTTCAGCCACCACCCAGACAGTCGGCACACCACGGGTGTCGCGGGACACCGCTTGCTGGGGCACCAGGATGGCGTTCGGGCGGGTGCCTACTTCCACCAGCGCCCGCACAAACATGCCGGGCAGCAGCTTGCCATCCGGGTTCGGGAATTCAGCCCGCAGGGTGACCGAGCCGGTACCCTCATCGACCACCACTTCAGAGAATTTCAGCAAACCGGTGTGCGGGTAGTCCTGGCCGTTCTCCAGCACCAGCGAAACCTCAACGTCGTCATTGGCATCGGCCTCGATCAGGCCGGCTTCGACGGCATTCTGCAGGTCCAGCAGGCGGGTGACCGGCTGAACGATATCCACGTAGATGGGGTCCAGCTGGGTAATGGTGGCCATCTCCTGTGGCTGGCCGCTGGTCACCAGGGCGCCTTCGCTGACCCGCGAACGGCTGATTTTGCCGGTGATCGGGGCTTTCACCCGGGTGTAGTTCATGTTGATGCTGGCGGCTTGGTATTCCGCCTCGGCGCTGCGCAGGGCCGCCAGGGCGTCGTCATACTGTTGCTGGCTGATGGAGCGGGTGCCCACCAGGTTTTCGTAGCGCTTGGCCAGGTTGCGGGCGTTGGTCAGGCTGGCATTGGCCCGGGCCAGGGCCGCCTGGTAGGGGGCGTCGTCAATCTGGTACAGCACCGCACCCTCCTCCACTACGCTGCCTTCAACGAACAGCCGCTCTTCAATAATGCCATTCACCTGCGGGCGAACCTCGGCGGTCCGCCAGGCGCGGGTGCGGCCGGGCAAAGCGGAAGACAGGGCCAGTGGTTGTTCTTCCACTTCATACACGCCCACCTGGGGGGCGGGGCGCTGATCCTGTTGTTGCGGTGCCGGATCACTGCATCCGGAAAGTACAAAAAGGCTGGTCAGCAGCAGCGTCAGCAGGCGGCTGTCGGGCAGGTGTTTTCTGGAAATCACAACGTTGTCCCTGTATCTGGTTGGTTCGAAGGTAATCGGCGTGTTGTATTGTATGGCGGGATTGTAACCGTATTGTGATACATGGGTAACTTCGGATTTTACTGCGCCCGGGTCGGGAACCTTGCTTGACTTAGCCTGTTCGCACCCTCGTAATACCGGGTGATCGCAAACTCACGAGCCAGGAATCCATGCAGCAAACAGAAGACACAGGGCACGAAGATCGTCGCCACGGAGGCATTCAGGTGATTGCCCGGGCGGCGGCGATTATGCGTGAACTCGGGGAGCACCCCGACGGCCTGAGCCTGGCGGAAATCGCCCGGGCGGTGGCCTTGCCCCGCTCGACCATTCAGCGCATCATCGGTGCACTGGAAGCTGAAGGCTTTGTTGAAATGGTGCGGGCCGAAGGCGGCTACCGGCTGGGGCCGGAGCTCGGGCGCCTGCTGTACCACACCCGGATTGACGTGATCTCCGTGGCCCGGCCCCTGCTGGAAGAACTCAGCCAGCAGATTGGTGAAACCCTGGTGTTCTGCGGGGTGGAAGCCAATCAGGTGCTGGTGATCGAGCGTGTTGTGGCGGAGCGGGAGTTACGGGTAGTGCCAGCCATGGGAGTGATTCACGTACCTTTCCATACCACTGCGGTAGGTAAGGCCCTGTTGGCCAGCATGGACGACAGCAAGGTTGAAAAGATTCTGCGCGATACCCTGCCGGCAGGTAGCGAAGGCGTTGCAGTAAAACGCCAGTTGCTGGCAGACCTTGAAAAAATCCGCCAGTCTGGTGTGGCAGAAGACTATGAAGAATATATGCCGGATATTGCCGCGTTTTCGGTAGCCATGGACACTTACCTGGGCCGCTTTGCCGTGGCTGCCATTGTGCCGGTGAGCCGGGCAAGGGCAAACCGGGACAAGTACATTGAACCCCTGAAAACCTTCAAGGCGAAGGTTGAAGCCCGAATCGGGGAGAGTTAAGCATGCAGTTGATTCTCGGCCTGGCCCTGGCGGCTGCCGTGTTCGTGATCCTGAAAAAATGGGGTGCGCTGTCGCCGGAAGGCCAGAAAGCGGCCATCTGGAAGGTGGTTCTGGTGGCTGGTGGTGCCCTGTTGCTCTTTATGGTGCTGACTGGCCGGGTACACGTGATCACCGCCGGCATTGCCGCCTTGATTCCCCTGCTGAGAAAACTGCCGGCGCTGATGCGCTACGCACCCATGTTCCGCAAGGCCATGGGCGATTCATCCGGGCCGGAGTCCGCGGGGCAAGCGGGGGCGGGTGAGCAGCGGGCACCGGTTGTGGGTGCCATGACCGAGCGGGAAGCCTGCGATATTCTGGGGGTGAAGCCCGGATGCAGCCGTGAGGAGGTGGTGGCTGCTCACCGCAAGCTGATGCAGAAGGTGCATCCGGACCGCGGTGGTAACGATTACCTGGCGGCCAAGCTCAACGAAGCCAGGGACGTGCTGATCGGCAAACGCGGGGCCTGATCAGGGCAGGATGTCCACCTTCACATCAATCGAAAGCTGTTCTGCAAGGCTGCTGTCACGCTGGTAGATAAGACCGCCCTGCTGGCGGCGTTCCGAAGTGCTGACCCCGCCGAGAGATACCCATTGCCCCGGTTGCACCCGGCGGATGGTCACCAGCGCCTCGGTTTGGTAGCCGGGCAGTGCCGCCGGGTCTTCCTCGAACGATACAATGTTCAGCTCCACTGCCTGGTCGGAAATGGACTGGGGGCTGACCACAAACCCGCTGCGGGTTTCCACTTGTTCCAGAATCACCGCCGGGTTGCGGCCCCCCTGAACGGCGAAGGGCAGGGTGCGCACGCTGCCGGAGGTAATGTGGGCAGATTGCC
>Ga0209075_1003932_pt1 | contig 12110 bp, 7 predicted proteins | sample Stecom2011_FD_187523 | JGI IMG/M metagenome (GOLD analysis project Ga0209075, IMG submission 187523) | Agricultural soil microbial communities from Utah to study Nitrogen management - Steer compost 2011 (SPAdes) (version 2) | ecosystem: Environmental > Terrestrial > Soil > Agricultural land...
GTTGGTGGCGTTTGACGTGATCAGTCGGTATCTGCGTCATCGGGGCTATGATGTGCACTATGTGCGCAACATCACTGATATTGACGACAAGATCCTGGCCCGCGCGGATGAAAACGGAGAGGTCTACTCTGACCTGACCGGCCGTATGATTCAGGCGATGCATGAAGATGAGGCTCGCCTGGGCGTGCTCTCGCCGAGTGAGGAGCCAAGGGCGACGGCTTACATCGATGACATCATTGCGATGATCCACAAGCTCATCAGCAGTGGGCACGCCTACGCCGCCGACAACGGTGATGTCTATTTCTCGGTCGATTCCTTCCCGGACTACGGCAAACTCAGCAAGAAGAAACTGGAAGATCTGGTGGCAGGCGCCCGGGTTGGGGTGCAGGAGGCCAAGCGCAGTCCGGCAGATTTTGCCTTGTGGAAGGCAGCCAAGCCCGGAGAAGTCAGTTGGGTGTCGCCTTGGGGTGATGGTCGCCCCGGCTGGCACATCGAGTGCTCCGCCATGTCGACGAAATGCCTGGGCGATACGTTTGATATCCACGGCGGCGGCCCGGACCTGCTGTTCCCTCACCACGAGAACGAGATTGCCCAGTCCGAGTGCGCCACCGGCCACAAGTTTGTGCACACCTGGATGCACGCCGGTGCCATTCGTGTGAACAAGGAGAAGATGTCCAAATCTCTGGGTAACTTCTTCACGATTCGCGAGATTCTGGAAACCTACCCGGCCGAAGTGGTTCGGTACTTCCTGGTGTCGAGTCATTACCGGAGCCAGGTGGACTATTCCGCAGACAGTCTGGCGGAGGCGGGGCGCACGCTCACCAAGCTATACCACGCCCTGCGTGGCATCACACCCGCCAAGGACAGCGATACGCCGGAGACCGAGCACGATCGGCGGTTTGCCGAGGTGATGGACGATGATTTCAATACCGCCGGCGCCATTGCTGTGCTGCACGCGGTTGCGAATGATATCAATCACCATCGTCGCGAAGGCAACGAGGAACTGGCCAAACAGAGCGCGGCCGTGCTGGTTCGCCTGGGTGGTGTGCTTGGGCTTTTGCAGCAAGACCCTGAGGCTTTCTTCCAGGCCGATACCGGCGGCGAGCTGACGGCAGCTGATATTGAAACGATGATTCAGGCCCGTGCGGATGCCCGCAAGGCAAAAAACTTTGCCGAAGGTGACCGCATTCGGGATGAGCTGCTGGAAAAGGGCATCATTCTGGATGACAGCCGGGAAGGCACCACCTGGCGTCGCGCCTGAGGCTGAAAATTCGCAGAAAGTCGCATTGCACGGTTCGGGAATGACCTTATAGGGAATCTCACGTATAATGCGGCGCTCAAATCATAGTGTCCCCGCGCTGAAGGGCGTACTGAGGGGAGTCGGGAAACGTAACCCATTGAGGCAGACAACGATGACAGAACGCGTACAAATCGGCGGCATCCAGGTCGCGAAGAACCTGTATGATTTCGTAAACAACGAAGCGATTCCGGGTACCGGTGTCGACGCAGACAAATTCTGGGCAGAGTTCGACAAGATTGTGAACGAACTGGCCCCGCGCAATCGCGAGCTGCTGGCCAAGCGTGACGCCATTCAGGAAAAGCTGGACACCTGGAACCGTGAGCACAAAGGCCAGAAGCTGGACATGGCCGAGTACAAGGCGTTCCTGAAGGACATCGGCTATCTGGTTGATGAACCTGAAGACTTCAAAATCTCCACCTCCAATGTTGATCCCGAGATCGCCACCATGGCGGGTCCGCAGCTGGTTGTGCCGGTCATGAACGCCCGCTTTGCATTGAACGCGGCCAATGCCCGTTGGGGCAGCCTTTACGATGCGCTTTACGGCACGGACGCACTGTCCGAAGAGAACGGTGCAGAAAAAGGTCGTGGCTATAATCCGGTTCGTGGTGCCAAGGTTATCGAGTGGGCCCGTAACCTGCTGGACGGCTCCGCGCCCCTGGCTTCCGGCAGCCATAAAGATGCTGCAAAGTACTACATCGACGGCGGCAAGCTGGCGGTGAAACTGCAGAACGGTGAAGTGACCGGCCTGAAAGACGAGTCCGGCTTTGTGGGTTACACCGGCGCTGCCGATGCACCTACCGGTATTCTGCTGGTGAAGAACGGCATGCACTTCGAAATCCAGGTCGATGCCAGCCATCCGATCGGTAAAGACGATGGTGCCAACGTTAAAGACGTTCTGATGGAATCAGCCCTGACCACCATCATGGACTGCGAAGACTCCGTGGCTGCCGTAGACGCGGAAGACAAGGTGCTGGCGTACAAGAACTGGCTGGGCCTGATGAAGTGCGATCTCGAAGAATCCTTCGAGAAGGGTGGCAAGCAGATGACTCGCCGCATGAATCCCGACCGCACCTACACAGCGGCTGACGGTAGCGAGCTGACCCTGAAAGGTCGCAGCCTGATGTTTGTGCGCAACGTGGGTCACCTGATGACCAACCCTGCCGTTCTGTTGAAAGATGGTAACGAGATTCCGGAGGGCCTGATGGACGGTCTGCTGACCTCCCTGATTGCTATCCACGACTTGAAGGGCAACGGTTCCTTCCAGAACAGCACCAAGGGTTCTGTGTACATTGTTAAGCCCAAGATGCACGGTCCGGAAGAAGCCGCATTTACCAACGAATTCTTTGGTCGTGTTGAAGATGCTCTTGGTCTGCCGCGCTTTACTCTGAAAGTGGGCATCATGGACGAAGAGCGTCGCACCACTGTAAACCTGAAGGCCTGTATCCACGCGGCGAAAGAGCGTGCGGTCTTCATCAATACCGGTTTCCTGGATCGTACCGGCGACGAAATGCACACCTCCATGGAGCTGGGACCGTTTATCCGTAAGGGGCAGATGAAGCAAGCGGCCTGGATCAACGCCTACGAGCAGTGGAACGTGGATATCGGTCTGGAAACCGGCTTCTCAGGCGTTGCCCAGATTGGTAAAGGTATGTGGGCCATGCCGGACCTGATGGCGGGTATGCTTGAGCAGAAGATCGGGCATCCGAAATCCGGCGCGAACACCGCGTGGGTTCCGTCTCCGACAGCCGCCACGTTGCACGCAACACATTACCATCAGGTCAATGTGTTTGATGTGCAGAAGCAACTGGCCAGCCGCCAGCGTGCAGCGCTGGACGATATTCTGACTGTGCCGGTGATGGAAGATCCGTCGTCCCTGACTGCTGAAGATATCCAGCAGGAACTGGACAACAATGCCCAGGGTATCCTCGGCTATGTGGTGCGCTGGGTTGATCAGGGCGTCGGTTGTTCCAAGGTGCCCGATATCAACGACATCGGGCTGATGGAAGATCGTGCCACTCTGCGAATCTCCTCTCAGCTGCTGACTAACTGGCTGTACCACGGTATCTGCACCAAGGAGCAGATCCTGGAAACCATGAAGCGCATGGCTGCGGTTGTTGACCGTCAGAATGCCAACGACCCGGAATACCGCAATATGGCGCCGGGCTTTGACGGCATTGCGTTTCAGGCCGCGATGGACCTGGTACTGAAGGGGCGTGAGCAGCCGAATGGTTACACTGAGCCGCTTCTGCACGCCTATCGCCTGAAGGCGAAAGCGAACCAGTAAAAAAACTGGCACAAAAAAACCCGCCTCGGCGGGTTTTTTTATTGATGCTGTTTGTTAGCGATCAAGCTTCCGCGTGAAGCACATCGGCTGCATACAGAGTGTTTTCCAGCAACGTTGCGATCGTCATCGGCCCTACGCCGCCAGGCACCGGGGTGATGTAGCTCGCGCGCTCTGCCGCGGCTGCGAAGTCTACGTCGCCGCGCAAAGTGCCGTCATCCATCCGGTTGATGCCCACGTCAATCACGGTGGCGCCTGATTTCACCCATTCGCCCTTGATAATGCCCGGTTTGCCAACGGCGGCGATCAGAATGTCTGCTTCACTAACGAACTTTTCGAGATTGTCGGTAAAGCGGTGACATACGGTGGTTGTAGCTCCTTTGAGCAGCAGTTCCATGCTCATGGGACGGCCAACGATGTTTGAGGCGCCTACAATCACTGCGTGCTGGCCTTTATAAGGGGTGCCAATGGAGTCAAGCAGGGTAATTACGCCGGCGGGTGTGCAGGGGCGCAGAGTGGGTTTGCGCTGCATCAGGCGGCCGATGTTGTATGGATGAAACCCGTCTACGTCTTTATCAGGACGAATCTTTACCAGAATGGGGTCGGCGTCCAGATGGGAGGGTAGGGGGAGTTGGACCAGAATGCCGTCCACTGCCGGGTTTTCGTTCAGCTCATCGACCAGATTTTCCAGGGCTTCCTGAGAAGTGTCTGCTGGCAGGTCATAGGAGAGAGACAGTACGCCAGCCTCGTCACAGGCTTTACGTTTGTTGCCGACATAGACCTGAGAGGCAGGATCGTTACCGACCAGAATAACCGCAAGGCCGGGAGCTCTCAGGCCTTTTTGTTTGCGTGCTGCAACGCCGGCCGCAACGCGTTGCCGGACCTGGGTGGCGATCTCTTTTCCGTTAATCAGTTTGGCGCTCATGATTCCATCTTGTCGGTTGGGCATGAATAAGGGTGAAGTGAAGGCCGGGCATTGTCTCATGCTTCGGCAGTAACGCCAACGTGGAGCGGGGTGATGTTGCAGGTGATAAGGGGGTAGACCGGGGTGGTGTCGGGACAGCCGCTGATCATCAAAATCAACGAATTATCGATAATTTTCAAAATCCGTGTTGACGGATGCCAAAGGCGCCGGTAATATGCGCGCCAACTTTGCTGAAGCACTTGTTGTTCAGTTAAACGGGGTATAGCGCAGTCTGGTAGCGCGCCTGCTTTGGGAGCAGGATGTCGGGAGTTCGAATCTCTCTACCCCGACCATTTTCTGGATGTTCAGGTGGGCGAACGGTCAAGCGCCCGTAGCTCAGCTGGATAGAGCACCCGCCTTCTAAGCGGGTGGTCGCAGGTTCGAGTCCTGCCGGGCGCGCCATTGAGTCGTCGGTCTGGTCAGGGCCGGAATCGCCAAACCAGCAAAGTTGCAGTAAGCGGATGTAAGTGCTCTAACGCACTTTTCTGATGTGGTGGACGTAGCTCAGTTGGTAGAGCTCAGGATTGTGACTCCTGCGGTCGAGGGTTCGATCCCCTTCGTCCACCCCACTTTTCCCCTGTTTTGATGTCCTCGTGTGCTGTGATCAGATAACAGTGCATGATCGGATGCGCGAGAGTGGCGGAATTGGTAGACGCACTGGATTTAGGTTCCAGCGGGGAAACCTGTGAGAGTTCGAGTCTCTCCTCTCGCACCACCCTTTCTTTTTTCTGATGTATCCCCATCTTTTAGTCAATCCGGTTGTGGCGTTGGTCTCAAACCGCTATTCAGGTTTGTCGGGTGATTCTCTCGGCAGGGTAAACCGTGATAAACTACCGGCTTTTAATTTTGCGTCCCTTTGGGGTGGTTAACCCTGTTCGGGATTTTGTCTTAATTTTCATTCACATACAGAATCTGTAATTTGAGGATCTTCCATGCAAGTGTCTGTTGAAACGACCTCTAACATCGAGCGTCGCATGACGATTGGTGTGCCCGCCCAGGAAATTGACCAGGCGGTTCAGAAACGCCTGCAGGAAACTGCCCGTACTGTACGCCTGAACGGTTTCCGCCCTGGCAAGGTGCCCATGAGCGTGGTCAAGCGTCGTTTCGGTGCCAGCGTTCGTCAGGAAATTGTTGGCGAGGTTATGCGCGACAACTACATCAAGGCACTTCAGGAGCAGGACATCAATCCGGCTGGCTGGCCGAAGTTTGAGCCAAAGACCATGGAAGAGGGCAAAGACCTCGAATTCGTGGCCATTTTTGAAGTGCTGCCGGAAATCGAACTGGGCGACCTGAGCAAGGTTCAGGTTGAAAAGCCCGTTGCGGAAGTAACTGACAAAGATATCGAGACCATGATCGATAATCTGCGTCGCCAGCAGGCCCCTATGAAGGAAGTGAAGCGCAAGTCCAAGAACAAGGACATTGTGACCATTGATTTCAAAGGCTTTATCGATGGCGAAGAGTTTGAAGGTGGCGCAGCGGAAGGGCATCGCCTGACACTGGGTTCTGATCAGATGATTCCTGGTTTCGAGAAGGCCATTGTGGGCGGTAAGGCCGGTGAAGACCTCGAAATCGAAGTCAGCTTCCCGGAGGACTACCACAACGAAGATCTGGCCGGTAAGCCTGCCAAGTTCGAGATCAAGATCCACAAGGTAGAAGAGCCTCAGCTGCCTGAGCTCAACGCTGAATTCTTCCAGAAGTTTGGCATTGAAGCAGAAGACGAAGCGGCGTTCCGTGAAGAAGTGAAGAAGAACATGGAGCGGGAGCTGAAGCAGGCGATTGCCAACAAGGTCAAGAATGATGTTGTTGAAGGCCTGCTGGAAACCACCGAGCTGGACGTTCCTGCCTCTCTGGTTGACCAGGAAATCGATCGCCTGCGTCAGGACGCCGTACAGCGGTTTGGCGGTCAGGTAGACTTCCAGCAGCTGCCTAAGGAAATCTTCGAAGATCAGGCCAAGCGCCGTGTGAAGACCGGTCTTCTGTTCCAGGAAGTGGTCAAGAAGAACGAGCTGAAGGCAGAGCCTGCCAAGGTTGATGAAAAAATTCAGGAAATTGCGTCTACCTATGAGCAGCCTGAAGAAGTCGTTGCTCACTTCAACAGCAATCAGGACCAGAAGAGCCAGGTTGAATCTGTGGTGTTGGAAGAAGCCGTTGTTGAGTACGTGCTTGGCCAGGCCAAAGTGAAAGAAACCAAGATGAAGTACGAGGAAGCAGTCAAAGCTGGTCAGCCCCAGCGTTGATGGCACGGGCGTAGCCCGGTGTCGCTTTCTGGAAACAGCCGGCGTGTCCGGCTGTTTTCATCTGGGCTCACTGCTGGCAGAGTATAGGGGTATCCTGGCAAACATAGACGGATATCCTGCCACAGGAGTCCAGCCCATTGTCTTTAAGGAGTTCAGGCACACATGACGCAGAAACCGTTTGATGGCCCTACAATGATAACCAGCGCTGGCCTGGTGCCGATGGTAATTGAACAGACGGCGCGGGGAGAGCGTTCCTTCGACATCTATTCACGTCTGCTCAAAGAGCGGGTGATTTTTCTGGTCGGCCCGGTAGAAGATCACATGGCCAACCTTGTCGTTGCCCAGTTGTTGTTCCTGGAGTCCGAAAACCCGGATAAGGACATTCACCTGTATATCAACAGCCCGGGTGGTTCGGTTTCCGCGGGCATGTCGATCTACGACACCATGCAGTTCGTTAAGCCTGATGTAGCAACTCTGTGTATTGGTCAGGCCGCCAGTATGGGCGCGTTCCTGCTGTCCGGTGGTGCCAAGGGCAAGCGTGCGTGTCTGCCGAACTCTCGGGTGATGATCCACCAGCCGTTGGGCGGATATCAGGGGCAGGCTTCGGATATCGAGATTCACACCCGTGAAATTCTCAAGATCCGCCACACTCTGAACTCCATTCTGGCCGAGCACACCGGTCAGGATCTGGAAACCATTGCGCGGGATACAGACCGTGACAATTTCATGGATCCTGTCCAGGCTAAAGAGTACGGGTTGATCGACACAGTACTTGATAAGCGCGTACCGAATAAATAATACTGAAAGTCATCGCATCATCCCTGGTCTGCGTACCCATATTTAACGCAGACCAATGAAGAACAGAGGTATTTCAATGGCAGATGAAAGAAACGGCAGAGGCGACGATAACGGCAAGTTGCTCTACTGCTCGTTTTGTGGAAAGAGCCAGCATGAAGTCCGTAAGCTCATTGCAGGGCCCTCGGTGTTCATCTGCGACGAGTGTGTTGACCTGTGCAATGACATCATTCGGGAAGAAATCCAGGAGAATGCCCAGGAAGATACCAGTGATCGTCTTCCAGTGCCGGCGGAAATCCGCGAAACCCTGAATGAATACGTGATTGGGCAGGATCGCGCCAAGATCGTGTTGTCTGTGGCTGTCTACAACCACTACAAGCGCTTGCGTTACGGCGAGGGCAAGAGTGATGTCGAGTTGGGCAAGAGTAACATTCTGCTGATCGGTCCGACCGGTAGCGGTAAGACCCTTCTTGCTGAAACGCTTGCGCGCATGCTCAACGTGCCGTTTACGATTGCTGATGCAACCACACTGACCGAAGCCGGTTATGTGGGTGAGGATGTCGAGAACATCATCCAGAAGCTGCTTCAGAAGTGCGACTATGATGTGGAAAAGGCCCAGCGCGGTATTGTCTATATCGATGAGATCGACAAGATTTCCCGCAAGTCTGATAACCCGTCAATCACCAGAGATGTGTCCGGCGAGGGCGTTCAGCAGGCCTTGCTCAAGCTGATCGAGGGTACGGTGGCGTCGGTTCCGCCCCAGGGTGGCCGCAAGCATCCCCAGCAGGAATTTTTGCAGGTTGATACCGGCAATATTCTGTTTATCTGTGGCGGTGCGTTCGCTGGTCTGGAAAAGGTGATCCAGGAGCGGTCTGAACGAAGCTCCATCGGCTTTTCTGCGACGGTGAAGAGCCAGGATGACAGCAAGAGTGCTGGCGACATCATCCAGGACGTGGAAACGGAAGATCTGGTGAAGTTCGGCCTGATCCCGGAATTTGTGGGTCGTCTGCCGGTGGTGGCCACACTGACCGAGCTTGACGAAGACGCCCTGGTTCAGATCCTGACCGAGCCCAAAAATGCGCTGACCAAGCAGTATCAGAAGCTGTTTGATCTGGAAGGCGTGGAGCTGGATTTCCGTGAAGATGCGCTGCGTGCAGTTGCTCGCAAGGCCATGACACGCAAGACTGGTGCTCGTGGTTTGCGGTCGATCATGGAAGCAACGCTGCTGGACACCATGTATCAGATTCCCTCTGAACACGATGTTTCAAAGGTCGTAATTGATGAGAGCGTGATCAACGGCGATTCCGAGCCGTTCAAGATCTACGCAAGCAGCGATCACGCCAAAGCGGCATCAGAAGATTGATCCGGTCGCTACAGAAAGCCGGATGACTTGAAAAAGGGGCGTTTAACGCCCCTTTTTCATGGTTTTTTGCGCAATGCCTGCCTTTATTTTCACTCCGTAAAAAGATTGCAATTTTTGCCTGCGCCCCAATGATGGGTGATATGCTGAATAAAATGCTGTCAGAGGATTCTCTATGACCCTTATATCCGAACAAACCGTGCAGGAATATCCGCTGCTTCCGCTTCGCGATGTGGTGGTGTTTCCGCACATGGTGGTGCCGCTGTTTGTCGGCCGGGAGAAGTCCATTCAGGCGCTTGAGGCCGCAATGGAGGGCAGCAAGGAAATTCTGTTGGTCGCCCAGAAAGACGCGTCCACCGATGAGCCAGGCCCCGAAGACGTTTTCGATATGGGCACCCTTGCAACTGTCTTGCAGATGCTGCGTTTGCCTGACGGCACCGTGAAGGTGCTGGTTGAGGGTAACGCCCGCGCCAGTATTTCCGGTATTGAAGAAGGTGACTTCCTCACGGGTAACGCCATCCTGATGGACGAAGACCAGTTGCCTGAGCGTGAGGAAGACGTGCTCACCAAAACGCTGATGGACGAGTTCGAAAAGTTTGTGAAGTTGTCCAAGAAGGTGCCGTCTGAAGTGTCCAATGCGTTGACCGGCATTAACGAGATTGACCGGCTGGTGGATACCATGGCAGCGCATCTGGATATGCGTATCCCGGAAAAACAGGAGCTTCTGGAAGCGCTGGATGTGCGTAAGCGGGTTGACTTGCTATTGGGCAAGCTCGACGGTGAAATTGATCTCATCGAGGTTGAAAAACGCATTCGTGGTCGCGTCAAGAAGCAGATGGAGCGCAGCCAGCGGGAGTACTATCTCAACGAGCAGATGAAGGCTATCCAGAAAGAGATGGGTACCTTGGGCGAGGGCAACAACGACTTCGAAGAGCTGGAACAGAAGCTCGAAGAGGCGGGCCTGCCGGAAGAAGCGCTCAAGAAAACCGAAGCGGAACTGAACAAGCTCAAGATGATGTCGCCGATGTCTGCGGAAGCAACGGTGGTGCGTGGTTACATCGACTGGATGCTGGCCGTGCCCTGGAAGAAACGCAGCCGTGTGCGCCATGATCTGGAGAAGGCGCGGGAGATTCTGGACAAGGATCACTATGGCCTTGATGAGGTCAAGAAGCGGATTCTTGAATATCTGGCGGTGCAAAGTCGGGTCAAGAAAGTTAAAGGTCCTGTGCTGTGTCTGGTAGGCCCCCCGGGGGTGGGTAAAACATCGCTCGGCCAGTCCATCGCCAAAGCGACCAACCGGAAGTACACTCGGATGGCACTTGGTGGTGTTCGTGACGAGGCAGAAATCCGCGGTCATCGGAAAACCTATATTGGCGCCTTGCCTGGCAAGTTGCTGCAGAAGCTGGCCAAAGTCGGCGTCAAGAACCCGCTGTTCCTGTTCGATGAAATCGACAAGATGGGCATGGATCACCGTGGCGATCCGGCCTCTGCGCTTCTGGAAGTGCTGGATCCGGAGCAGAATCACACCTTTAACGATCACTATCTGGAAGTGGACTACGACCTGTCCGATGTGATGTTTGTGTGTACCTCCAACTCCATGGATATTCCGCCGGCGTTGCTGGATCGAATGGAGATTATCCGGATCCCCGGCTACACCGAAGAGGAGAAGGTCAACATTGCCCTGCGGTATCTGCTGCCAAAGCAGATTCTTGCCAATGGTCTGCGCAGGGGTGAGCTGAACGTGCCAGAGGAAACTCTGCGGGATCTGATTCGCTATTACACCCGTGAAGCCGGCGTTCGGGGGCTGGAACGGGAGATTGCGAAAATCTGTCGCAAGGTGGTCCGAGAGCATGTGGAGAGCAGTGACAAGGCCTCAGTGACCATTACCCAAGAGATGTTGGAAGACTATTCCGGCGTCAAGAAGTTCAAGTATGGGCTGGCGGAAGAGAGCAATCAGATCGGTCAGGTGACGGGGCTGGCCTGGACCCAGGTCGGTGGTGAATTGCTGACCATTGAGTGCGCATTGACGCCAGGTAAAGGACGGGTGGTGAAAACAGGCTCACTGGGTGACGTCATGCAGGAGTCGATCCAGACTGCTTTGACAGTCGTTCGAAGTCGCGCTGCAGGGCTTGGGATTACCGACGATTTTCATGAAAAACACGATCTTCACGTCCATGTTCCGGAAGGTGCGACACCAAAAGATGGCCCTAGTGCCGGCATTGGTATGTGCACAGCTCTCGTTTCTGCACTGACAAAAATTCCGGTCCGTGCGGATGTGGCAATGACCGGTGAGATCACGCTCCGTGGTCGTGTCCTTCCTATTGGAGGGTTGAAAGAAAAGCTGTTGGCGGCTCACCGTGGTGGCATCAAGACGGTTATCATTCCGGATGAAAATGTTCGTGATCTCAAAGAGATACCGGACAATATCAAGGAGTCGATCGAGATCAAACCAGTCAGGTGGATCGACGAAGTGCTGGACATCGCGCTGGCGTATCCACCTGAGCCACGGGTGGAAGATCCGGCTGAAAAATCGGCAACTTCCAAGTCAAACGATGAGTCCGGTGACGCTGCAGAGCGCATAAATACACATTAAACCGGGGATGAGTTGTTGACATGCCCGAGAGCCCGTTGGTATAACTGTTTCGCCGTGAAGCAGCCAATACCAAGGGCTCCCGCGCAGTATGTGCCTATTCCGAACACCGGTTAATCGCCGCAAGGAATAATAAAACTGAAGAATGGAATTCTCCGACCGCTTATGCGATAGTCGAGAACGTCCTCGAAAAAACAAACCAACCTATAACATCTTCAACCTGAAATCGAAGGGGTTTAGTGTGAACAAGTCCGAACTGATCGATGCAATTGCAGAGTCCGCAGACATTTCTAAAGCTGCAGCTGGCCGTGCGCTGGATGCTATGACCAACACCATCACCGGTGCACTGAAGAAAGGCGACCAGGTTACCCTGATCGGCTTCGGTACCTTTTCTGTGAAGGATCGTGCCGCTCGTACCGGCCGTAACCCGCAGACTGGCGCTGAAATCAAGATTGCGGCCTCCAAAGTGCCTGGATTCAAGGCAGGTAAGGCTCTGAAAGACGCCGTTAAGTAACGGATCTTTCTCTGGCAGCTTCCGCTGGCGGAAGTTGCCGCAAGAATTCAAGGCGCATTCCGGACAGGG
>Ga0209075_1003933_pt1 | contig 12109 bp, 4 predicted proteins | sample Stecom2011_FD_187523 | JGI IMG/M metagenome (GOLD analysis project Ga0209075, IMG submission 187523) | Agricultural soil microbial communities from Utah to study Nitrogen management - Steer compost 2011 (SPAdes) (version 2) | ecosystem: Environmental > Terrestrial > Soil > Agricultural land...
AGCGCCATCATCCAGCTGTTGAACAGAAACCACAGCACGGCCGCAACCAGATTGACCACCGGAATCAGACCAATGATGAACAGGCCAATAGCCCGCGGCAGGTAATAGGCAATTTTCTGCACTTCCCGCCAGAGCGCCCGGGGGATGTCTTTTATGATGGCCGTCCAGCCGTCCTCAGTACTGACTTCCTGGCCGGTGAGATGCTTCTCCGTGAGCTCTGCCAGATAACCGTAGAAAGGCGAGCCAATCAGGTTGGCGATTATCACAAAGCCGTAAGCCAGCATGAGCAGGATCACAGCGCCGTACAAAATCCAGAACAGCCAGTCCAGCGACTGTAGCCAGGCCCAGTCGGGCAGCCAACCCATGGCAGCCGCAATCAAGGCGCCGAAGATTTCACCCAGAAAATAGAACAACAGCCCGAAGAGAAAAATGTTGATAACAAGCGGAATGACAACAAATAGCCGCAAACCAGGCTGGCGAATCAGGTGAAAGCCCTCACCCAGATAGCCCAGTCCACGAAAAAAATTACCTCTGAGCATCGCCGAATGGCCCTCCGTTTCAATGACAGTGACGGGGCGCAAAGCATATCATGTTGAAAACCTTCACACAGCCAGAGAACTCTGACGGATTTCACCAATGGGAACACTGAAACACCAACTGACAAGCCTGCTGAACTTCCGGCCGCTATGGCGCTTTGCCCTGCTGCTATCGGTAATTGCCATTGGCTTTTTGGCAACCACCAGCAGCAGCTACCCGATCCCTTCAGCTCCCAGCGACAAAGTGAACCACTTGATTGCGTTTATTGAGCTCACGCTGGTCACGCGGCTAGCCTGGCCGGAACTCCGTGCCATCTGGTACGCACCGGCGTTGCTGGCTTTCGGGTTTGGCATTGAGGCTGTTCAGGCCCTTCTTCCCTACCGGGATTTCTCGCTGGCAGACGTGGCGGCTGACGGCGCGGGAATACTGATCGGGCTCCTGCCTTGGCCCGGCCTCCCCTCAAGCAGCAAAAGAGACTTGAGAAATTCGCCCGAATCCGTGTGAGATATATCGCACAAACGTGTGCGATCTTGTAGCAATCGAACGTTCGTACCCGCTACGGTCGTCGCCCGAAAATACTTAACATACTGATATGATTACGCTTCAGTAATCTCTCCAGGAATACCCAGCCCACAAGCGTGCATGGCTCACACCTTTCCACACTCATCCATTGGTATAGTGGCTTCGTCAAGGATGATAAGGATAAGGACGACGCACTGGATGCACCCCCGCATGGAATGCAGGGAGAAGCAGGGATAAAGGGATACCTGGCTTAAGGGATAACTATTCGGATCGCTGGCTCGGACGCCGGCACCACGGAGTGGCAAAAGGATTCGCAACACGGTTGTTGCACTCAGCGCAAGGATGCGCCGACCTGTTCCGGTAAAGGGCAGCCTCAGGGTTGCCCTTTTTTTTCACGGAATTTTTGCACATCCGCTATACTGCCGCCTCATTCTGGCAAGCGATTGAGCCCTGAAATGCCAAGCAGACCCGATACCGAAAACTACCTCTCACTGTTCCTGAACGACACGCCTCTGATGGATGTCCGGGCACCGGTGGAGTTTGCCAGAGGCAGCTTCCCTGCCGCCGAAAACGCACCGCTGATGAATGACGAGGAGCGGCACCGGGTAGGCATCTGCTACAAGGAAAAGGGTCAGGATGAAGCCATCCGGCTCGGCCACCAACTGGTTTCCGGGGATATTCAAGCCCAGCGCATCGAAATCTGGAAGCGTTTCGTAGCAAACCATCCAGAAGGTTATCTGTTCTGCTTCCGTGGCGGCTTGCGCTCCAGGCTCACCCAGCAGTGGATCAGGGATGCCGGCATTGATTACCCTCTGGTGAAGGGCGGCTATAAAGCCTTACGCCGTTTTCTTATCGACAGCCTCGACGAACTCATCACATCCGGAAACTTTCGCATTATTAGTGGACGCACAGGCACAGGCAAAACCCGCGTGCTGCACCAACTCCCAAACCCGGTAGATCTGGAAGGCCTGGCAAATCACAGGGGCTCCAGCTTCGGGCGGCAAGTAACTCCGCAGCCATCGCAAATAGATTTTGAAAACCGCCTGGCCATTGCCATGTTGAAGGCGCACCACCTTATAGGCGGCCCGATTTATCTCGAAGATGAAAGCCGCCTTGTTGGCCGCTGCGCCCTCCCCGACGCACTGAAAGAGCGGATGGCGCTCACACCCCTGCTTATTCTTGAGGAATCACTGGAAGACCGCACCTGTATTATCCGGGAAGACTATGTGGAAAATATGGCCTCCGATTACATGAGCCGTGATGGCGAAGAAGCTGGCTGGCTGAATTTTCGTGACTACCTGCTGGGCGCGCTTGAACGTATCAGTAAACGGCTGGGAGGCGAACGTCATCGCCAGCTACACAGCCTTATGGAACAAGCACTGGCGCAACAGGAAAGCAGCGGCAACGTAGAAGGCCACGATGCCTGGATTCAACCGCTGCTGCAGGATTACTACGATCCTATGTACGATTACCAGCTGCGCCAGAAGCAGGGAAAAATCCTCGTTCGTGGGGATTCCGACGTCTTGCTCCAGTGGGCAGGAGAGAAAACCACGGCCTGAGTCATCCGGGGCGCTTTGCAACTCGGATATACCTCCGCCGCTTTGTCTGCTATATAAGGGTTTTAACCTATCCGGTTGTACCGGATTCTTACTGCAAGTTGTATGCACAAACTCATCAGGAACTAATAAGGAACGATTATGGAAGAGCTATTCAGCGCAGACGGGCGCGCCTCAGAATACATGGATCAAGCCATCGCACTGGTTATGACCTATGCCCCGAAAGTCTTGCTGGCCATCATCACACTGATTGTCGGTATGTGGTTGATCAACCGCTTTGTAAAAGTGCTGGACTCAAAACTTGGAAAAAAAGACCCTACCCTGAACACGTTCTTGTGTGGGCTGCTGAGCGCTGTGCTCAAGATCCTTCTGCTGATTTCTGTCGCGTCCATGATCGGCATTGCGACTACCTCCTTTATTGCCATTATCGGTGCGGCAGGCTTGGCCGTAGGCTTGGCGTTACAGGGCAGCCTGGGGAACTTTGCGGGCGGGGTACTGATTCTGCTGTTCAAGCCATTCAAGGTTGGCGATGTTATCGAAGCGCAAGGATTCCTCGGCTCGGTACGAGAGATCAGCATTCTCTACACGATAGTCGATACCTTCGACAACCGCCGCGTAGTAATTCCTAACGGTCAGTTGTCCAATGCCAGTCTGACAAATATGAGCGTTTACGATACCCGTCGTTGCGATATGAAATTCAGCATCAGCTACAACGACGATATTGATAAGGCTAAAGCTATCTGTAAAAAGCTAATCGAAGAAGACGAGCGTGCCCTGAAAGACCCGGCACCTCTTATTGTTGTCGGCGGCCTGGGCGAAAGCTCAGTAGACCTGACTGTGCGCGCCTGGACCAAGTCGGGCGACCTATGGCCTTTTTACTGGGATATGCAAGAGCGTGTAAAGAAGGCGTTTGATGCCGAAGGTATCGTTATTCCCTACCCTCAGCGCAGCGTATATTTCCAGAACAAGGATGCGTAAGAACCGTATCTAACGGATACAACTCGTTACTCGCATTCGGCACAACCTCAGCTAAGCTGACGATTAATGACGGGGCCTGATGGCCCCGTCAAACGTCGTCGGAGTGGAGCTCATATCAAGCCATTCCGGGTTGCTGTCCATGCTGGTAGGAGGCTGTCACTATGCCGATTCAGCAGTTAAAAGAATTTCTGGATGGGGCAAATGTTGAATACATGTGCCTCACCCACCCCCCCGCGTTTACCGCTCAGCAACTGGCTCACCATGTAAAGATTGCGGGTGACAAGGTTGTCAAAACCGTCATTATCGAACTCGATGGAAAAATGGCCATGCTGGTCATGCCGGCAACTTGGCGTGTTCGCTGGGAGAGCCTTTCCCGCATTCTGGATACGGACTTTGTAGACCTTGCCGACGAGCAGGCGTTTCAGGATCGCTTCCCGGATTGTGAAGTTGGCGCCATGCCGCCCTTCGGCAGCTTGTTCGGGATGACGGTGTATTGTGCTGAGCCGCTGACAGAACAGCCAGAGCTCGCCTTTGCCGCAGGCAGCCATACCGAAACCCTGCACATGAAAACCCGGGACTTCCTGAATCTGGTACAGCCCATCGTGCTCAACCGGGGCTTTATCAAGCCTGGCGCCCAAAAGCCTGCCTGGCTTAAAAAAGGTCGGCGCCAGCCAGGAGAAACCTCCGAGCAATTGGTCTCGGGCATGGTAGGGTGATGGAGCTTTCGTAAACGGCCAGCCTCGACCCCGAGCTATGTCGGGGCCGGTTGCAAAGTCTCGCTAGTGTACGACAGCGCAATACATCATGCGCTGTCGCAACTATTTTACATGCTCGGCTGCCAAGAGTTGGCTATAACCGCTTGCACCTGGTTCTCCTCTTGTGGCGTAAGCGTGACTTCTCCACCTGAAGGCGTACCAAATGCAGCCATGGCGGCCACCAGCTGTTCCAACTGATTCGATGTAATCATGGCATCGTCGGTATGAACACTGTCCAGTTTCTGAACATCCGAACCATACCAATCCTGCACACGCACCTGGTCATCGCTTCCGAGAACGCTCGTGACCAGATCATCACCGTCGCGCGAGAACCACAACTGTGACTCATCAATACCTGGTTCGAAACGCAGTTGATCGTCTCCAGCTCCATTAGACAGGTTATTGATCGTGTCCTGCCCATCACCGCTGGCAAAGCGATAAGTATCATCACCTTCGCCGCCGAGCAGGTAATCATTGCCCAGACCGCCTGTGATCGTGTCATCGCCGGCGCCGCCATCGATAAAGTCGGCGTCGGAGGAGGCCAGAATGGTTTCTGCTGCTGACGTGCCGGTCACCAGGTTGCCGAAGCTGCGCTCATCAGGCAAGCCCTGATAGACCGGAGATCCCTGTGAGTCCGGATTACTCAGCCCGAAAGCACCAAAGATCTGGCCCGACGTAAGCTGTCCCCCCGCACCAAAGGTAATTTGGTCAATGGACTGATCCCCACCGGAGAAGAAGTCCCGGATAGTGACGGAATCCGATCCTCCGCTCACTTGCAGCACCAGACTGTTGCCCGATTTCATCAAACCACTGGCCACCTGATTAAAGGTAATGTCTTCGAAATGCAGCGTGTCATCACCACCACCGATATTGTCGATAACATCCTGACCATCGCCTGAGCTGAACTGGTAAAGATCGTTGCCACGTCCGCCAATTAGCGCGTCGGCTCCCAGCCCACCTGTCAGAACATCATCGCCATTGCCGCCTTCCAGGCGATCATCACCTTCAGCGCCGTCCAGAACGTCATTACCATTAAAGCCCTGAATCAGATCGGCGTCAGCGCCACCGGCCAAAGCACTATCGTCTCCGGCTGTCCCAACAACGTTTTGAGAGAACCTGGCGGACGGTGTCGGTTCTGAAAGACCAAAGGCACCGTAGATCTGACCAGAAGTGATCTGGCCTCCAGTCTCGAACTCAATGGTTTCGACAACAGCGTCGCCACCGAGGAAAAAGTTCGTCAGTGTTACCTGATCAGGGCCACCGTTTACTTTAAGCACAAGGTCGTCACCAGACTTCATCAATCCCGACGCCACCTGATTGAAGGTGATGCCAGCGCCAAACCTCAGCGTGTCAGTGCCGCTTGTTTCTTTGAGAACATCCTGACCGCCTGTGAAGACGTAGGTATCATCACCGACTCCACCTTCCAGTCGGTCATTGCCTTGACCGCCATTGAGCGTGTCATTGCCCACACCACCGACCAGAATGTCGTTGCCGGAACCACCGTTCAGCACATCATCACCACCCAGTTCAGGTGTCGGCGTGGTACCCGGATCTGTACCGGAGCCCGTGTCACCACCTTCTCCTGTCGTGTCTCCCCCTTCTGAACCACCGCCTGTTTCGCCGCCAGTGCCGCCGCTTTCACCCGGCATTGCAGACAAGAGACCAGACAACTGGCTCGCCATAATCGCATTGCCACCATCAGTGGGTTGAACGTAGCTAATGGCATTCTCTCCACCCAGGAAATGGTCGGTCACACGAACCTGTTGTGCGAGGTCCCCATCAACCAATATGACCAGATCATTGCCATCCTGATGGAAGCTCAGTCGGCTGCGGTCAAGACCGTCTAGGAAGAACACCCCATCAGAACCACCGCCCGTGTTGTCGATCACGTCGACGCCCTGGCCGGCCTTGTAATAGTAGCTGTCGTTACCAGCACCACCGGCCAACGTGTCGTCGCCGTCTTCACCGACTAACACATCATTGCCGTCGCCGCCGATCAGAACGTCATTGCCACTACCGGAACCACTACCATTACCACCGTAGAGTTGATCGTCTCCGGCGCCGCCTTCTAGCTGGTCGTCGCCGCCCATGGCAAACAGTGTGTCATTACCAGCCAGGCCTTCCAGGAGATCCCGGCCACTGCCACCGACAAGTTGCTCACCAGAAGCAGTACCTGTAACGACCGAATCATAATCTCCGTTAGTTTCGCCTGCGGCCACCCGCTGATTGATCTGCGACGTCGTGATCATATAGCCGCCGTCAGGCTGGACCCAGTCGATAGCATGATCACCGCCGAGGAAGTGATTCACCACACGGACACTGCCCTCGGCTCCCTCGTCGATGAGCAACACGAGATCGTCTCCATCGCGCGTGAAACTGATCCGGCCTTCGGTAGCACCTCCGGTAAACATGACACCGTCAGTACCACCATCCGCGTTGTAAATCGTATCGTGCCCCGAGCCGGCAGCGAAGACGTACATGTCATTTCCAGCACCGCCGGTGAGAGCATCGTCCCCCATACCGCCGTTGAGCTGGTCGTCACCAGCGCCACCGTTAACCACATCGTCTCCTGCACCGGCCTCCAGGAAGTCATTATCAGCACCGCCGTCAAGCTGATCGTTGCCGTCACCACCAAACAGCGTATCTTCCCCCACTCCGCCGAGCAGCACGTCGGCTCCTGTGCCACCCTGCAGGGTGTCGTTTCCAATGCCACCTTCCAGGATATCAGTGCCATCACGACCGACCAGGTTGTCGTCTCCGGCTCCGCCGATAAGGTGATCATCACCCTCTTCGCCATCAAGGTAATCGTTACCGGCTTCGCCATTGAGCACGTCGTTTCCAGCGCGCCCCCAAACCTGATCGTCACCATCACCGGCAAAGACCTCTTCGTTCAGGTCGCGATAACCAAGCAACGTATCCGCACCAACGGTACCAAGGGTGATAGAAGCTTCCTCAACATCCAGATCAGACCATACAGACCCGTCGGCAAATACAAAGTTGTTCACCTTGTAATGATTGGTAGGCTCCTGGAACCAATTCTTGACCAGAACTCCGTCAGTACCATTCGCATGATTGATTTGAAGGTCTTGCCCAACTCTTGTGAAGGCCAGATCTCCAGCCGAAATATTCGGGCCGAATTCCAGCGTGTCGATGGACGGCGTAATATTGCTGTACGCCTCGCCTTCAGGAGTCTCAGTCAGGGTGTCTTGTCCGTCACCCAGATTGAAACGGTAGGTATCATTGCCGTAAGAGCCAAACAGCTGATCGTTACCGATGCCGCCTTCGAGGATGTTACTGGTTTCCTGCCAAGGATCGGTATTGGCGACCAGAATGTCATCGCCTGAGCCACCCAGCAGCGTATCGGATCCTTGACCACGAATCTCGTCATTACCAGCACCCCCATCAAGAACACCTTGGCCTTCCAGATAGTCATTTCCGTCGCCACCGGAAAGCTGGCCGGTACCGTACAGCTCATCGTTGCCGGAACCACCACTCAGGGTGTCAAGGCCGCCGTCGCCGAACAGCACATCATTGCCTTCATCACCGTTCAGTGTGTCGTCACCGCTGCCACCGTGGAGAACATCATCTCCTTCACCACCAGATAGCAGATCAGCACCCGATCCTCCAAAGAGCTCATCGGCGTCTTCACCACCATAAAGTTCATCAGATCCGTCGCCGCCGTGAAGAACATCTTCACCGACTTCGCCGTACAGAATGTCATCATCCTGTTCCCCACGAAGGATATCTGCGCCATCGTCACCGTGTAGTGTATCGCCACCGGTGCCACCGATGAGCGTATCGTTTCCAGCCCCGCCATGGATCGTATCGGCACCTTCGTACCCATAGATCTCGTCAACACCGTCACCGCCATTGATCAACTCGTCAAAGTCGAAACCGTGAATAAGGTCGTCCGTGGTGGTGCCTTCAATGGCCTGAGCCATCAACTGATCAAAATCCCAGATGATGCCATCAGAAAAGCCAACCGTTTCGAGGCTAGTAAGCTGTGTGTTACTACTCGTGTTGGCGAATTGGTGTTCGATCAGCACCGAGTCGCCAGTAGAGGGAATGGCTATTCTGAGATGATCACCTTCCCGACGAACCACCACCTCCGAGGATGTAACGTCAACAAACTCGATCTTATCCTGCCCCTCAGTATCGTTAATGGTATCTGAGCCATCGCCTTTACTGAATCGGTATACATCGTCGTCTTGTCCACCATAAAGTTGATCATCACCCGTTCCTCCAGCCAGTAGATCAGCGCCTGAATCGCCAAACAATTCATCCGCACCCTGACCACCGTGCAACTCATCACCGCCATCTCCACCACGAAGTATGTCAGCACCATCATCACCGTATAGCGTGTCGCCACCGGTGCCACCGGTGAGCGTGTCATTACCGGCGCCGCCATGGATCGTATCAGCACCTTCGTACCCATAGATCTCGTCAACACCCTCACCGCCGTTAATGGTCTCATCCTGGCTGAAGCCATGAATCAGATCATCACCGTTCGTGCCCTCAACCGACTGAGCCATCAACTGATCGAAATTCCAAGTGACTCCATCGGAGAAATGCACGGTTTCGATACTGGTCGATTGGGCAACGACGCCCGTACCATCGAATTGGTTTTCAATCAGTACAGAATCGCCAGTGACGGGAATGGTTATGCGGAGGTGGTTACCGTCCCGGCGGACCACCACTTCTGACGAGGCAACATCGACAAATTCAATTCGATCCTGACCCTCCGTATCGTAGAAGCGATCTACGCCATCGCCCTTACTGAACCGATAAACATCGTCACCTTGCTCTCCGCGAAGGCGATCGTTACCTTCGCCTCCAGACAACAAGTCCGCTCCGGCGGCGCCGCTTAGCTCATCATCTCCAGTGCCGCCGTATAGCTCATCTTGCCCTTCGCCACCATTGAGCATGTCGTTACCGGCGCCGCCATGGATCGTATCGGCACCTTCGTACCCATAGATCTCGTCCACACCCTCACCGCCATTGATGGACTCGTCCTGGTTGAAGCCATGAATCAGATCATCACCGTTCGTGCCCTCAACCGACTGAGCCATCAACTGATCGAAATTCCAAGTGACTCCATCGGAGAAATGCACGGTTTCGATACTGGTCGATTGGGCAACGACGCCCGTACCATCGAATTGGTTTTCGATCAGTAAAGAGTCGCCAGTGGCGGGAATGGTTATGCGGAGGTGGTTACCGTCCCGGCGGGCCACCACTTCTGACGAGGCAACATCGACAAACTCAATTCGATCCTGACCCTCCGTATCGTAGACGCGATCTGCGCCGTCGCCCTTGCCAAACCGGTAAACATCGTCGCCTTGCTCTCCGCGAAGGCGATCATTACCTTCACCTCCAGACAACAAGTCTGCGCCAGCACCGCCATACAGATCGTCAACGCCGTCACCACCTTGCAGGGTATCATCGCCGTTGCCACCGTATAGGTAGTCGCGGCCATCACCTCCATCCAGCAAGTCGTTGCCGTCCTGTCCATAGAGATGATCATCACCGGCATCACCAGACACCTCATCGTCACCGTCTTGACCCTGCACGTTGTCGTTGCCTTCGCCGCCGCTCAAGACATCGTCACCCGCCGCGCCGTACAAGGTGTCATTGCCGCCCGCGCCGCTCAAAGTGTCTGCGCCGGCGTAGCCGTACAGCTGGTCTACACCCTCTGTACTTTGCTGCACCAGATCTTTCACCGTGCCGAGATCCCAAACCGTTCCGTCGGCGAACTCGATGGCATCAAGGGCGTAACCACCGGCGCCATCGTCATTGAAGTAACTCTGGACCGTGATCACATCACCGGTGCTCACCACCGTCAACAGCAGATTGCTGCTTGAGCGCGTAGCTTTGATATCGCTCGATACAATACCACCCAAGAAGCGCAGTACATCGTTGCGCTCTGCGCCGGTATCATGGTTGTTGATGGTGGTGTTGCCATCCCCTGCACCGAAAAGGTAGGTGTCGTTACCAGAATCACCCGACAGGTAGTCATTGTTACCAGCACCACCACGCAAGATGTCGTTGCCCGTCCCCCCATAGAGACGGTCACGACCATCACCTCCATTCAGCACGTCATCGCCGGCATTGCCGTACAGGTCGTCGTCGCCCACATCGCCGTTCAAGACGTCATTGCCGTCCTGGCCGTAGAGGCGGTCATTGCCGTCACCACCGCTCAGGACGTCGTCACCCGCCGCACCATAGAGGGTGTCGTTACCGCCATCACCTCCCAAAATATCTTCGCCGGCGTAGCCATACAGTTGGTCTGCACCCTCCGTGCTTTGCTGCACAAGGTCTTTCACCGTGCCGATATCCCACACGGTACCGTCGGCGAACTCGATGGCATCAAGGGCGTAACCACCGGCGCCATCGTCGTTAAAGTAACTCTGAACCGTGATCACTTCACCGGTGCTCAACACCGTCAACAGCAGATTGCTGCTGGAGCGTGTAGCGTTGACATCACTTGGATCCACGCCACCCAGGAAGCGCAACACGTCGTTTCGATCCGCCCCCGTGTCATGGTTGTTGATGGTGGTATCGCCATCACCCACACCGAATAAGTATGTGTCATTGCCGGCATCACCCGACAGGTAATCATTGGTGCCCGCGTCACCCCGCAAGGTGTCATTGCCCGCTCCCCCATAAAGATGATCACGACCGTCACCACCATTGAGCAGGTCATCGCCGACGTTGCCGTACACGTAGTCATTGCCGGCATCGCCGTTCACGATGTCGTCACCATCTTGACCGTAGACTCGATCGTTGCCTTCGCCGCCACTCAAGACATCGTCACCCGCCGCGCCATACAGGGTGTCGTTGCCGCCGGCACCACCCAAATTATCCGCACCGGCGTAGCCATAAATAACTTCATTTGCTTCAGTCCCGACCCAGGTTGCGGCAGCGGCAAGAACAGTATCTATGCCAACGACTGAACCATCAGAAAACTCCAATTGATCAATTAAATTTCGACTATTGGAAAACCCATTTTTTATAGTTACGGAGGTGAGAACGCCTTCCTTGTCTATGGTGACAACGAGATCGGTGACTGTTCTGCTATAGCTGACATCCGTTGGGGCAATACCGTCAGCAAAGACAATGCGATCAAGATCAACATTGCGGTTGTCGTATTCTCGGATAACATCATGGCTACCATCAGCAGCGATCACATATGTATCGCTACCAGCACCGCCAATTAGTAGATCATCACCCAAGCCTCCAGCAAGTGTATCGTTGCCACGCCCCCCTTCAAGGGCGTCATTGCCGTCGCCGCCTGAAAGCTGGTCGTTACCATCATCGCCTTGCAGCGTGTCATTGCCCTGAGAACCAGACAAGAAATCATCTCCACCAGCACCCACCAGCAAGTCATCCCCGCCAAGCCCCTCAAGGGTATCGGCACCGGAATCTCCATGCAGTTCGTCTGCGTTTTCGGTGGCCTGGCTGGCCAGGCTTTCCAGTGTCGCAGCATCCCAGGACACCACAGTGCTCATTGGATTTTTAAAGATCAGATAATCGATTCGACTTGCTTCGTTTTGATAATAATTACGAATTCTGATTTCATCCTCGCCCTCCCGAACAATGATCATCATGTCATTGCCTGAACGCCTAACGAGAACATCCTCAGACAAGATTCCTTTGCCTAACATGATATTGTCGACGTCTCCGAGGCCCCCTTGGTTGTCAATAACATCCAAGCCATCGCCTAAATTGAACTGGTAATAATCATCTCCCGCTCCACCGGAGAGC
>Ga0209075_1003934_pt1 | contig 12107 bp, 10 predicted proteins | sample Stecom2011_FD_187523 | JGI IMG/M metagenome (GOLD analysis project Ga0209075, IMG submission 187523) | Agricultural soil microbial communities from Utah to study Nitrogen management - Steer compost 2011 (SPAdes) (version 2) | ecosystem: Environmental > Terrestrial > Soil > Agricultural land...
GCAGCCCTTCGGCGGTCGTCCAGAGGAAAGAGCCGGCCAGCGCCACGGCCAGCGCCCCGAAGGTGAGCGCGTCCGGCAGGATGAAATGGTCGATGTCGATGATGGCCGCCATGGTCAGCATGGCCACCACGATCAGCAGGGGCAGCACGGCCCAGCCGTACTCGAGCGGCGACCAGTGCCACACCAGCAGCACGAAGAGCGCCGCCATCAGCGCCTCGACCAGCGGGTAGCGCGGCGAGATGGGCTGCTTGCAGTTGCGGCAGCGGCCGCGCAGCGCGAGCCACGAGATGATGGGCACCAGTTCCAGAGGTCCCAAGCGGTGGTCGCAGTGCGGGCAGTGACTACCGGGATGCACGATGGACTCGCGGCGCGGCAACCGCCAGATGACGACGTTGCCGAACGAGCCGATCAGCGAGCCGAGGACGCCCGCGATGACGAGGAGGAAGGTCGTCATACGCGGGGTCCTGCGGGCTGGTAAAGGGATATCGGTAGGGAGAACGTGAGCACCAGGTGCGCCCTTTCGAAGGCGGTTCTCATCATCGCGGTGGTACACTCCAACCGCTATGAGAAGACTCACCCTGCTCGGGATAACCGCAGTTGCCATCGTGGCGTTCTTCGCCTCTAACCTAACGGCGCAGGACCAACCGTCGCGCGTCGTGTACCTCAACTCCCAGGCCGCCATCCACGCTCACCCGTCCGGCTCCCAGCTCGAGAGCCTGAACGCCCAGGCCCGCGAGGAGATAGGCGGACTCGTGCAGTCCATCTCCGCCCTGGAGCAGAAGGCCGCCAGCGGCCAGCAGCTCACCCCTGAAGAGGCCGAGCGCTACGCCACCCTACAGACCACCATCCAGGCCGTGGACGCCCGCTACAAGGAAGAGATCGCGGCGGCGGCGGAACCAGCCCGCCTGGCCGTGGATCAGGCCATCAAGGAACTGGCCGCGGAGCTGAACTACACCATGGTGCTCGACTCGCTGGCCGCTTACGAGACCGGCTTGGTGGTCTACGCCGACCCGGCGCTGGACATCACCGACCTGGTCATCGAACGCGTCCAGGGCATGTGATCTGACGAGCGGAAAGGTCCCGTTCCCGGAGCGCTTCAGGCGTTCCTCTCGGCAACCCAGGCATCGATGAGCGCGCGCTCCTCCTCCGAGAGGGGCGCGCGCTCCAGTAGGTCGGGCCGCCGCTCCAAGGTGCGTCTGAGCGCCTGCTCGCGGCGCCACTTGGCCACGTTGCCGTGGTGGCCCGAGAGGAGCACCTCGGGCACGGTAAGGCCCTCGTACTCCGCCGGACGGGTGTACTCGGGGTAATCGAGGATGCCGGTGCTGAACGACTCGTGTACGTGGCTCTCCTCGTCACCCAGCACGCCCGGCAGGAGTCGGGCCACGGCTTCCAGCAGCACCAGTGCGGGCAGCTCGCCGCCCATCAGCACGTAGTCGCCGATTGAGACCTCGCGCGTGACGAGCTTCTCCGTTCGGGCGTCGAAACCCTCGTAGCGGCCAGCTATCAGTGCCACGTGCCGTAGCTGCGCCAGCTCCTGCACCAGCGGCTGCGTCAGCTGTTCACCAGCGGGGGAGAGCAGGATGGTCTCGTCGGGCGGTGGGTCGTCCTGCGCCAGCTCGGCCACCGCCTGCCCGGCCACGTCCACGCGCATGACCATGCCCGCCCCGCCGCCGTACGGGGTGTCGTCCACCCGGCCCGTGCGGTTGCCGGCGAAGCGGCGCAGGTCCCGGACCTCCACTTCCACCAGACCCTCGTTCACGGCGCGGGCCAGCAACGCCTCGCGCAGGTAGGGGGTGAGCAGGGCAGGGAAGAGGGAGTAGATGGTGAAGCGCACGCTGGCTACGTCTCCTGGTTCTGGGGCTGGTCGTCTTCGCGGGTCGTCGATGGGGTCTGCTGCTGCTCCGGGCGGACGAGGGTAGAGCGCGTTGCGGCCCGCAGCGGTGCCGGACGCTCTCAGGCGGGTCCGAGCAGCCCCGCGGGCGGGTCGGTCAGCACGACGCCTTCGTCCGTGAGCTCCACGTAGGGCGCCTGCAGCGGCACGAGCGGCTTGGCGGCCTTCCTGGCGCGTCGGGGCTCCTCGCCCTCGGGGGGTTGGGCGCCGTCGGGGTCGAGGGTCACCTCCACCACCGGGTTGGGGCTCTCCAGCATGGCGGCGCTGACCTGTCCTACCCGCTGGCCGTTCAGCAGCACCGGGCGGCCGATCAGCCGCTCCTCGGTGGAGCCGGCCTCGACCTCCTCGACCAGTTCGTCCGCCACTTCCGTGGGTAGGAGGTCGGGGTCCACCCACAGGGTGGCGTTGACCAGCAGTTGCGCTGCGTTTCGCTCCCGCACGCCCTCGAGCTTGACGAGCAGCGAGCCGCCGCTCTCGTACAGTTCGCGCACGCGAACGTTGCCCAGGCCGGCCACGAAGAGACGGCCGGCGGTCCTGACGGCTCTTACGCCCACGGGCTCGTCGCCCTGTCCGTCCTCGTCCTCGTAGGAGTACGACACGGCCTCATCCAGCAGCACGCGGATGGCGCCCTCCAACTGGAAGGTGCGGCCCAGGCGGCCGATCTGGATGTAGGTTTCCGGAGGTCGGGCGGCGGTGGGATCTAGCGCCATGGGGCTTGGGCCTGGTGAACCGCGGGGGGGCGAACCCCGAAGGCGGCTCACTCCAGGAGTTGGATCTCGACGCGCTGTCTGCCGTCCGCCGCGGCGCGCGCCAGCGTGCGCACGGCGTTGATGAGCCGGCCACCGCGTCCGATTATGCGGCCGACGTCGTTCTCGGCGCAGGTGACCTCGATGCGGACGTTGCGGCCGTCACCGGCCACCTGCACATCGAGCTGCTCGGGCTCGGCAACTAGGTTCTGCAGGATGAAAGTGACCAGTTCGGCTGGCATTCAGGGCCTCCGCTTACACAGGTTGGTTGCTCCGAGCTTACCGCTTTACGTTCAGGCTTGCGCTTCCTGCCGCTTGACGTAGGCGTCGCGGCGCTTGGCGAGGAGACGCTCCGGCACTTCCACGCCCTTCTTCTCCATGAGGCGCAGCGCGGTGTCGGTGGGCTGGGCGCCCTGGGCGAGCCAGTGCGTGGCGCGCTCGGTGTCCACGCGCAGGTTGTCCTCGGTGGTCTCGCGGGGATCGTAGTAACCGATCTGCTCGATGTAGGCGCCGCTACGCTTGTTGCGGCCGTCGACTACTACCAGGCGGTAATGCGGGTTCTTGATTGAGCCCATGCGCATCAGGCGGATCTTGACCATAGTTCTTGATTTCCTCCGTGACTCTCTCGTGGCAAAGTTTCAGGTGCGGGCCCCGCCTAAGGGGCCCACGTCAAGCCACCCAGTGTACACGTAGGCGGCTCCCAGCACAAACGTCGGCGGAACAGCGGCGTCGTGGCTTCTCAGGCCCTCATGCCCCGCCGGCCACGGCCCGGCGGCCTACGTCCCATGCGTTTCATCATCTTGCGCATCTCTTCGTAGTTCTTGATCAGCCGGTTCACGTCCTGCACGGTCGTGCCCGAACCCCGAGCTATGCGCTTGCGGCGGCTGGCGTTGAGGATCCGGGGCGCGGCGCGCTCCTTCTCCGTCATGCTCGAGATGATGGCCTCCACCCGCCCGATCTCGCGCTCGTCGATCTCGGCCCCCGCCGGCAGCATCTTGTTGGCGCCGGGGATCATCTTCAGGACGTCGGTGAAGGAGCCCATCTGCTTGATCTTGCGCATCTGGGTGAGCATGTCCTGGAGCGTGAAGTCGCCCAGGTTGCGCATCTCCTTCTCGTCCTCGTCGTCCTCCAGCTGCCGCGCCTTCTCGATGAGGGTGAGCACGTCGCCCATGCCGAGGATGCGGCCCGCCACGCGGTCGGGGTGGAACGGCTCGAGGCCGTCGATCTTCTCGCTCATGCCGGCGTAGTAGATAGGCTTGCCCGTAACGTGCTTGGCGGAGAGGGCCGCCCCGCCGCGGGCGTCGCCGTCCAGCTTGGTCATGACCAGGCCGGAGACGCCGATCTTCTCGTCGAACGCCGTGGCCACCGGCAGCGACTGCTGACCGGTCATGGCGTCCACCACCAGCACCTTCTCGCTGGGCTCCAGCCGCTCGCTCAGTTCCGAGAGCTCGGTCATGAGGGAGTCGTCGATCTGCAGGCGGCCGGCCGTGTCTACTATCACCAGGTCACGGAAGTCCTTGCGCAGATGCTCCTTGAGCCGCGCCGCCACGGCTGCGGGCGCTTCGTTGTCGTGCACTTCGAAGACGGGCACGCCGATCTGGTTGCCCAGCGTCTTCAGCTGCTCGCGCGCCGCGGGCCTCTGCGTGTCCGCCGCCACCAGCAGGACGCGGCGGCCCTGGGACTTGTAGCGGTACGCCAGCTTGCCCGCCGTGGTGGTCTTACCGGCGCCCTGCAGGCCCATCAGCAGCCAGATGTTGCCTTCGGACTTGAGGGTGGGCTGCACGGCCTTGCCGCCCAGCACCTCCTTCAGCTCGTCGTGCACGATGGCGATGACGCGCTGCTCCGGGTTGAGGGACATGAGGACTTCGGAGCCGATGGCCTTCTCCTGCACCCGCTTGGTGAAGTCGCGGGCGACCTCGAGGTTCACGTCCGCCTCTAGCAGGGCCACGCGCACCTCGCGCAGCGCCGCCTTGACATCGGCCTCCGTCAGGCGGCCGCGGCCGCGCAGGCCGTCGAAGACAGATTGGAGTCTATCGCCCAGACTTTGGAACATGGTCTCTCCGTCTTTCCGCGGCGGCGGGGCCGCCGGTTGGTGTCGTTCGTGGGCCGCACCGAGCCGGCACTTCCGGTGCACGGCTTCAGGCGCATGGACGCCCGGGGCTCCGGGCGAGCGGTTGCCGTGTTTCACTGCGGTGTTTCACTGCGGTGTTTCACTGCCGTGTTTCACGGGCCGAACCCAAGGGTAGCGGCTGGTCGCCGGGAGGGTCAAGCTGACGCCGGGCCGGCGCCCGGGTCCACCGGACCGGCCTTGTTCAAGCGCCGTCTACCTCGTTTCTCCGGCACGGAGCCAGGCCCAGTACCTACAGCTTAACCGGCACTCCTCCAGCGCGGCGTAGTGCTCACCCACACGCCGGGAGGGGGTGCAGGAAGCCAGCGGGAGCGGTGGTAGACTTGCGCCATGTCTCGCCGCATGTCTCGCCGCATGTCGAACCTGGCCGTGCGTCCCGCACGGCCGGCCTCCCGCGGCAGCGCCCGCTCACAGCCCGAGCGCAGGTGGGCGGTGGTGGCCGGCCTGTTGCTAACGCTGTGGTTCGGTGGGGCCGCGCACGCGCAGCTGCTGGCGGAGGTCATGACCGTCACGGCCATCCAGGCGCAGTTCAACAGCGCGGTTTCGTTCCCACGCGGCACCCTGAGGGCCACCGGCGCTGGGGTGAACGCCATCGTGCAGCGCATCGAGGGCTCAGCGGCCTGGACGGATTGGGAGGCCTACACCTTGGGAGGCCTAGCCACGGGCCTGGCAGGCGCCATAGATCATCAGGTCTCCACCGCCTACGCGGTGGCCGGTTACTTCGAGCGGAGCCGCTCCCAGCACACGGCTCAGGGGCCTGCGGGGCCCGAGACACACACCCGGATCGTCTACACCGGTCCCGAAGGTGGGCAACGCCTGCTGTACTTCGTGCGGGCCGGACAGGAGGTCGTGTGGCTCACGGCGCGTTCGCGCTGAGAGCCGTGCGGGGGGGCACGGGACGGCGCACCTACAGGGTGGACGGCGGCCTAGCTGCGCGAACAGCGGCGCTGCTGCTAGCTCTGCTCTGCTGCCTGAGCTGGCTTTCCGGTTGGGCCGGCGCGCAGGCCTCCCCGCAGGACGCCCTGGCCGAGGCCGAGAGCGCGTACGTCCGGGCACTCACCACTGACCTAGGACGGAAGCCCACACCCGACGACGGTGTGTGGCGCGCCGCCATCGACGCCGCCCAGCGCGCCAGCGAACAGGCGGCCCGTGATGTAGAAGCCGCCCGCCTAGCTGCGGGCCCCACGGGCTCCGCCACCCTCATGGCCGAGGAGGGCCTCCGCCAGGCCCTGGCCCTGACCGCGCGGGTCTACGGCTCCGTGCGGTGGCACAGCCGGGCGTTCTCTCACTGGGACGCCTTCGTGGCCCAGGGAGGTGAGATCCTGCCCGTGTCTCACCCGCCGGCTGGCCTGCAAGGTACGCAGGCCGCGGAGTTCCCGACGGACGCCGAGTTCGCGACCACGGCGCTCAATCAGCTGGCCTTCGCCCGCTACGAGGCGGGCGACCTCGAGGCGGCCCGCGCCTACTACCTAACGTTGCTCGACATCTCGCCCGCCGACCCGGAGGCCCTGCGTTGGCTGGCGCGCATGGCCTTCGAGGAGGGCGACACCGCCACCGCCATCCAGATCTGGGGGCGGCTGGTGGAGGTGGCGCCCGAGGACGAGGGCGCGCGCTTCTTCCTCGAGCTGAGCCGCGAGCGCGACGAGTACGGCGTGGAGGCCAGCGAGGCCTACCGCGCCGGCATACGCTCCTACGAGGCCGGCGCCCTGAGCGAGGCGTTCGCCAGCTTCGAGCGCGCCTACGCCGCCAACCCCGACTTCGCGGACGCCGCCGTGTGGGCCGCGCGCAGCGCCTTCGAGCTGGGGCGGCCCGCCGCTGCGGAGCCCTACTGGGAGGCCGCGCTGGCCAACGACCCGGACGACGCTCGCAGTGCGTGGTTCCTGGAGGTCACACGGGCGCAGCAGAGCTGGGGGGTGGCCGCCGCCAACGACTTCTATGCGGGGCAGACCGCCTACGCGGACGGCGAGCTGATGGAGGCGGAGCGGTTCTTCCGGAGTGCCGCGGAACTCAACCCGCAGTACGTGGACGCCTGGGTCTGGGCCGCGCGCAGCGCTCAGGAGGCGGGCCGCGCGGCCGACGCCGAGGTCCTCTGGCAGGAGGTGCTGGCGCTGGACCCGGGCGACGACCGCGCGCGTTACTTCCTACAGGTGGCCCGGCAACAGCAGGCGTTCGGCCCCGAAGCCGGCGACGCCTTCGTGCGGGGCACGAACGCTTACCAGGCGGGCGACGTGGAAGGCGCCCGTGACGGCTTCAGGGCCGCTGTGGCAGCGGCGCCCCACTTCGCCGCCGCCTGGAGTCAGCTGGGCCGCCTGGAGTTCCAGGTGGGCAACTACGTGGAGGCGGCCGAGGCTTACGGCCGGGCTCTGGAGCTGGAACCGGGCAACGAGGAGTACGAGTTCTTCGCGGCCGAGGCGCGGCGTCTGGCAGGGTTGCCGGGCGTGGGCGACGCGGCTGATACAGGTGAGATGGACGAGTCGGAGGGCCACGACAGCCCTGCCAGCTCCGTGGAGGACGACGAGCGGGAGCCGCAGGAACCCGGCGCCGAAGAGCCCGGTGAAGAGGATGCTGAGGAGGAACCGGCGGAGGAGCCAGAACAGGAGCCGGGCGAGGAGGATACGGAGCAGGACCCCGGCATAGTGCCGCTGCCGCCCGACCCGGCGGACGACTGAGCAGGTCGGTTCCGCCGACGAGGTGAGGGAGAACTACTGACGGGGCCGGCTGGAAGAGCTCTGCCGAGCCGAGTACATGTCTGTCGCCCGGGAACGGGCGCGAAGATGGAGCAACGTGATGGAGCAACCGATATGAAGCAGTTCGAACGACACGTGGACGACCAAGGCAACCAGTACCTGACGACGGAGTTGTCGGGTTACATGATCACGCGCCTACCCCTCCTCAACAAGAGCTCGGGCTTCAGCGCGGACGAGCGGCGCGAGCTGGGCCTCAACGGCCTGATCGCGCCCCACATCTCGACCCTCGAGGAGCAGGTGGAGCGGTCCTACGCCAACTACAAGCGCTTCTCCACCGGTCTAGATAAGCACGTCTACCTCCGGGTGCTGCAGGACCGGAACGAGACGCTCTTCTACGCCCTGCTCGAGCGGCATCTGGAGGAGATGCTGCCGATCATCTACACACCCACCGTGGCGGAGGCGGTGCAGAACTTCAGCCTCATCTACCGCTGGCCGCGCGGGCTGGTCATCAGCACCCAGAACATCGACAGAGTGGACGAGGTGCTGAAGCAGTTCCCGCTGGAGGACGTGAGACTGGCCGTGGCCACCGATTCCGAGGGCATCCTCGGCATCGGCGACCAGGGCTTCGGGGGCATGGCCATCTGCATAGGCAAGCTCTCGCTCTACACGGCCGCCGCCGGCATCGACCCGGCCAGGACCCTGCCGATCGAACTGGACGTGGGCACCAACCGCGCTGACCTGCTCGACGATCCCCTCTACCTGGGTGTGCGCCACGAACGCCTGGTCGGTCAGGAGTACGACGATTTCATAGAGCGGTTCGTGACGGCCTTCGCCAGACGCTTCCCCGACGCGCTGCTGCAGTGGGAGGACTTCAGCAAGCAGAAGGCGTTCGACGTCATGGAGCGCTACCGCGACAGGCTGCCGAGCCTCAACGACGACATCCAGGGCACGGGTGCGGTGGTCCTCGCCGGCCTCCTCGCCAGCGCGCGCATGACGCACAGGAAGCTCACGGACGAGACCTTCGTGGTGCACGGCGCCGGCGCCGGCGGCGTCGGGGTGGCGCAGCAGATCATCAACGGCCTCGTCAAGCAGGGGCTCAGTTCCGAGGAGGCGCGTGCGCGCGTCCTCGTGATCGACTCCCGCGGCCTGCTGGTGGAGGGCCGCGAGGGCATGGAGCCTTACAAGCTGAGCGTGGCGCAGGCGGCTTCGCGCCTGGAGGGCTGGGAGTTCAGTGGCAGCGCACCCGACCTGCTGGAGACGGTGCGGAACGCCAAGGCCACCGCCCTACTCGGGCTCTCCGGTCAGGCGGGCGCGTTCGACCAGGGCCTGGTGCAGGAGGTGGCCGCCAACAGCCCGCGACCCATCGTCTTCCCGCTCTCGAACCCCACGGCCAACAGCGAGGCGGTGCCGGAGGACGTGCTGGAGTGGACCAACGGCGCCGCCGTGGTGGCCACGGGCAGCCCGTTCCCGGACGTCACGCGTGACGGACGGCAGTTCGTCATCGGCCAGGGCAACAACGCCTTCATCTTCCCCGGACTCGGGCTGGGAGCCCTGGTGGCTTCCGCCAGCAAGGTCACGGACGACATGCTGACCGCCGCGGCCGAGGCGCTGGCGGAGTACACCGATCCCGGTCGCCTGCTGGAGGGCGCGGTCTACCCGCGCGTGGACGCGCTGCGTCGCGCCAGCAAGCACGTGGCCGTGGCGGTGGCCAAGCAAGCCGTGTCCGACGGTGTGGCCCGACGTGAGTTGAGTGGGGACGTGGCCGAGGAGGTTCTTCAAGCCATGTGGGAGCCGCGTTACCTGCCGATCAGGCGGCCCTGACGCTGCAGAGCCATCTTCCAGTCGCCGGCGCCGCGCGCTACTGTTGAACCATGAGGACAGTGGTCCTGAGGGTCGTGGCGCTGGCCCTGCTCCTGCTGCTGGCGCTCTTCGGCGCCATCGCCGTGCGCACCATGCAGCGCCTGCCCGACCTGACCGTCTACTTCGTTCGCGATCTGGGCACCAGCTTCACGCTGGTGCCCGATCACGAGAAGGTCGGTCGGCTCCAGCCGGAGGAGCGCGTTCGCTGGCAGGTGGAGAAGCTGGTGGCCGGACCCGCGGGGGACAGCGGCCTCAGCACGACCCTGCCGGCCGGGACCAGACTGCTGGGGGCGGCCATGGACGACGGTGTGCTGACGGTGGACCTGAGCCGGGAGTTCGAGCAAGGTGGCGGTACGGCGCTGATGGCCGGCCGATTGAACCAGCTCTTCTACACGTTGACGCAACCGAAGGACGTGGAGGCGGTTCGGCTGCTGGTGGAGGGCAGGGAGGTATCCGTCTTCAGCGGCGACGGGCTGGAGGTCGAACGGCCCTGGGTACGCAGTCGCCACCCGGAACTGCCCGTCTGGTGACGGCTTAGCCGCGGGAGCGTGGCGGCCGCAGGCAGCCGTGGCCACCGCCAAGAACGACGCTGCAGCCGGGTCATCTCGGCTGCAGCGTTGTCCTAATACCAACGGATGTGGTGCGCCCGGCAGGATTCGAACCTGCGGCCTTTCGCTCCGGAGGCGAACGCTCTATCCGGCTGAGCTACGGGCGCGTGCATGAGCCGACGCGTGCGGTCGGCGTTATGGCCGGGAGTCGTGTCGACCTCGCGCGGGCAACGGCCAATATAGCAGGTGAGCGGCCACCGGGTGGGAAGTGCGGCTTCCGGGAGCGTTGCGGAGGTTACGTCGGCTTGGCCCGTTCTGGTACACTCCGGGGCGTGCTCCTCGCTGCCTGCTAACGGGTAAGAACGTCGCGCCGGCTCCGGTGAGAAGGGCCGGCCGAACCAGGCGCCCTGGGCAGCGAGCGACGATGATCAGCAACTGCAAGCCTCCAAGCCGCGACCACCTGACCGGGTCGAGCGGGGGCTCCGGGAGGAACTGACCAGAGATGAAGTTCAACAAGCGCACCACCACCATTATCCTGTGGGCCGTTTCGATAGGGCTCCTGGCCGGCATGGTGATCTCGTTCACGCCGGGCCTCAGCCTCATCGGAGCCAACACCACGGCCCGCGGACCGGTACAGATGACCGTCAACGGTCAGAACATCTACGAGTTCGACGTGCAGCAGGCGCGCTCCAACGCGCTCTTCTCCTCGGTGACCGAGGGCGAGGTCGGCGCCGATCTCCAGCGCCTCATGGTCGACCAGATAGCTCGTCAGTCGGTTCTCAACCAGGCGGCCTCGCGCATCAACGTCTCCGGCCGTGAGGTGCGCCAGGCCGTGAACGATTTCCGTGAGGAGCGGGGGGTGGCCGGTGGCCGCAACGACCGCGCCTACCAGAACCTGATAGCTGGTTCCGGCTTCACGGACCAGGCGTTCCGCGACTACCTGCGGGAGCAGCTGCGCCTCGCCAAGTACCAGGAACAGCTGGTGGGCGACGTCACCGTGAGCGAAGAAGAGGTCGAGGCCTACTACCAGTCGCACCTGACCAGCTACCAGACCGAGGAGCAGATCCTCGCGCGGCAGATCGTGGTGGATGACCAGGAGCTCGCCCAGCGGCTCCGCGCCCGCGCCATCGCTGGCGAGGACTTCGGTGCGTTGGCCCGCGAGTTCAGTCTGGACCTGGCGGAACGCGACGGCGCCATCGGTGCTGCCAGCGGCGAGACGGAGCCGAGGCCCGTCGGCCGGCCCGCCCTGCCCACCAACGTCGCCAACGCCGCCTTCGCCCTGCGCGGCGCCGGCATCACCGACGTGGTCGAGTCCAACCAGCGCTACTTCGTGGTGCAGGTGGAGGAGTTCATCCCCGCCACCACGCGGCCGTTCGAGGAGGTGGAGGAGACGGTCAGGGAGGACGCCCTGAACGCCAAGCAGTCCGGCATCATAGAGGCCGAACTTGACCGCCTCCGCGAGGAAGCCACGTTGACCTTCCCGGCCAACAGCGAGCTGAGCTTCGACAACCCGGTCATAGCCGAGGTGAACGGTGTGGAGATCCGTGCGGTCGATCTCGACGCCGCTCTCTACACCAACCCGCAGATCCAGCAGAGCCTCTCGCCCCAGGTAGCGGACCTCATCGTCGGCCTGTTCAAGCCCACCGTGTTCAGCCAGGTGATCGACACCGAGGTGGCCTACCAGGGCTCCGAGACGCTGGGCGTGCCTCTCGTGGGCACCCGCGCCGGCATCGCGCAGGCGGCCCTCAACTACGTCGGGCGCGACGTCAGCGTCACGGAAGAGGAGTTGCGCGAGTACTACCTGAGCAACTCCGCCGCCTACACGCTGCCGCCCGAGGCTTTCGTCACGCGCGTAGACTTCGGCACGCAGGCGGACGCCGTGGAGTTCCGTGAAGCCCTACTGGCCGGCGCGGAGCTGGACGACGCCGTGGCCGCGAACGGCGGCGACGCCACCGATCACGGTCTGGTGAAGCCCGGCGAGTTGGAGCTGGAGATCGACACCGCGCTCTTCGCCACCGAGGCCTTCCAGTCCCTGCCCAGCAGCCCGCTCGACGTGTCCGACGTGCTTGTTCTCCGTCGTCCAGTGGAAGAGGAGGACGCCGATACGGAAGGCGCCGATGCGGAGGGCGCCGAGCAGGATGCGGCGGATGAGGCCCAGGTCGAGGGCGAAGACGCTCAGGACGAGGGCGACGCTGCGGAGAGCGCGACTGACGACGGCATGCGCGACGTCTACGTGGTCCTGGTGGC
>Ga0209075_1003936_pt1 | contig 12105 bp, 9 predicted proteins | sample Stecom2011_FD_187523 | JGI IMG/M metagenome (GOLD analysis project Ga0209075, IMG submission 187523) | Agricultural soil microbial communities from Utah to study Nitrogen management - Steer compost 2011 (SPAdes) (version 2) | ecosystem: Environmental > Terrestrial > Soil > Agricultural land...
AAATCAACATAGCGTTGACGGTATCTTAATTCTGGGTCTGTAAACGCATCGTGTACTTTCCCATCTGCATCTGTTTTTGGAAGGGGTAGCGGTCTCAAAGATTTTGAAAGCATGGTAAACTCTTCTACTTTAATAGAAATTTCTCCTACCTGTGTTTTAAATACCTTTCCTTTGATTCCAATAAAATCACCTAAATCAAGTAGTTTTTTAAATACATCATTGTAAAGTGATTTGTCTTCTCCTGGACAAATTTCATCACGGTTAAAGTACACCTGGATTCGCCCTGTATCATCTTGTAAATCTCCAAAGGAAGCTTTACCTTGGATTTTACGTCGCATTAAACGACCTGCTATAACAACTTGTTTGTCTTCTTCGTACTTCTCCTTGATCTGTTTGGCTTTATCCGTCACAGGGTATAATGCCGCAGGATATGGATCTATTCCGTATTCACGTAATTTTGTCAACGTTTCTCTACGTTGTAATTCTTGGTCAGACAATTCTAAATTGCTCATAGCTTTTAATTAACCGATTTAAAATTTATTTTAATGTGTAAAGATAGTTATTATACTAATTTATCTTAATAATCTAGTATTATTTAATACTAAATATTGCTTTGTAAAAAGTGGGTAAAACATTCCTTTCTTGCTTCAACTCTATCAAATAGCACTGATTAAAAAAATAGTGCATAAAAAAAGCGGACAATCACTTGTCCGCTTTAATCACAAGTGTGTATTTTTTATTGAATTACTAATCTCTTAGTTTGCTTCATTCCACCTACGTTAACGTTGATAAAATAAACACCAGCATCAATAGTGTCAATGTCTAGCATTACTAGGTTTTGACCATTGTTCGCTTGTACTGTATGTGATTGGATGTTTTGTCCCATCATATTGACTAATGATACGTTTACATTTTGGGCTTTTTCCAAAGTGAAAGACACATTTGCAATGTTGTCTGCAGGGTTTGGATAAACATTAAATGCTTTCAGTAATTCGTGGTCCTCAAGATTTAAAGAAGGTTCGTTTGAAGAACTACCTGAGTAAATATTAATGTCGTCGATATAGAAATTATTACCTCCATCAGACTCGAATTCGAATTTCACTCTAAAGTCATCAACCCAATAAGACGAAGTTACGTTCGCCATGTGAACCGTTACCCAGTCCGCAGGAGAGCTAGGTGCCCAATCACCAGAAGCCACAATGTTTCCAAGGTTACTTCCTTTTAGTGTTTTACGCTGAACCCATGACTCACCACAAGAATTGGTGATAAATACCCTTAACCATTCTTCGTTTGATGCAGATCTTTTTCTATATGCATAACGGAAACTTAAGGTTACTTGACTAGAAATTGATGATAAATCAATAGGTTGAGATATAATGGCGTCTTTATTACCTGCTGCTTGACCAAAGTTTCCTAGTTTTGCAGAGTGGTTTCCTGTATGTCCAACTGATGTTGTGATATCAAATGCCGCATTATTTCCTTGATTCTCAACCAACCAAAAAGAATAATCGATATTGTTAGCTCCTTCAAAGCTTTCTGTAAAAGGCAATGATGCAGCATCGTTTAAAACAGTAATAAACGCTGTTTTTGTTTTTGATTCAGTTGAAGAACCGTCAGAAACAGTTAGTTGAACTTCATATGTTCCAGGAGTATTGTAGGTAATCGCTGGGTTTTCTGCAGTAGAAGTTGCTGGACTTCCGCCAGGGAAACTCCATTGTCTTGAAGTAACTGCATTATATGACAGGTCATCAAAAGTTACCGTCTGTCCTTGACAAACTACTTTATAGTCAGCATCAAAATCTGCTGTACAAAGTACTTCTGGAAGACCCACACCTGTTGCTGCAAGGTTTGCCGCTGTGTGGATGTTGTTTCTTCCTCCTATAGAACTGTTTAGAGCTGCATGCATACGTGCTTTTTGTCCTACTGTAAACATTTTAGAGCAGTAAGAATACTCCATAAAGTTTTCAACGTTGTCTAGGTTTCCATCACATGTTGTTCCACTTAGGTTACAAGTTGTCCAACCTTTAGTGAGTGGTGTATCAGCAACTCCGTCATCAATATTACAGTTTGATTCAATACCTGGATTATTAGAATCTCCCCATAAATGTGGAAGGTTTAACCAGTGCCCAACTTCGTGAGTTAATGTGTGTGCACCGTTTGAACCAGAAGTACCAATACTTCCCACATAAGTATGAAGGACATGGATTCCATTGCTCATGCTTGCACCCACCCAGTTGCTTGGGTACATTGTATAACCTGCGGCTCCACCTATATCTTGGGCGACAAAGATGTTGATGTATTTGTTTCCTGGCCAGTTACCATGTTCTGCTTGAACCGCAGAAACTCTATCTGAACCATCTCCACCGCTGGTAGCACTTGAAAAAGTTCTTGTAATTCCATTGGTGCAGTTCCCAGAACCATCTTTTTTAGCTAGTTTGAATTCAACTTGAATATCTGCAACACGGCTTTGAAAATGTGGTACAACTTGAAATGCGCTTGCGTTTAATTTCTGGTAATCGTCATTCATGTGCTGTAGTGCATTTAACACCTGCTCATCAGAAATGTTTTCAGGCCCACCTTGGTGAATAATGTGAAAAACGACTGGGATAGTATAGAGAATGACATCCGATTTTTCAACTGTGTTTGAAGTTGAAATTGGATTGTTGGCGATGTATTCTTGTATGAACAGTTCATTCGCTTCTTTTTCTGCTAGGTATTGAGCTCTTTCTTCTGGAGATAAAGCGTCCACGAATTCTTTTGTTTTTTCATCCGTGTGGCAAGGATATGGCTCTTGAGCATAAGTCGCAGAGAATGCTCCAAAGGCAATTGCAACGGATAATAATATTTTTTTCATAATTGCGTTTTAATAATAAATTTTTAGCGTCTGTAATATACAGCGTTTTGGAAGATTTTACCTTTATCATTCTTTAAACGGTCCTATTTGTTGATTAAGTGACCGATTCAAAAGAAAATAAACGTTAAAACATAAATTTAAATCTTTTTTTCTAAACGAACTGTGCATTAATTTATATATAGAACACAAAAAACCGTCTATTGTTTGAATCCTAAAGCTCATTCCATAAACTGTCAAGCTTTTTATTGCTTAAAGCCTTTCTTTATTTGAACACTAATAATTAAAAAAGGCTGCTCCAAATGGAACAGCCTTCATTTTCACCTTTATTGGTCTCAGAAAAAGTTAAAACTTTGCTCCCGACAGGTCTCGGGAGTTGTGCATCTCGCTTTAGCTTCTAAAAAGCTAATGGTCAACTACTTTTATAACCATAGAATTTTATTCCCATGTGAACCTATGGTACTTTTAGTCCATAGTGGTTCAGTTTCAATTAGTGATTTTCTCCTGTCATTTTCTTTGGATCAACCCATTCATCATATTCTTCAGATGTTAGGTAACCTAGTTCTAAGGCAGATGCTTTTAAAGTAATTCCTTTTTCATGTGCGTTTCCTGCAATCTCAGCTGCTTTGTAGTAACCGATTTTTGTATTTAATGCTGTCACCAACATTAACGAGTTATTGACCAATTCATCAATACGGGCTTGATTTGGCTCAATACCAACAGCACAGTTGTCTGCAAATGAAACACATGCTTCTCCAATCAATCGTGCTGATTGTAATAAGTTTGCAGCCATCATAGGCTTGTAAACGTTCAATTCGTAGTGACCTTGCATACCACCAACAGTAACCGCAACATCATTCCCCATAACTTGCGCTGCAACCATAGTGATTGCCTCCGCTTGGGTTGGATTTACTTTTCCTGGCATAATTGAAGACCCAGGTTCGTTTGCTGGGATGATAATTTCACCAATTCCTGAACGCGGTCCAGAAGCCATCATTCGGATATCATTGGCAATTTTGTTGATTGAAACAGCCAATTGTTTTAATGCGCCATGCGTCTCTACCAAAGCATCGTGTGCAGCTAAAGCTTCAAATTTATTTTCAGCAGTAACAAATGGTAATCCAGTAAATTCAGCAATTTTTTTTGCTACCAATTCAGCATATCCTTTTGGAGTGTTGATTCCTGTTCCAACTGCAGTCCCTCCTAATGCAATTTCTGCTAAGTGCGGCATAGTGTTGTCAAGCGCTTTTAGCCCGTGGTCTAATTGTGCCACATAGCCAGAAAATTCTTGGCCTAATGTCAATGGTGTTGCATCCATCAAGTGCGTTCGACCAATTTTCACAATGTCTTTAAAGTCTTTTGCTTTTTGGTCTAAAACATCACGTAAGTGTTTCACCCCAGGAACAGTTGTTTCTACAATACGCTTGTAAATCGCAATGTGCATTCCTGTAGGGAAAGTATCATTTGAAGATTGTGATTTGTTTACATCATCATTAGGTTGGAGTGTTTTTTCTCCTTCTCCTAATTTGTTTCCGGCTAAAACATGAGCGCGATTCGCAATCACTTCATTTGTATTCATGTTTGATTGTGTTCCAGAACCTGTTTGCCAAATTACTAATGGGAATTGGTCATCGTGTTTTCCAGCAATGATTTCATCACATACTTGAGCAATTAAATCTCTTTTTTCTTCAGTTAGAACACCCAGTTCACAATTGGTATAAGCAGCAGCTTTCTTCAAATATGCAAATCCATGGATAATTTCCAATGGCATTGAAGCTTCAGGACCAATCTTAAAATTGTTTCTAGAACGCTCAGTTTGAGCACCCCAATACTTGTCGGCAGGTACCTTAACCTCACCCATTGTGTCTTTTTCCACTCTATATTCCATAATATATCGTTTTTTATTAAATTATTTTTTACTTTTACCGCATAATATAGATTACAAAATTAATATATCATGAGTATTTTCGGTATTGTTATGTTTATTTTAATTGGAGGTATGGCTTTTTGGCTATTATTATTCCTTATGGCATTCGCTGTTCCTTATTGGATTACTCTAGGTGCTATTGAACAAATGCGTCCTAAGAAAGTTTTTGACGACGAGGAAGAAAAAGCTTAATAGGCTTTTCGTTAAGATAATATTTCTGGGAATTCTTAAAGGGTTCCCTTTTTTTGTTGAGTAGATTCTACCTTTATTAGATAAACTAAACACCTAGTACAAAAAAACTTTACCTAAGGTTATTTTGCGATCCACAAGTTTGGGTTTAATTGACTCACTGAATTTCCTTTTACATGATGTACTTCAAAGTGAGCAACAGAAATATCGCCAGTAGGGTTAGGCAATAATGAACCAATGGGTGTTTTAGTTTCTACCATACTTCCTTTGGTAACATATACATCCTGCAAATTGGAATAAACCGTACGGTAATCACCATGTTTGATAATCACCACTCTTCCAGCTCCAGGAATATTTATGACACTTGTCACCTCACCTTTGAAAACCGCTAGTACGTTTGCATTTTTTGGGGTGCTGATATCAATTCCATTATTTTGAGTGTAAACATTTGGCAAAGTCGGGTGCTTGTTTTTCCCATAGTCTTGACTAATGGCTCCGCTTTCAACAGGCCATGGTAACTTTCCTTTATTAGAAGCGAAGTTTTCACCAATGAGCACGCTTTCAGCAGTAAGTGAAAATTCCTTTTCTGGTTTTTTAGGCTTTTCAACTGTCGGGGTATTAGCAGCTTTTCTTGCTTCTTCAGCTTTTCTACGTGCTTCAGCTTCACGTTTTTCTTTGGCAATTCGTGCTTTTTCTGCAGCAATTTCCTTCTGAATGGCAGCAGCAATTTCTTGTTTTAACCTTTCCTTATCCCTTTCCTGCTTCTCTAATTCTTTAAGTAATTCGTCCTCTTGTTCTTTAAAACGCTTATATATTTCTTCTTTGGCTTTTTTAGTTTTAACAATTTCTGCACGTTCAACCTTCTTTTGGTCTGCTAGTTTGAGTTGTTTTTCTTTTTCGAGGTCGAGTTCCTTTATTTCTTCTTTTAATAAAACTGTGTTTTGTTGAATTAAGCGCATTTGTTTCTGCTGAATCTCTGCTAATTTCTCAAGGTATAACTTTCTTTTTAAAGCCTCCTCAACTGTTTTTGCGCTAAAAATGAACATCAAATCACCATATTTATTACGTTTTTTGTAGGCATAGAGTAGCAATTGGGCATATTGCTTTTTGAGGCGTTCAATCTCTGCATTGAGCTCTTGTATTCGGCCTTCTTTCTGTTCGATTTTTAGTTCTGAAGAACGAATTTGATTGTCTATGTTGCGCAAGAGCTGTTCACGAAATTCGATTTGACGTTCAATAAGGTTAACTTCCTCTAATGAAAGACGTGTGTTTTTCTTCGATTTTTCTAGAAGTGTCTTCGTTGATGCAATTTGTTTTTCTAATGTGGCTTGTTCATTTTTGAGACGTTGAGACCCAGACTGTGACCACACAGGGGAGGAGACAGCAAAAAACACTATTAAAAACAAGAATACAATCTTATTCACACCTTTCATATTTATTCGGTATCGCTAAATATAATACTCTTGGGTCATTTATAATTGACTTATTGTATTTAAAGTCTACATAAATATCCTCTCTTGGGGTTTTAACATTGATGTCCCCACTTGTCGGAATACTATAATTGTCAATCATTTCTCGACCGAAATAGTTAACAGTAATTGTCGTTGTGTCTTTCGGACTATCAATAACCAATCGTCTTAAAGACTTGGTGTCATTGCTTAAATAATAACGAATCAATACATCGTCATCTGCGTCTAAACGGCGAATGTTCCTTTTGGGCTGAGATGAAACGATGTAATTGTAGGGGTCTTTGATTTGGTGATATTCTACATTTGAATCCCAGGCAATAGGCATTCCCAAAATCAATTCCTCGATGTTTTCATGCTTAAAATCAACATTGAAGGTCTTTTTTAAGTAGGTCATTCCTTCTTGAATGTAGCAGTTATTTCGTTTATCAACAATGGTTAAGGTGTCTGGAGTAACCATGGTATTGTAAATAGGAATACGTGCAAATGTGATTAGGGCGTGAAAAGCACTATCTGTTCGCATACGGATTGAAGTCTTGAAGGACACATTGTACTTGCTGTCAGAATATTTGGAACTTAACTTTGTGTAGAAATGCTCCGGACGTTCTTTAGAAAGGCTGTCTAGTCGATTAATCAACAACTCTTCCTTTACCTTTGGTAACTTGTGTGTGTTCTCTCCATCTGCGCTTTTCTTCGCGCCACAAGAAGCCAAAGAAATCATCAGAACAGCTGAAAAAATCAGTTTAGTTATATTTCGGAGCATAATATGTAACTTCTTTTATTTTTTTGGATAAAACCCTATTTCTAGATTCGTATGTTTGTGCTTTTTCCCATGCTTCTATTGCACGTTGAGAAGCCTTATTTTTAATATACAAATCACCTAGTAAATCATACAACTCTGCATTGTTCAACAATAAATCAATTCCTTTTTTTAGGGACTTTATACCCTCTTGAATTTGATTACTATTTAATGCTACAGTCGCTTTAGCCTTGTAATAGTTAGGGTTTTTGTTTTTATCTGGAATATGCTCTAATAATTCTTTTGCAACATCTTGAGCTATATTGGCTTTCGCTAGACAAAATGCATAGTTGATCTTAATGTTTGGATTATCAGCATCTTTTGTTAAAGCTTTTTCAAAAGCAACAATTCCTTTTTTGTATTCTTTTTTGTGAAAATAAACCTCTCCCTTTCGCATGCTGTAAAGCGCAGACTGAATTTCATTTCCTAATAGGTATAGTTCTCCAGCTGCCAATAATTGAATCGCTTCATCTGGTTTGTTTGTTGCTAATGCACCCTCTGCAGCAGAATAGTAAGTGAAAGGCATTGTCGGAAATAAGTCGATGGCCTCCATTCCATCTTTGTATAAAGCTTCATACTCCAAATAGTCACTTTCGAAGTTTAATAACTTTAACCAAACCTCGAAATTGTTGGGGTTGACCTTACTGGCTTTTTGGTATACTGCTAAGGCTTCTTTACTTTTCTTTAGGATTTCACAGGAGTTTCCATAATTCAATAAGACAAGGTCGTTCTCCGGAAAGCTAGCATACATCATTTTTGTCGCCATGATAATCTTGGGGTGATTTAGCGCAAGGTGTTTACTCATTTGGTCGAGAATAGATAGTTGTTGATGTACGTTGACATCTTTAAACGAGAAAACTTTAGGAGCAATCTCTATAAACTTATCGACTTCGTTTTGTTCTAAATAATTATTGGCCAATACAAAGTGAGCAATACCATTGTTAGGGTCGTTGTCAATCAATTCCTCAATCATGTCGATGGCCTTGTTGTTTTCGCCTTGTTGTTCGTAATAGCTAATCACACTTTTTAGTACCTCTAGGTCGTCTGGAAACTCTTTTTTCAGTGTTAGAAGGGTTTCTTCTGCTTTCACAGTGTTTTTCAACTCTGTGTATAAATCGGCTTTCATGATGGCCAATTCTGGAACAATTCCAGTTTGTTCTTGAAGATTGTTTAGTTGTTCAATTGCAGCTTCATATTTTTTATTGAATATCAAAACCTTGCTGTAGCCATAAATGAAGTCTAAGTTTCTTGGTTCACGCGTGCACATTTCCCTAAAAAGTAATTCGGCCTCTTCAAAGTTTGCTCGTTCTGCATAGATGTAGGCCAATTCTTGGAGGTAAACAGTGTTTTCGGGGTCTAAATCATAAGCTTTTTTAAAGTTTTCAAGAATGGCTGTACTGTTGTTTTCAGATTTGGCAATCTCTGCCAGTCCAAAATAAACGGCATCATCGTCTTGCTTTTCTTTAAGACATTCGTTGAATAACTTTTTGGCTTCGGTATAATTGCCGGACATTTTCTCACGAACGGCTTTGTGAAACAGTTCGATATAAGGATGGTTTTTTGATGAAAGCACCTCAATATCATCTAATGCCTCTTCTTGAAGCGATTTGTTCTTTCCCCTTTGACCTATAGCGGTCAAGGAGAAGAACAGAATAAATGATATGAGGAAAAAATTTTTCATTAAATATCCATTGTGGTATAATCTCCAACACTTAAGTCTTGCGGAGTTTTATTAATATTCGAATGATTACCAACCATTGAATCTTTAAGATTTATGTTTTTTATGCTTGCATTAGATTGAACAATAGAGTTTTTGATGATACTTCCATTTACCTTTGTGCCTTGCCCCAAAGAAACATGAGGTCCAACAACGCTATCGTTTAAAACAACATCCTTGCCAATAAAACAAGGAGGGATAATAACACTGTTGTTAATTTTAGCTGATGGATCAACAAGTTCAATGTTTTTTTCTCTATCAAACTCTAAAACACGCTGATTGGCATTTACAGTCACAACTTTATTTCCACAATCTAGCCATTCAGTCACTTTTCCAGGCTTGAAAATCTTGCCTTTTTCAGTCAATCGTCTTAGGGCATCAGGAAGTTGATACTCTCCTCCTTTGATGATGTCGTTATCGATGAGGTAATTTAATTCTGTTTTCAGGTCTTTCCCTTCTTTGAAATAATAAATTCCAATCATAGCAAGGTCTGAAACAAAAGTCTGTGGTTTTTCAACAAAGTCAATGATTTCGCCATTGTCATTCATTTTAACCACCCCAAAAGCACTAGGGTCTTCGATTTGTTTTACCCATAGAATTCCATCGTCTTTAGGGTCAATCTTGAAATCGGCCTTAAATAAAGTGTCTGCAAATGCGACAACGACCGGACCATCAAGCTTTTCTTCTGCACATAAAACGGCATGAGCTGTTCCTAAAGGTTCAGTTTGGTGATGTATACTCCCTTTAGCGCCGAGACTCTCAGCAACTTTTATTAATTCTTCTTCAACCTCTTTACCAAAATCACCAATTACAAAAGCAATTTCGTCTATGGGTTCACTACAAACTCCTGCAATGTCTTCAACAAGACGGTGAACAATTGGTTTTCCACCTACAGGTACAAGTGGTTTAGGTACGGTTAAGGTGTGTGGTCTTAAGCGAGAACCTCTTCCCGCCATTGGTACGATTATTTTCATGATTTATTTTTTTCCTGTGCTTCCAAAACCTCCCTCTCCACGATCAGTTTCAGAGAGCTCATCGGTTAGTTCCCATTTGGCTTGCTTTACTTTCGAAAAAACAAGTTGGGCGATTCTATCTCCATCTTCAATAACAAACGGGTCTTGTGAAAGGTTGACTAAAATCACACCTATTTCACCACGGTAATCTGCATCGATTGTTCCTGGACTATTCAAAACAGTGATGCCGTGTTTGATGGCCAATCCACTTCTCGGTCTAACTTGTGCTTCATATCCTTCTGGAATTTCTATAAACAAACCTGTTTTCACAAGATTTCTTTCTAAAGATTGAAGTGTAAAAGGTTCAGAAATATTTGCTCGTAAATCTACACCAGCAGAAGCTTTTGTTTCATATTGAGGCAAATCGTGTTTCGAACGATTGATGATTTTAACTTTCATTCTTCCTTTTCTGTTTGTTGTTAAATACTTAATGTAATTAAATAGATTGAATTCCATTTTTTTACAGTCTCCAAAAGTACTTTTTTTTCTTGAGAATCCTTTGAGTATTGACGGATTTATTCCTTTTAGTGTTGTGTGCTTTCAGAATGCTTTGTACTATTTACTCTAGGTTAACTGGTAGAGGTCAAACTTATGCTCGATTGGTTTTGGGCTTTTCCATCCAATAGACCAATGCAACATAGAGCAAGATAAAAAGATTGTGAATTACAAACTGTACTATTCCCGCCTCAATATTGATCCAAGAAAGAAGTAGATAAATTAAGACTGCAACAATACTATATAAACCGAATTTTCTTAAATTATAAGGGATTGGATAGTGCTTTTGACCGAGGAGGTAAGAAACAACCATTTGTCCGCCATAAACAATAAAAGTGGCCCAAGCACAGGCCATATAGCCATAAATTGGAATAAAAATAAAGTTTAATGTTAAGGTTAAAACCGCACCACCCATAGCGATATAAGCCCCAAACTTTGTTTGTCCACTGAGTTTATACCAAATACTTTGATTAATATAAATTCCTGAAAAAACATTCGCAAGTAGGAGTATAGGAACAATTCTTAAACCTTCCCAATAGGCTGGGTTTGGAATGAAATATTTGAATATGTCAAGGTTAAGTGCGACTCCGAGAAAGCTCAAAAACACGGCTCCTACAAAGTAGTTCATCACTTTTACATAGGTTCTGTTCCTGTCTTTGTTTTTAGCCTGAGCAAAGAAAAAAGGTTCTGCAGCATAGCGATAAGCCTGAAGAAATATGGTGACCATCATGGCCAATTTGTAACTAGCACTGTAAATACCTACCTGAGACTCTGCTAAAGTCAAAGCAGCTTCAGTTCCTAACTCTCCAATCGAATTTTGATAGGTGAGGTGCTTGAGTAAAATACGGTCAACGGTTTCGTTAATGATGAAAGCGAATCCTGCCAATGCCAATGGAAAGCTGTACTTCACCATACTGCGTATAAGTTGAGTATCCCATATCCATTTTAACTTTAAAAAGTCTTTGTAAAGAATGGTCGGTTTGGCCAATGAAGCGATCAGGTTGGCCATCAGAATAAAACGTATTCCGACTGCTGGTTCATCTATATTTGGCTGAAAAACCAACAGCATCAAGATGAGGTTCAGTCCAATGTTTAAGCCTATTCCTGTGAGCTGGACCAGTACGAATTTTTTTGCTCTCTCCTCGGCGCGTAATTTTGCTAATGGCAGGGCCGAAGTTGCATCGATAACGACGATTATTCCCAGAAGGATAATGTATTCAGGATTGTTGGGGAAGAGAAGTTTATCGGCAATCACGCCATTGAAGAAAAGAATCAACAAAAGAAAAACTATGTTGACAACTATGATACTCAACATGGAATTACGGAAGATCTTTTCTTTATTTTCAGGATCATCAGAAAGAAACTTGAAGAAAGCGGTTTCCATTCCAAAAGTGAGCAATACCATTAGGAAAGCAATCCACGCATAGAGTTCAGAAACGACTCCATAATCTGAAGTGTTAACAAAAACACCAACGTACAAAGGAACCAATAGGTAATTCAACAAACGTCCTACAATGCTTGATAAACCGTAAACCGCTGTTTGTCCTGCTAATTTCTTTAAAGGGTTGCTCATTCCGATACAATATTAGCGCTAAGATAAATGGAATCTTTGGAATGCCGGTTTTCTAATTGTTTTTTGTGATTTTTA
>Ga0209075_1003937_pt1 | contig 12100 bp, 9 predicted proteins | sample Stecom2011_FD_187523 | JGI IMG/M metagenome (GOLD analysis project Ga0209075, IMG submission 187523) | Agricultural soil microbial communities from Utah to study Nitrogen management - Steer compost 2011 (SPAdes) (version 2) | ecosystem: Environmental > Terrestrial > Soil > Agricultural land...
CGTTCGTGAGTTTGCCTCAGACGCCGCCACGGTGGTGGTAGGTACGGTGATCGATCCGGAAATGACCGACGAGCTGAAGGTCACGGTTGTTGCGACTGGTCTGGGTGGCGATCGCGAGAAGCCGACCAAGGTGGTCGACAACTCCCGTACGCTGGACGGCAAGACCGACTACAACCAGCTGGATCGCCCGGCGGTTCTGCGTCGTCGCGCCGTTTCCCAGGGTAACGTGGCGTTGGATCAGAGCAAAGAAAGCGAAGAGCAGGGTGTGGACTATCTCGATATTCCCGCATTCCTTCGCAGGCAGGCTGATTGATAATCTGTCTCACATGTGTTCGGGGCTCAGGTTTCCATGCGGTTGAGTGGAACCTTTAGCCCGGAGCAAACGTGAACTGGTTAACCATAGCAACTGACTATTGCAATTTTTAGGTAAAGTCATGTTGGTTAAATGGTGCTCAGTCTTGAATTCTGATATTCTCCGGGCAGTTTTTTGCTCAGAATATCGACTTTTTGTGACGGAATAATGAACCGATGATCAGACAACGGACACTCAAAAATACCATTCGTGCGACCGGTATCGGCCTGCACTCAGGGGAAAAGGTTTACCTGACCCTGAAGCCGGCTCCGGTTGATACGGGCATCATCTTCCGCCGTACGGACCTCGACCCAATGGTTGAAATCCGGGCGTGTGCGGAAAATGTAGGTGAGACCATGCTGTCCACGACGCTGGTGAATGACGGTGTCCGTGTGGCGACCGTAGAGCATTTGCTCTCAGCCATGGCTGGTCTTGGCATTGATAACTGCTATGTCGAACTGAGCGCGGCCGAAGTGCCGATTATGGACGGTTCCGCTGGTCCCTTTGTATTCCTGCTTCAATCTGCCGGCATTTCCGAACAGGATGCCGCCAAGCGCTTTATCCGCATCAAGCGGGAAGTGACTATTGAAGAAGGCGACAAGAAGGCGACCTTCCTGCCGTTTGAAGGCTTCAAGGTCAGCTTTGGTATCGACTTTGATCACCCGGTGTTCAAAGGGCGCGCCCAGACTGCCACGGTGGACTTCTCCAGCACGTCCTTTGTGAAGGAAGTCTCCCGTGCCCGCACTTTCGGGTTCATGCGCGATATTGAAAAGTTGCGTGCGATGAATCTGGCGCTGGGTGGCAGCGTGGACAACGCCATTGTGGTCGACGACTACAAGATTCTTAACGAAGATGGCCTTCGTTATGATGATGAGTTCGTCAAGCACAAGGTTCTGGATGCGATCGGCGATCTTTACCTGTTGGGCAACAGTCTGATTGGTGAGTTCCGTGGTATCAAATCCGGTCACGACCTGAATAATAAGCTGCTGCGCAAGCTCAGGGCAGAAGAAGATGCATGGGAAGTGGTGACCTTCGATGATGAAGCCACTGCTCCTATCTCTTATATGAAACCTGTGCTCGCGGTGGGTTAAGGCCGGAAGCCTTAATCCCGGACGTGGCTTGCGAGTTTTTCGAGAACCTCGCGTAGTGCTTTATCCTTCGTGTGCCCGGCTTCCTCTTTGAGGAGCCGGGCATTTTCTTTGCTCAGGGGTGTCATTTTTACCTCGGGTTTCTCCCGGTACCTCAGGGGCGACATCTTGATGCGTACCTTCCAGACAAACCTGAACAGCTCCTGTTCCCGCAGTTTCTCCATAATCTCGTGTTGCCGGAACCGCAAACGGGTTGCCTTACTGGCATTGTCGGTGGCCAGCACCAGTTCTCCGTCGCTACAGCTGACAAATCGCGTGCCGTCTGCCAGCTCTTCCGGCACGGCGTCGAGCACCATTTGTTCCGCCTGCTGGTGAAGTTCAGCTTTGGTCAGCAGTGCCTTGAGGGTCGAGCCGGGACCGGAAGGCGCTTTGCCAAAGATCATTTTTTGGTCATTTTTTTTGCTCATAACCGGCTTTTTTCTCGACGGGACTGTTTACGATTGGTTACACTTCGGCACGCTTTGTGCGTAGCGCTGGTATCACACTCGTTTTACATTGTGAACAACGAATATGTCTACCGGGCGCTACGATTTATCAGTACGTAGTTGTTGCCAAGGATAGCAGAACCGCTCGGATAATTATTTCCGGGCCGCAGCACTACAGGGAAAGGTATGCGGCTCTTCAATGAAATCGAATGACGATATGAACGTAATATTCGTTGGCAAACGCCACGGCCGTTCCCGGGCAATCGCGCTCAATGCCGGTGTTGTTGCAGCACTGGTGTTTACTGTGCTGGCGCTGCTGTTGGCCGCTGGCTGGGCCGGTTATCAGGTTGCCGTGGCAAAGGCCGAGGCTAAGAAGCCCACAGAGACTGAACTGGTATCGACCTGGCAGGACAAGCTTCAGGAACAGCGCGCGGAAGTGGCGCGGGTTCGGGAGAACGTCCAGCAGCAGGTGGATGCCCTCACACTCCGCCTTGGTGATATCCAGGGGCGACTCCTGCGCCTGGATGCTCTCGGGCAGCGCTTTGTTGAATCCGGGCTGGTGGCCAGCGACGAGTTTAATTTCGATCAACCGGCGGCGGTTGGTGGTCCTGAAGACGGCATGGGTGGGGAATCCTACAGCGCACCTGAGCTGACCGACATGATCCAGCAGCTTGAACGGACGCTGGATGACCGCGAGAAACAGCTGCGCCTGCTGGATAAGGTCGCCTCACGCAACAAGCTGGAGGACGAGCTTTATCTTCAGGGCCGGCCAATTACCTGGGGCTGGCTCTCGTCACCCTATGGATACCGTACCGATCCCTTCACCGGCAAGCGCCGGTGGCATGCCGGAGTGGACCTGGCCGGCAAGGAAGGCAGTGATATCATCACTGTCGGCGCCGGCGTTGTAACGTTTGCCGGTGACCGGTTTGGTTACGGCAACCTGGTCGAGGTCGACCATGGTGACGGGCTGATTACCCGCTACGCCCACGCCAAGACCGTCAAGGTCGAAACCGGCGATGTGGTTCAGAAAGGTCAGGTTGTGGCGCTGATGGGAAGCACCGGCCGGTCCACTGGTCCTCACGTGCATTTTGAAGTGATCCGCAATGGCAAGTCGGAAAATCCCGAGAAATATATCCAGCGCGCAAGCCGCTGATTCCATTCCCGTGAACCCCACCTTTTGTCCTGTCGCCAAATAAGGTTAGAATGCCGGCTTCCTCCGTTTAACTGAAGAAGCAGTGGTCTATGTTCACAAAGCTCGCAACGAAGATGTTCGGCAGTAAAAACGCCAGAGAAATCAAGCGGATGCGCAAAAATGTATTGCGCATCAATCAACTTGAAGAGGCGCTGGGCGGGTTGTCGGATTCCGAGTTGCAGGGCAAGACCGCTGAATTCCGCCGGCGTCTTGATGAGGGCGAAGCCTTGGACGCCCTGCTACCAGAAGCCTTTGCCACCGTTCGTGAAGCCAGTCGCCGAGTGATGGGCATGCGCCACTACGATGTGCAGCTGATTGGCGGCATGACCCTGCACGAAGGCCGCATTGCTGAAATGAAGACCGGTGAGGGTAAAACCCTGGTGGCTACCGCAGCGGTTTATCTCAACGCACTGCCTGGCAAGGGCGTTCATGTTGTAACCGTCAACGATTACCTGGCGAGCCGTGATGCCGAGTGGATGGGCAAGCTGTATCGCTTCCTCGGTCTGACCATTGGCGTGGTTGTTGCCGGCCAGCCGCCGGAAGAAAAGCGCGCCGCCTACCAGGCAGATATCACCTACGGTACCAACAACGAATTCGGCTTCGACTACCTGCGCGACAACATGGCCTTCAGCATTGATGACAAGGTCCAGCGCGGTCTCAACTTTGCCATCGTGGATGAGGTGGATTCCATCCTGATCGACGAGGCCCGTACACCGCTGATTATTTCTGGTGCGGCCGAAGATTCTTCCAAACTGTACCAGGCCATCAACACGCTGATCCCAAGTCTCGAAAAGGGCGAGGTGAGTGAATCCGGTGAAAGCTCCGGCGACTTTACCATTGATGAGAAGTCCCGCCAGGTGGAGCTCACAGAGGCCGGCCACGAGAAGGTTGAAGAGTTGCTTCTGGAGCGCGGCCTGTTGAAAGAGGGCGAAAGCCTGTACTCGGCCGCCAATCTCAGCCTGCTGCACCACGTTCACTCAGCCCTGCGGGCTCATCACCTGTTCCAAAAGGATGTCGACTACATCGTTCAGGGTGGCCAGGTCGTGATCGTTGATGAACACACCGGCCGGACCATGCCGGGCCGCCGCTGGAGCGAAGGCCTGCACCAGGCCATCGAGGCGAAAGAAGGTCTGAAGATCCAGGCCGAGAGCCAGACTCTGGCATCGACCACCTTCCAGAACTATTTCCGTCTTTACGACAAGCTGGCCGGCATGACCGGTACGGCCGATACCGAAGCCTTCGAATTCCGCCAGATCTACGGCCTGGATGTGGTGGTGATTCCGCCCAACAAGCCGATTCAGCGGATTGATTACAACGACCTGGTGTACCTGACCCAGGAAGAAAAGTTCCACGCCATCATCGACGAAATCAAGGATGTCACCGGTGAAGGCCGGCCAATCCTGGTGGGTACCGCATCCATTGAGGCCTCTGAGCTGCTGTCCATGCTGCTCAAGAAGGCCCGAATCGAGCACAAGATCCTCAACGCCAAGCAGCATGACTCGGAAGCACTGATTATTGCCCAGGCGGGCCGCCCCGGAGCGGTGACCATCGCAACGAACATGGCTGGCCGTGGTACGGATATTGTGTTGGGCGGTAACTGGGAATACGAAGTGGCCGCTCTGGATAACCCGTCAGAGGAAGAAGTTGCCCGCATGAAGGCCGAGTGGACCGAGCGCCACAACCAGGTGCTGGATGCTGGTGGTCTGCATATTATCGGTACCGAACGCCACGAATCCCGGCGGATCGATAACCAGTTACGGGGCCGTGCCGGCCGTCAGGGTGATCCGGGCTCCTCCCGTTTCTTCCTGTCGCTGGAAGATAACCTGATGCGGATCTTCGCGCCTGAGCGGGTGAAGAACCTGATGCAGGCCATGGGGATGAAAAAGGGTGAGGCCATCGAGCATCGGATGGTTACCAACGCCATCGAGAAGTCCCAGCGCAAGGTGGAAGGTCGTAACTTCGACATGCGTAAAACCCTGCTGGAATACGATGACGTGGCCAACGATCAGCGCACGGTGATTTACGATCAGCGTAACGAGGTGATGGCGTCTGACGACATCTCCGAGATGGTGGATACCATTCGCAGCGATGTTGTGGATGCCATGGTCAGTGAGTTTATTCCGCCCCAGAGCATGCCGGAGCAGTGGGATGTGGCCGGGCTGGAAGCGCAGCTGCAGTCTGAAATGGCCATTGACCTGCCGGTTCAGCAGTGGCTGGACGAAGACAGCAAACTGTATGAGGAAAACCTGCGCCAGAAGATTCTCGACGCTATCGTCACCGAATATAAGGCGAAAGAAGAAATTGCCGGCGCAGAGCCCATGCGCAAGTTCGAGAAACAGGTATTCCTGCAGGTTCTGGACACCCTGTGGAAAGAGCATTTGTCGAACATGGACCACCTGCGCCGTGGTATTCACCTGCGCGGTTATGCCCAGAAGAACCCGAAACAGGAATACAAGCGCGAAGCCTTCAACCTGTTTGAGACCATGCTGGACACCATGAAGCGTGACGTTACCCGCGTGCTGTGCCATGTTCGGGTTCAGAGCCGCGAAGAGATGGAAGAGATCGAGCGCCGCCGCAAGGAAGAGCTGGAGCGGGAAATGGCCCGGGCCAAGTTGCGACACGATCAGACCAGCGCAACCCACGGCCAGGATGGCGACCAGGCTAACCAGGCCCAGGGCACCCCGGAGACCTTTGTTCGCCAGGAGCGCAAGGTAGGGCGAAATGAGCCGTGTCCCTGTGGGTCTGGCAAGAAGTATAAGCAGTGTTGCGGTAAGGTCAGTTAAAACCTGAACAGCAACCTCGTTACCAGAACCCGCAATCGGCCAGTGTAAGGGCGGTTTGCGGGTTTTGTCGTTTATAGTTTTGGATGATTTCAGGAGGCAGGCATGGCGGTAGGTCCCGGAACCTTACCCGAGTTTTACCCGGTGGCGGGTATCAAGGTGGGCATTGCGAGTGCGGGCATCAAAAAGCCTGGTCGCAAGGATATTGTAGTGTTCGAGTTGGCGCCGGAAACGCGGGTGGCAGGTATTTTTACCCGCAACCAGTTCTGTGCAGCGCCGGTGGTATTGAGCCGGCAACACCTGGCCCAGGGAGCGCCCCGCTATCTGTTGATCAACACGGGTAATGCCAATGCCGGAACCGGTGAGCGTGGCATGGCCGATGCCCAGCGTTGCTGCGAGGCACTGGCCACCGAAGCCAGCGTGAGCCCGGACGCTGTGCTGCCGTTCTCTACCGGTGTAATCGGCGAGCCGCTGCCCGTCGACAAGATTATCAAGGCGCTGCCCGAAGCCCTGACCAATACCCGTGAAGACCGCTGGGCGGAAGCGGCCAGCGGCATCATGACCACCGATACCCGTCCCAAAGGCGCGTCTGTTCATGTGGACCTGGATGGCCATACGGTAACCATTTCCGGCATCAGCAAGGGCGCGGGGATGATCCGGCCGAACATGGCCACCATGCTCGGGTTTATCGCCACCGACGCCCGTATTGCGCCCGACGTGCTGCAGTCACTGGCGTCGGAGCTGGGCGAGAAGTCGTTCAACCGGATTACCATCGATGGCGACACGTCGACCAACGATGCCTGCATGCTGATGGCCAGTGGCCAGTACGACGGGCCGGAAATTACCGCCGACAGCCCGCAGCTACCGGCGCTGAGAGAAGCACTTCGCCAGGTGTACCTGGACCTTGCCCACGCCATTGTCCGGGACGGTGAGGGTGCCACCAAGTTTGTCACCATCGACGTCAGCGGTGCCGCTACCCAGCAGGAGGCACTGGATGTGGCTTATACCGTTGCGCACTCGCCGCTGGTAAAGACCGCGCTGTTTGCCTCGGACCCGAATTGGGGCCGGATTCTGGCAGCCGTGGGGCGCGCGGGCGTGCCGGATCTGGATCTGAACGCCCTGGAAATCTATCTGGGTGATGTCTGCCTGGTACGCAATGGCGGCCGCGCCGACGATTACTCCGAAGACCGGGGCCAGCGGGTAATGAGCCAGGAAGAAATTACCATTGCCATCGACCTCAAACGCGGCAGTGTTCAGGAAACCGTGTGGACCTGTGATTTCTCCCACGACTACGTGACCATCAATGCCGAATACCGTACCTGAGCAAGCGGCCTTGGCAGGGAAGAGGCAGATCCATGTAGCCGTTGCCGTCATTATCCGTGATGGCCGTGTGCTGATCGCCCGGCGACCTGATCACGTGCATCAGGGTGGTCTGCTGGAATTTCCGGGTGGCAAGGTGGAGCCGGGTGAAACAGTGCAGCAGGCGCTGGCTCGGGAAATCGCCGAGGAAACCGGCCTGCAGGTGCCCCTGGGCAGCCTGGAGCCGGTGATCGGTATCCGTCATGACTACGGCGACAAGCAGGTTTTCCTGGATGTCTGGAAAACCACCGAGGCCCAGGGGCAGCCGGAAGGGCGGGAAGGGCAGCCGGTAAATTGGCTGCGCCCTTGTGAACTCGCCGATGCCGATTTCCCCGCCGCCAACCGCCCGATCATCCGGGCTCTTAATTTGCCGCAGCGCCTGGCCATTGTTGGGCCCATGGCGTCCTGGCAGGACGGCATCAGCCGGCTGGAGCGGTCGATTGCCGGGATGGCGGGGCAGCTGGTTGTGCTTCGGGCACCACAGTTGCCTGATAACGACTACCGCAAGCTGGTAGCGGAGGCGTTGCCAATTTGTTCCGGTGCCGGGGTCGGCCTGATTTTGCATGGCCACCCCCATTGGCTTGAAGCGTTTCCTCAGGCTGCTGGTCTGCACCTGCCCTGGCGTGAGGCTCAGGGCCTCTCGGAGCGCCCGGTGCCGGCGGATCGATGGTTGGGTGTGTCATGCCATGGTCGGGACCAACTGCGGCATGCAGCGGCCCTGAGGGCGGATTACGCCACGCTTGGGCCAGTATTGGAAACGCCCACCCATCCGGGGCAGCCCGGAATGGGCTGGAGCCAGTTCGAGTCCCTGGTCGCCGATGCCACGCTTCCTGTCTATGGACTGGGAGGGCTGGCACCACGCCATGAACCCCTTTGTCGTGAGCGGGGCGGCCAGGGGATTGCCGGTATCGGTTTCTGGTGGTGAGCTGCTGGCGGAGATTACGGATTTTCGCTGGCATCCGCCTGTGCAACAGTAAGCAAACAGTGACAATCCAACAACGAGCGGGGAGTGCAGTGTGAGTAAATTGACCCATCTGGATGACAAAGGCGAAGCCCGCATGGTGGATGTGACGAGCAAAGCCGTCACCGAACGGGAAGCCCGGGCGGAAGCAACGATCCGTATGGCACCGGAAACCCTGCGAATGATCATTGATGGTGAGCACCCCAAAGGCGATGTGCTGGCCACCGCCCGCATTGCCGGTATCATGGCGGCCAAGAAGACCCATGACCTGATTCCCTTGTGCCATGCCCTGAATCTTACGTCTGTGAAAGTGGAGTTGTCTCCAGGCGCAGACGGCGCGTCGGTTCACATCCTTACTCGCTGCAAGCTGTCAGGGCAGACCGGTGTCGAGATGGAAGCGCTTACCGCCGCCAGTGTTGCCGCGTTGACGTTGTACGACATGTGCAAAGCTGTTGATAAGGCCATGGTGGTGGATGGCGTTCGGCTGCTGGAAAAGAAAGGTGGCCGCTCGGGCCATTGGCGCGCGCCGGAACAATGATCTGCTCATCGGCGGTGGCCGTACTCTTACCGACATCCAAGTATTCGGAGAGTAAACGTGCCAACACTACGCCAGGCAAGCAGCCGCATGATAGAATGCCCGCCCAATTTGTCAGAACCACGAGGAAACACAGTGGCTGTTCGTTACATTGAGACCTGCCGTTTGCCCACCCCGTTCGGTGTGTTCGACATGCACGGCTTTGAAGAGCCGGACACCGGAAAGGAGCATGTGGCACTGACGCTGGGCGATATTGATAGCGATGAACCGCTGCTGGCACGTACCCATTCCGAATGCCTGACCGGTGACGCCCTGTACAGCATGCGTTGTGATTGCGGGTATCAGTTGGAAGAAGCTCTGCGCAGCATTGCCCGCGAAGGTCGGGGCATTCTGATGTACCTGCGTCAGGAAGGTCGTGGCATAGGGTTGCTGAACAAGATTCGCGCCTACCGGTTGCAGGACCAGGGTGCCGATACCGTAGAAGCCAATGAGCGGCTGGGTTTTGCCGCGGATTTGCGGGACTACAGCATGTGCAAGGATATGCTCGAACACCTGGGCATCCGGAGCCTGAAACTGATGACCAACAATCCCCGGAAGGTCAAGGCGCTGGAATCCTACGGTATTAAAATCTCTGAGCGAGTGCCGCTGCACGTGGGCCGGAATCCGCACAACGAACACTACCTCAACACCAAGCAGAGCAAACTCGGCCACTGGCTTGAGACCCATCAGGATGACGACCCGGCCTGATTGACACGGCTGGCAGATCTGGCTGATAGCACGACCGTGCTATCAGCCAAAAGCTCTTACTTGATTGCGGTCAGAGTGGTGTTGCCAAGGCGCTCAAGCCGACCGGCGATGGCACTGCGTATACCTTCCGGGTCCAGTCCGCATTCTTTCAACAACTCGTCATGCTTGCCATGTTCGACGAAGCGGTCGGGCAAGCCCAGTTGCAGTACCGGCAGCGTTACCTCACGGGTATTCAGGCATTCGGTCACCGCGCTACCGGCACCGCCGGCCACCACGTTCTCTTCCAGGGTGACCAGCAGGTCGTGTTGCTCGGCCAATTCCAGCACCAGGCTCTCATCCAGCGGTTTCACGAAGCGCATATCGGCCACGGTGGCATTCAGGCTGTCGGCCGCCTTCAGTGCGGAGCCCAGCAGGGTGCCAAAGTTGAGAATGGCCACCCGTGTGCCCTCACGCACAATGCGGCCCTTGCCGATGGGTAGGGCCGTCAGCGTTTGCTGGATTTGGGCACCGGGGCCGGTGCCCCGGGGGTAGCGCACGGCAGCCGGGCCATGGTACTGAAGACCGGTGTGCAGCAGCTGGCGGGTTTCGTTTTCGTCCGAAGGGGTCATCACCAGCATCTTCGGGATGCAGCGCAGATAGCTGATGTCAAAGGCGCCGGCGTGGGTCGGGCCGTCTTCGCCTACCAGGCCTGCACGGTCGATGGCAAACAGCACGTCCAGGTCCTGGATGGCGACATCGTGAACCAGTTGGTCATAGCCGCGCTGCAGGAAAGTGGAATAGATCGCTACTACCGGTTTGGCGCCGTCACAGGCCATTCCGGCCGCCAGGGTGACGGCATGCTGCTCGGCGATGGCTACGTCAAAGTAACGGTCCGGGAAACGTTCGGAGAACGCCAGCAGGTCTGAGCCCTCGCACATGGCGGGGGTGATGCCGACCACGCGCTCATCCTGCTCAGCGGCATCGCACAGCCATTGTCCGAAGACATTGGCGTATTTTGGTTTGGCCTGCTTTGGTTTAACCGGCTCCGGTTTGCTCGGCGGTACCGGCTCGATCTTGTTGATGGCGTGGTAGCCAATGGGGTCCGCCTCGGCCGGCGCAAAGCCCTTGCCTTTGGTGGTGACCACGTGCAGGAACTGCGGGCCATCCAGCTCCCGGATGTTCTCCAGGGTTTCGACCAGTAACGGCAGGTCGTGGCCATCAATCGGGCCTATGTAGTTGAAGCCCAATTCCTCAAACAGCGTGCCCGGGGCAATCATGCCCTTGAAATGCTCTTCGGTTTTCTTGGCCAGTGCCATCAGGTGCGGCGTGCTTTTGAGAACCTTTTTGCTGCTGTCCCGCACCTGGTTGTAAGTGCGGCTTGCCAGCAGCTTGGCAAAATAGTTGGACAGCCCGCCAACGTTGCGGGAAATCGACATGTCGTTGTCGTTCAGGATAACCAGCATATCGGCGTGCAGGTGGCCGGCGTGGTTCAGGGCCTCAAAGGCCATGCCGGCGGTCATGGCGCCGTCGCCAATCACCGCAATGCTCTTGCGCCCGGTATTCTGCATGCGGGCTGCAATGGCCATGCCCAATGCGGCGCTGATGGAGGTGCTGGAGTGGCCAACGCCAAAGGTGTCGTATTCACTTTCCGCCCGTTTCGGGAACCCGGCCAGGCCATCCTTGCGGCGGATGCTGCCCATCTGTTCCCTGCGCCCGGTCAGGATCTTGTGGGGGTAGGCCTGGTGGCCAACATCCCAGACCAGCCGATCTTCGGGGGTATTGAAGACATAGTGCAGGGCGACGGTCAGTTCCAGAACGCCCAGGCCGGCTCCAAAGTGGCCGCCGGTCTGGCCCACAGACCAGAGCAGGAAGGCCCGGAGTTCTCTGGCCAGTTGTGTAAGATCTTCCTCAGGCAGCGTGCGCAGCTGGGCGGGCACGTCAATCCGGTCAAGAATGGGCGTGTTGGGCCGCTGCGACGGGATTTCCCTGAAAATGTAAGTGTCCTGCATCAGCTCGGGTCTTTATCGGAATATGGGTTCTATGGCTGGCATTATAAGGGAACAGGGAGGTGTGTTTCACACTTACCGGGCCAGATGTTACAAAACGGTATCGCCAGGGTGGCCGAACAGTGGCTGCTGGCGACGCTTAATGGCTTCTTGCCACCACGTAATCGGCCATGGCTCTCAGGACTTCGGCCTCGTCACCAAAACTGTCGAGGGCGCCCTGAGCCTGGTTCAGCAGTTGTGTCAGGTGTTCCCGGGCGCCGGAAACGCCCAGCAAGGCCGGATAGGTCGGTTTTTCCCGGGCGGCGTCCGAGCCCTGTCGTTTTCCGATGACTTCCGTATCGCCTTCAATATCCAGCAGGTCATCCTGTACCTGGAATGCCAGGCCCAGGGCGCTGGCAAAGTCAGACAGGGCCGCCAGTTGGTGCTGGGAGACGGATTTTGAGGACAGCGCGCCGAGGCGAACACTGGCTTCGATCAGGGCTCCGGTCTTATGGCGGTGCATGGCTTCAAGCTGCTCGATGGTCAGCGTGTGACCGACCGATTCCAGGTCGATGGCCTGGCCACCCACCATGCCCTGATGACCACTGGCGGTAGCCAGCTCCCGAATCATCGCAAT
>Ga0209075_1003938_pt1 | contig 12100 bp, 8 predicted proteins | sample Stecom2011_FD_187523 | JGI IMG/M metagenome (GOLD analysis project Ga0209075, IMG submission 187523) | Agricultural soil microbial communities from Utah to study Nitrogen management - Steer compost 2011 (SPAdes) (version 2) | ecosystem: Environmental > Terrestrial > Soil > Agricultural land...
TACTTGTAACTAGATAATTTATCATTAGTTTTACTAACTTCAAATGCAATATTCACTACTATGATTACCAAATTAATGAGGCACCTGTACCTATTCCTATTCGTACTTCCCTTCACTATTTATAGTCAAGAGACCGATTTTAATAATTTCAAGACCACTAAAGCTGTTGGCGAACCGCCTAGTATTTTTACAGCGTCCTTCCAAGAACGCGTTGAAGACCGTAAAGGCAAAATTACAGAAGTCAGCGATGAGCATATCGATAATTATGCGATGCGCACAACTTATTCACTCAACAACATTCTAAAAACAGGTTATGTATTGTATGGTGATCCCATGACGCTTTACATCCAAAAAATTGCAGCAAACTTATTAAAAAACGAGCCTTCATTAAAAGATGAACTTCAATTTTATGTCATCAAAAACAACATCACCAATGCGCTATGTACGGACCCTGGGGTGATTTTTATTACAACCGGACTCATTGCACAAGTTGAAAACGAGGCCCAATTAGCCTATATTATTGCACACGAAATCGTTCACTATCAAGAAAAACACATTCAAAAGTCCTTTACTTTTGCCAATGAAACCGACTATGACGCCCGTTCGTCTTACCAGGAAATGGTAGTCCTTTCAAAAGAACACGAATTTGAAGCAGATGTTAAAGCCTTAAAACTATATCATGCAGCAGGATATTCTGAAAAAGAGATAAATACTGTTTTTGACGTTTTAATGTATTCCTATCTGACATTTGATGAAATTGAAATCGACAGCACCTTTTTTGAAGACCCGAATACTTATATACCCCGTTCTTATTTTCCAGAAAAAGCCAATCCCATCTTAGCATTTGAAGATTACGACGACTCTAAAAGTACGCATCCTAATATTCGTAAAAGAAAAGATGCGATTGCAGCGGAATTGAGAAAATACGATCATTGGAAAGACAATAAAAACTTTATTAGTTTAGAAGAATTCAATCACGTTCAAAACATAGCGAGATTTGAAACACTGCGAGAAAACGTCATTTTAGCCAATTATTTAGAGGCCTTATATGAGGTCTATATTCTCGAAAAACAATTCCCTAATAACACCTATCTTCAAACCATGAAGGCGGTTGTGTGGTCCAAAATGAATCAGACCTCACTTTCAGGGAAAAAGAACACCTTCTTAAAAAACGCTAAAGAGAAAGAAGGTTCAATTTCTGTGCTTTACGAACTTTTCAAAAACTTTAGTCGAAAAGAACTGGCGATTTTAACCGTTAGGCAATTAGAAGACATCCACCAAAACAATCCAACATCAGAATATATTGAAGAGTTAAGGAATGAGAGTTTTAAAAGCCTTGCACATCTAAGAAGATTTGAAATTAACAGATTGGAGAAAATAAGTTTCAATGACGCTTTAGAACTAAGAGAAAATGTCGATACAACAACCATAAGCGATACAGTAGACATTGAAGGAGAAACGAAATACGACAGAATTCGAAGGATTCGTGCAGCACAAAGCTCTTCTCAAAGCTTAGCTGAATTAGTCGATGAGAATTTCGCTGATTTCTTACTACATGACTTGGTGGCAAACAGAACATTCAACGACTTGTATGAAGAAGAAAAGAAATCAATTGAAGAAGCAAAAAAAGAGGAAGAAGAAGAGGAAATCAAGAAAAAGAAAGGACCTGAATTAGAAGGTGATATCATTTTACTGAATCCATATTTAATTGCATCACATCGTACAAGAGGTTTTGATTTAGAAAACACTTTAACCTTCCATAGTATGATATCAGAAAGCTTTGAAGAACAGATTGCAGGTCGAGAATTACACAATATCTCGGTTGCCTATTCAAATCAATTTACAACTGAGCGCTATAATGAAGCGAGTATTCTAACAGACTACGTACTTCAAATAGTACAATCTGAAAACACCGACTTCAAATTCATTAATGTTGATCGAGAGGAACTCAGCGATATAGTCAGCCAACACAACAACCCCTACTTGCTTTTGATTTCAGGTAGAGCAAAACGTTTATCCAGAACGAAAAACTCTTTAACCGCCAATATTCAATACATTGAATTAGCAACAGGAAAGGTGGTAGACCAAAGCTACTACTCAGTTGGCTTAAAAATAAGAAAAGCCTCAGTTGGAGGTTTAGTATTCCAAGCACTTTCTAAATTTTAAATGAAAACCATGAGGAATTTATATCCCTACATTTTGACTTTTGTCATAATCAGCACCGCTTTTTATAACCAAGCGCAAAATTCATATTTTTTTAACCAAAGAAATATATTTACAGTCAACGCTAGTTATAACCCACGTTTAGTTCCTATATTAAGGAGTAATTCCTTCGATGCAAATTATTACGAAACGTCTTTAGGATTAGGAACCTATTATCAACGTTATGATAAAGACGATGTATTGGTCGGGGGACATAACAAACACAATTTAATGCTCAACCTAGCATACGGTAGAATCTTCAATAGAAACAAGGTGATTGGACTTGAATTTAACTATCAAAAACATCGTATGACCATTAATGAAAATCCGACAAGTGGATATAATAATTACTATTACGAGGAAGATTTAGAACCTTATCTCGTTTCTACTCCGGTGTTCAATATTTATGATATTCAATTTACTTATGGACTCTTCAATTCAAACCATCTGGCCCCTAACCAACACTTAATTTCTTATGGTGTGGGAGTACGTATTTTCTCACTCGACAAAAAGGAAAACTACAGAGAAGATCCATCAACACCATATACAGACCTATCGTATTTTTTAGCAGACTATGAGAAAAACTTTATTTTTGCACGTCTCTCACTAAACTATACTTACCGTATTTTACTCTCCAAAAACTTGAGTTTTGATTTAGGTGTTAATTCAAATATAACTTTAACCACCGATTTCGACCCCTACGATGGAGACCCTTCAGGGTACGACTTTGCTAACAATAAAAAAGTTGCTTATTCTAGAGAATATATAAAAAGTAGATTGGGGCATTATTCATTCTTCAATATATTTTACTTTAGAACCGGTCTTACATTCGCAATCTAAGAGCTGCATAATTTTATAATCAAAAGTGCACAAGAAAGGGAGGAAACAGGTGTTTAAAAACTAATTCACAACAAGAGCAAAAAGACTTACATCATTATCATTGATTTTAAAAACAACTATGGACTAAATGTGCCATAGGTTTAGAATAAATTTTTTAAGTGTAAAAGAAATAGACCTTAAATATTAGACAAAAAGTCAAACATTTGATGTCTACTATCTGATAAGGCTTTTAGAAGCTAAAGCGAGATGCACTAATCCCGAGGCCTATCGGGAGAATCGTTTTAATTTTTTCTAAGACCAATAAGTTCTAACATCTCTTTGAATAGAAAGCACAGAGAATTAGCTAATAAAAAAATATTGTTTATCTAAATATTTTACTTACATTTGCAATGTTTTATAACGAAATTTAATAGAACGAGGGGACATTTGTCCCCTCTTTTTGTAAGTATGCTCAACAAGAAAAACATAGAAAAGCTAGCGCTAGAACGCATTGACGAATTGGACAAAGGTCTATTTATCGTAGATATATCAGTATCTCCAAAGAACGTCATACAAGTAGAGCTAGACTGCGAAGAAGGAAATGTCGCGATTTTAGATTGCGTCTCTGTGTCTAGAAACATAGAACATAATTTAGACCGAGAGGAGCAAGATTTTGAACTTCAAGTTTCTTCGGCAGGATTAGACAAGCCGTTTAGAGTGCTTAAGCAGTACTATAAAAACATTGGAAACGAAGTGAAGGTGTTGTTAAAAGAGAAGAATCAATCACTTGAAGGGGTGTTAACACACGCTGACGACAAAGGGATAAAACTTGAGACAACAACTAAAGAACGTTTAGAAGGAAAAAAGAAAAAAGTTACTGTGGTTCAAGAACATGAATTCACATATGACGAAATAAAGGAAACAAAAATTATAATATCATTTAAAAAATGAACTCATGAATAGCCTGAATTTAATAGAATCTTTCACTGAATTCAAAGAATTCAAAAGTATAGATAGGCAAACTATGATGCGTGTTTTAGAAGACGTATTTCGCTCTATTTTAAAGAAAAAATACGGTACTGACGAACACTGTGATGTAATTATTAATATTGACAAAGGAGATTTTGAGATCTGGGTAAACAAGGAAATTGTTCCAGATGGAGAGGTAGAAGATCCAAATATTGAGATTGCATATTCTCAAGCTGTAAAAATCGAACCAGATTTCGAAGTTGGTGAAGAAGTGTCTGAGGAAATTAAGTTTGAAGATTTTGGAAGAAGAAATATTCTTTCACTTCGTCAAAACTTAATCTCTCGTATTTTAGAATTAGAGAAAGATCAATTATATAAGATTTACAAAGACCGTATTGGAGACATCATCACTGGTGAAGTTTACCAAGTATGGAAAAAAGAGATCCTTATTTTGGATGATGAAGGAAATGAATTGATTTTACCCAAATCAGAGCAAATTCCATCAGACTACTTCAAAAAAGGAGAACCTGTGCGTGCAGTAGTTGCGAAAGTAGATATGAGAAACAGCACTCCTGTTATTATTCTATCGCGTACAGCACCAGAATTTTTAGAGCGTTTATTTGAATTGGAAGTTCCTGAAGTTTTTGACGGATTAATTACCATTAAGAAAATCGTTCGTGTTCCAGGTGAACGTGCAAAAGTTGCGGTTGAGTCATACGATGACAGAATTGACCCAGTAGGAGCATGTGTAGGAATGAAAGGTTCTCGTATTCATGGAATCGTTCGTGAATTGAGAAACGAAAACATCGATGTAATTAATTACACGAACAATATGCCTCTATACATTCAGAGGTCTTTATCTCCTGCCAAAATTACTAATGTAGAAATTCTTGAGGAAGAAGAACGTGCAAACGTTTACCTTAAAAATGATCAAGTATCGTTGGCAATTGGTAAAGGAGGATTCAATATCAAGTTGGCTTCTCGCCTTACAGGATATGAAATTGATGTTTACAGAGAAGGTGCTGAAGATGTTGAAGACGTAGATTTAGAAGAGTTTGCAGATGAAATTGATAGCTGGATCATCGATGAATTAAAAGCCATCGGTTGTGATACTGCTAAATCAGTACTAGAATTAAAAGTTGAAGAGTTAATTAAAAGAACCGATCTTGAAGAAGAAACGATTCTCGAAGTCTTTAAGATTTTGGAGTCAGAGTTTGAATAGATTGGATACAAACCTTAACTTAGAGCACTTAATAAAGAATATAGATTAAATAGGAAGGACGTAATATATGGCCGGTAAAGTAAAAAGATTAAGCAAAGTTGCACGAGAATTAAACGTTGGTATTGCCACGTTGGTAGAGTTCTTGAAAACAAAAGATATTGAGGTGGATCCAAACCCTAACACTAAGTTGGAGGCGGAACACTATGCAATATTGAGTGAGGAATTTGCTGATGATCAATCGCTTAAAGAAGAAGCGGAGAAAACAGCGTTGAAACGTGAGAAAAGAAAAACAGTTTCTTTAAAAACGAAAGTGGAGGAAAACACTGCTGAAGAAGAAAGCGATGAAGAAGAAGTCGTGACTAAAAGTGAGCCTGCTCCTCAACCTGTGGTAGAGGAAAAACCTCAACCTGAAGAAACTCCGAAAGAAGTTGAACAACCGGTCGTTGAAGAAAAAGCAGAAGAGAAAACTGAAGAAAAAGTTGAAAAAACTGAGGACAAAGCTCCAAAAATGATCAAAGAAGAACCTAAATCGAAAGAAGAAGGTGGTTCTGGGTTAAATGTTATTGGAAAAATTGACCTTTCAGAAATCGACACGCGCACACGTCCTGAGAAGAAGAAAAAAGAAGCCAAACCGACGAGCTCTAAAAAGCAAGAGGCGAAGCCTGCTCCTAAAACGAAGCCTGCTCCAGCGGCAAAAACAGAAAAACCGAAAAAAGAAGAGCCAAAGAAGGAAGAACCTAAAAAAGAGCCCAAGAAGGTTGATTTAATTTCTGTTAGTCGCACTAAACTTGCTGGTCCTACGGTTGTTGGTAAAATTGATTTACCAGAAAAGAAAGAACCGAAGAAAAAAGAACACGACAACAGAAGAAAACGTAAACGCATTAAGAAAGTTGACGTTTCAAAACAATCTGATAAAAAAGGAACTGGTTCAAAATCTGGTGGTAGAGGAAAGAAAAAACCTGAACCAAGAAAGGAAATCACCGAAAAAGATATTGAAAAAGAAATTAAGGAAACTTTAGCTCGTTTGTCTGGAGGAGGAAAATCCAAAGGAGCAAAAAACAGAAGAGCAAAAAGAGAATCTTATGCGGAAAAACGCGAGAAAGAGTTATTGCAAGAAGAGCAAGAACAGTCAATATTGAAGCTTACTGAATTCGTTTCAGTTTCAGAATTAGCTTCTATGATGGACGTTCAACCTACTGCAGTTATTTCTGCTTGTATGTCATTGGGGATTTTTGCTTCGATCAACCAACGTTTAGATGCTGAAACAATTCAAATTGTGGCTGAAGAATTTGGTTTTGAGGCAGAATTTGTATCCGCTGATGTTCAAGACGCTATTCCAGTTGAAGATGACAAACCTGAGGACTTAGAAGACCGTCCACCTATTATTACGGTGATGGGACACGTTGACCATGGTAAAACATCTTTATTGGATTATATCCGTAAAGCTAAAATTGCTGATGGTGAGGCCGGAGGTATTACTCAACATATTGGTGCTTACTCGGTGAACTTAAAAGGAAAACGATTAACATTCCTAGATACACCAGGTCACGAAGCCTTTACTGCAATGAGAGCACGTGGAGCGCAAGTAACTGACGTTGCAATTATTATTGTAGCGGCGGATGATGATGTGATGCCCCAAACAAAAGAGGCTATCTCTCACGCTCAAGCTGCGGGTGTTCCTATGGTATTTGCAATCAACAAGATTGATAAGCCAGGAGCAAATCCAGACAAAATTAAAGAACAACTTTCTCAAATGAACATTCTTATTGAAGAATGGGGAGGTAAATACCAAGCGCAAGAAATTTCTGCAAAACACGGTAAAAACATCGACGAATTACTGGAAAAAGTAATTTTAGAAGCCGACATGCTAGAATTGAAAGCAAATCCAAATAAGAATGCCATTGGTACTGTATTGGAATCTTCTTTGGATAAAGGAAAAGGTTATGTAACCAACATGCTTGTTGAAGCAGGTACTTTAAAAGTTGGAGACATTATCTTAGCTGGTAAACATACCGGAAGAGTGCGAGCAATGTTGAACGAAAAAGGAAAGAACCTTGAGGCCGTTCCACCATCATCTCCAGTTTCAATTATTGGTATTAATGGTGCTCCAAACGCAGGGGATAAATTCTATGTAATGAATGATGAACGTGAAGCAAGAAATATTGCTACCCGTAGAGATCAACTTTATAGAGAACAAGGTTTACGTACGCAAAAACACATTACTCTGGATGAAATTGGTCGTCGTTTAGCGATTGGTGACTTTAAAGAGTTGAACATTATCGTGAAAGGAGACATGGATGGTTCTATTGAAGCATTATCTGACTCCCTATTGAAATTGTCGACTGAAGAAATTCAAGTAAATATTGTTCACAAAGCAGTAGGTGCTATTACTGAAGCTGACGTTAACTTAGCTTCTGCTTCTGATGCCATTATTATTGGATTCCAAGTGAGACCAACAGTAACTGCAAAGAAATTAGCAGATGATGAGCAAATCGATATCCGTCTTTACTCTGTAATCTACAAAGCAATTGAAGAATTGAAATCTGCAATGGAAGGAATGTTATCTCCAGACATTAAAGAAGAAATCGTAGGTACAGCAGATGTAAGAGAAACATTCGACATTACGAAAGTAGGAACAATTGCAGGTTGTTTTGTAACTTCAGGTTATATCCAACGTAATTCGAAAATTCGTCTGATTAGAGATGGTATTGTTATCCATGACGGTAAACTTGGATCATTGAAACGATTCAAAGATGACGTTAAGGAAGTGAAAAACAACTACGAATGTGGATTGAACATAGAAAAATTCAACGACATTAAAGTAGGTGATATCATCGAAGCTTACGAAGAAAAAGAAGTCGCTAGAAAACTATAAACATTAGTTTTGCAACAATACTTAAAAGCTGTTCTGTTCTTCAGAGCAGCTTTTTTTATTATAATGACTTCACTATTGATTGTATGGAAGGAAATCTTATCTTTATTCAACTATCTTCACTGTTCATTGTTCTGCAGAAGTTGATCAATGAGGATTGGTAAAGCAGTTCAGAAAAAGTAAATTATAAACCAAAACTAAACAAAGATTAAGCAGGCTGATGAGCACTTGTCAATAGCTATGTTTTTTCGTAAGTTTGGCTAACAAAAAAAGTATCACATGAAATTAAATTTTTTTATTGTACTCGCATTAGGTGTTTCAATCGCAAGCTGTAGTAATGCTGAAAAGAAAAGTCAGATTGCTGAAATCGAAACAATGGAGAAAACCCTTGACAGTTTAAGTCTAATGGTTTTTGATACTACAAGGATGATTACAACAGATATCGTGATGACGGTAAGAGAAACTATTGCTCATGTAAAGGAAAATTACATGCCAGATACCATCGACTATGTACTTGCTGATAAAATGAATTCATACAAAGAAGTTCGTAAGGTATTGTCTAGAAATTCAGGCAATATTGCAAAAGTTAAACATGCGATTCCAGAAGTACAAGAGAAACTAAAAGACCTAAAACACGACATCGAAAAAGGCGTTAATGACAGAGATAAATACCAAGATTACATCAACTACGAAAGAAATAAAGTAGATGAAATTAAAGAAGTTTGGTCGTATTATAGAGAAACAACAGATGAATACTATAAGTTATTTGATTCTTTACATCCTGTAATTAAAAACCTAGGAGATTCTTTGGCCAGAAGTGCAAATGACTAAAGTTTTTTTAAATATCGTTTTTATCCTTTCAATTGTTTTTGCCTTTGGACAAAACACAGATGAACAATTGGCGAATTATTATTTCAATGAAGGTGATTGTGACAAAGCATTACCCTATTTTGAAAAAGTTTATGAGCAGAATCCTAGTGAGTTTATTTTTAACCGTTATTTATCTTGTTTAAAGGAAAAAGAAAACGACAAGGAAGTCTTAAAGCTCATTGAAAGGCAAGCTTCGATTTATCCTCACATGGTACAATACCAAGTTGCGATTGGAGAGGAATACGAACGCCAAAACAATCAAAAAAAAGCAGATAAAGTTTACTTAGATTTAATTGATCACTTGGCTCCAAACCCAAGGACAATTATTGACTTACAAAAGGCCTTTTCAAATCAAGGCAAGCACCAACTGGCATTGCAAACCTTACAAAAAGGAGAACAATTACTGAAAGGAACTTACCCCTTGAATATTCAATATGCAGAAGTATATGGTGCACTAAACGAAACCGAAAAAATGATCAAAGAGTACATTAACCTCTTAGATTATAACCCCGGAATGATTTCTTCACTCAAATTGATTATCCCAAGAATGATCGACTTTGAAGAAGAAGAAAACGAAAGGTTTACGCTATTCCAAAATGAATTGATTCGGAAAATTCAAAAAAATCCAAATGATTTGGTGTACTCTGAATTGTTAATATGGGCTTTGGTTCAACGCCGAAACTTCCCAGCTGCTTTAGTCCATTCAAAAGGTTTAGACAAACGCTCTACAAACGATGGACGAGAAGTTTATAAAATTGGGAACCAAGCAGCACAAAACAGTGACTTTTCCACAGCCAGAAGTGCTTTCAAATACATCATAGACTTGGGGGAAACAAAACCTTACTATTATGCGGCCGAACAGCTGTTGTTGAATACACGTTTTAAAGAAATAACAACCCTTAGGAATTATTCTAAAGAGCAAATCAACGAAACTGTTGTTGAATACAAAAATGCCTTAGAGCGTATGCCTAAGAACGGGAAAGCCCTGCCCATCATAAGAGAATTAGCATACATTCAAGCGTATTATGGCAATGCACCAGAGGAAGCCATTAAAACACTAGAAGATGCTTTAGCTTTTCCAAAATATACAGATTTAGAAGACGCTAAAATAAAAATCCTGCTGGCCGACATTATGGTTTTACAAAACAAGGTTTGGGACGCCTCACTGCTTTATATGCAAGTGGAGAAGAAATTCAAATACGAACCCATTGGACAAGAAGCCAAGTTCAAAAACGCGCGTATCTTTTATTATGATGGAGATTTTTTATTTGCACAATCGCAACTCGATGTTTTAAAAGAAGCCACTACCCGATTGATCGCCAATGACGCAATGAACTTATCCATTTTAATTACAGACAACCTAGGACTCGATTCAAACTACGTTGCCATGCGACAATTTGCCAAAGCAGATTTATGGTTAGAACAACATAAGTACGATGAAGCCTTCAAGCTATATGATTCAATTACCGATATTTTCCCTGACCATAAATTAAAGGATGACATTTTAATGCGAAAAGCAGAAGCATTTCAGAATCAAGGAAAATGGGAAACAGCAATCGAGTTTCTCCAAGAAATAGTTGATGAGCATGGTGACGATATTTTAGCCGATGATGCCTTATATCAGATTGCTCAAATATATGAAAACCATCTTTTTGACAACAAAAAGGCCGCTGAATACTACTTTAAAATCATGCGCGACTACCCTGGGAGTCTCTTCGTAACCGAAGCCAGAAAAGCCTACAGGAATATCAATTGAATTTGATTCAATTTTTTAAGGCAATTTATTGTGCATGCTTAATAATATTTTGTACTTTTAACAGCCATGGATCATTCACAAAAAGATAATTACGTAGATTTTTATCTACGACATGCTTGGCATAAAATCTCGCGCATGTACAATCAAAAGGCCAAAGCGCACGGTCTTACAATGTCAATTGGTTTTATTTTATTGATTGTTGATAAAGAAGGAACCCCCAGTACACAATTGGGCCCTAGAATGGGAATGGAACCGACCAGTTTATCGCGCACCCTAAAAACTATGGAAACCAAAGGGTATATCTACCGAGAAGTAGACAGGGATGACAAAAGAAAAGTACTTATCTTTTTAACAGAACAAGGCGTGGCTTTAAGACGAGAGGTTAAAAAAGTAGTGGTTGAGTTTAACGAAAAACTACTGCAGTCTATCCCTCCTAAAAGTCTTGAAGCCTTCTTTGAAGTTATGGAGATTGTAGATGACCATGTAGAAGACGAATTAAAATCTATTCATATTATAAATTAAACCTCAATTAAATGGAAAGAAAAATAAATAAGGTAGCCGTATTGGGTTCTGGTGTTATGGGATCACAGATTGCATGTCACTTTGCCAATATTGGTGTAGAGGTCCTACTTTTGGATATTGTACCAAGAGAACTCGACGAAAAAGAAGAGAAAAAAGGATTAAAACTGACGGACAAAGTAGTCCGCAATAGAATTGTAGACGGTGCATTAGCAGCAGCTCTAAAAATGAGCCCATCTCCTATTTACAAGAAAGAATTCGCCAGTCGAATTACAACAGGGAATATGGAAGATGATATGAAAAAAATCAGCGATGTTGATTGGATCATTGAAGTTGTTATTGAACGTTTAGACATTAAGAAAACAGTTTTCGAAAATGTTGAGAAATATAGAAAACCAGGAACCTTGATTACGTCAAATACTTCTGGAATTCCAATCAACATGATGTTGGACGGTCGTTCTGATGATTTCAAAAAACATTTCTGTGGAACGCACTTCTTTAACCCACCGCGTTATTTACAGTTATTGGAAATTATTCCTACAAAAGATACTGACCCAGCCATTGTCGATTTCTTCATGGAATATGGCAGTAAATTCTTAGGTAAAAAAACTGTTTTGGCTAAGGATACTCCAGCATTTATTGCCAACAGAGTTGGAGTTTACTCAATTATGTCGCTTTTCCACAGCATTAAAGATTTAGGCTTAACTGTTGAGGAAGTTGATAAATTAACGGGAACGGTATTAGGTCGTCAAAAATCGGCGACATTCAGAACAGCTGATGTTGTTGGATTGGATACTTTGGTGTTAGTTTCCAACGGTGTAAAAGACAATTGTCCTGATGACGAAGAAAACAAATTATTTGCTTTGCCAGA
>Ga0209075_1003939_pt1 | contig 12096 bp, 10 predicted proteins | sample Stecom2011_FD_187523 | JGI IMG/M metagenome (GOLD analysis project Ga0209075, IMG submission 187523) | Agricultural soil microbial communities from Utah to study Nitrogen management - Steer compost 2011 (SPAdes) (version 2) | ecosystem: Environmental > Terrestrial > Soil > Agricultural land...
ACGTCGAAAGAAGCTTTAAACGTGTCCTGAACCTGCCATACCACAATGGTACCAATCATGACGGGATTGCCGATCTTGTCATTGACCTTTACAGGCTTATTTTCAAAGTTGCGTACCCGAAGCGAGATTTTTTTCTTGACCATAAAAGGGTTGACCCAATAAAATCCATAGGCTTTTACAGTACCCTTATAAGCTCCAAAAAGCAACAGCACCATTGCCTTGTTCGGTTCTACGATAAAAAAGCCGGGCGTTAATAATATAAACACGAACATGAAGACAATTCCCGGTACAATAGCACCGAATACGAATGACAAAATGGATACGGTAAAAATGGCAAGAGCTATGAAAACCATCAGGTATCCGGAGAGGGGTCTTATTGTTTTTTCCATACTATTATGATGTTAAAATGATATCATTGTAATGTACGTATTAATCCACCAAGGGTTGTCATTGATTTGGGTAGTATTAAAATAAAAAAAATACGATACGCTAAGGCAACTGATTAAAGGAGAGATAGGCCAAGAACTGTGGTAAATATTTTCAGTAAAAATTAGGAGGGAGGCGATGACCTTTTCGTTTATTTCTTGTATTTGTCATGCAATCCCTGTCCCTGAAGCACCAAAGAGCGCATCTTGTCGATCCGCGATAGGATGGTCTTTTCCTGTTTTGCGCTATGGAGATGTTCCAGGTATTCGTTTTGTTTTGAGGGGGAGAGTTTGGAGAAAGATTCCGCAAGGCTTCTGTCTTCTTCAAAGGCAGTTTCAAGTTGGGGAGGGACGGGGAGCTGTTTCTTTTTTTGAGGAACTAGCCGCCTGCCCAGTTCTTCATTTTCGATTGCTTCACGGATATAGGACAGAATACCGGCTTCATCTATTTCTTCGGTCGAACGGAAGCGCCATTGTCTCAGGGCTTTTGTTTGTCCTTCCGTGGCATTGATCAACACCTTTTTTTTATCTTCCAAAAAACTTCCATTGTAGAACCAAAGGGAAAAAAATGACTTAAATCCCGCGATCCCGATCACATTTTTACCTTTGTGGGTAAATACCGGGATGCCCCACTTTGTAGTTTCCTCCAGCCCGGACTTTTGGACAATGGATTTAAGTACAGCAAGTTCTTTATTCCAGGATTCCATGATTTTACTGTTAGAGTGCAATATCGGGATAATTGCCGGAAATTCAAGTCCAGAGATACCCTCGACAGGCCGCCGTACGTAGCATGTAACCACTATACGCTTGGGTGGAGCCCAAAGTCACCAAAGTTTCCAGCAGTCCAGTTATTATGTTATTGGAGCCACTCTGACAATTACCCAACTTAGTCACCTCCCGGCAGGTGCAGTTTATTACGGGCTTAGACCTTTTTTTGTCAGGTATATACCTCGTCTATTTTTCGTCTTTAAAGTTGAAAAGCCGTGATAGAAGAAATCCGGTAAGAAAGATCGCGGTAGTGCCAAAAACAATCGTCAAATTGGCGTGGAAGGGGCTTCTGAAACTGCTCCAAAGTCCGTCGGTGAAGAACACCGGGGAAAGACTCATCCAGCCGATAACCAACACACCTACGACTACTCCAATCAAAGCATAGGTTTCCTTTATGTTTTTGCAAATAAAACCCAAGAGAAACAGTCCCAAAATCCCGCCACTAAATATCGAGGCCAAGGCCCACCAAGTATCCAACGCACTTTCCACACCATTAAAGGCAAGTGCTACAACAATGCTGAGAATGCCCATACTGATGGACGAAATTGTAAGTACCCTTCTTGAGCCTTTCTCCCCCACGTCCTTGTTGATGTACTTTTGGTAATGATCCGAAAGGATGACTGTGGCAGAACTGTTAATGCTTGTGGACACAGTACTCATCCCTGCAGCAAAAATGGAGGCAATCAGTAAGCCAGTCATTCCGGTAGGTAACGCATGTACAATAAAATGAGGAAAAATCTTGTCCGTATTTTCCGTTCCCTGCAAGTGCAGGGGTAGTAATTCAGGCATCGCCTGGTAATATGAAAATAAAGCAGTTCCGATAAAGAAAAACATTAAGGATACAGGAACATATAGTATACTTCCGAACCAAGTTGATTTCATGGCATCCTTCTCTGTTTTGGCACTGATGTACCTTTGAACGTAATTCTGATCGACACCGAAATTCTGGAGATTGATAAAGAGGCCATAAATAAGGATCACCCAAAATGTAGACTCAGTAAGGCTCCAATTAAAGCTCCCCAAGCTGAACTTATCGGCTGCGGAAGCAATGGTAAAAACCTGTCCCGGCCCCTCCGGCATGGAAAACATGATAACAAATACACAGGCCAATGCTCCACCAATCAATACGATGCCCTGAATTGCATCTGTCCATATAACCGCTTCAAGCCCGCCCATTGTCGCATAAATTATTACACTGACTCCGGTGATTATAATGATCATCGGAATACTCCATCCAAACAAGGCATTCATCGGTAGGGCTAGTAGGTACATTATCGCTCCCATTCGCGCCAATTGTGTCAGTAGATAGCAAACAGAGGCATAGATCCTTGCCCATAATCCAAAGCGTAACTCCAAATAATAATAGGCAGAGGGGCTCTGCATCTTCCTGTATAAAGGAACAAAAAACTTCACCGCCAAGACAGCTGCAATAGGTATTGATAAGCTAAAAACAAAGCCGTTCCAGTTGGAGAGATAGGCATTTCCGGGAAGTGCCAAAAAGCTGATGCTGCTCACAAAAGTTGCGAATATGGACATGCCGATGGCCCATGAAGGCAGGTTGCCCCCTCCCGATATATACTCCTCAGCTGAGCGATTTTTGAAATAAAAGGAAGCACCAAAGAGGATGATTCCCAGCATGTAAATTAGAAAAATGCTTAGATCTAATAAGGGTAACTGCATGGCGGCATAAATTGAAGAAGTTAACTACGGTTGTCAGGGGGTGAAAGTGAAGGGATAATGGTTTTTATTGAAGATGCCTGAGATGCTCCTTGATCTGGGTTTTTTCCGGATCTTCAAAACCTCGTAAAGGCGAAGATAGATGATCATTGCAGATTCCCAAAACCCTTAATCCAGCTTTTAATCCCTGCAAATAACTTGAACCTGTCTTACCCACACCATAGAGGCGCTTGGATATTTCCATCACCTTCCTTTGCAATCTCATCACTTTTCCATGATTCCGATCCACTGCGGCTTGGTAAAGTTCGACATAAAGCATGGGGAACAGATTCGCTCCGCCATTTACCCCTCCGTGACCCCCCATCAAGACTGAAGAGGCCATCATCTCTTCAGGACCCACCAAAAGAGAAAATGAAGGATCTTCTTTCATAGCATGTAGTATACCATTGAAGTAAACGGCATTCCCTGAACTGTCTTTCAATCCAATAATGTTGGGATGCTTGGATAATGTCTCTACCGCTCCAATCGAAATAGCGATTTTGGTGTGAGAAGGCATATTGTACAGATAAAGAGGCAGAGGTAATCTTTCTGCTAAGCTCAAATAATATTCGACCAATTCTGACTGGTCTAGGCCGAAATAATACGGGGGGGCGGCCACTGCGGCACTTGCACCGATTTCGGTGGAAAACTCTGCCAGCCGTAGACTTTCTGCCGGAGAGCTGTCCGTAACCCCAACCATTATTGGAATTCTTCCGTCTACTTGCTCGCAGGTTAGTTTCACAAGTTCCCGCCGAAGAGAATAGGGGAGACTAGGCGCCTCGCCGGTGGTTCCCAAAACGAAAATTCCATGAACTCCTCCTTGGATCAGGTGCTCGATTAAACGCTCAAGGCCAACTTTATCAATAGTGTTATCATCTAGCAATGGCGTTACCATGGGGGGAACTATGCCTGAAAAAGGTTGCTGTAGTAGGGGGTTTGACGTCATTATTTAGTTTTGAGATGGAAGATATAAGACATATTGATACAAAAGATGTCGAGTGGATAAGTTCAGTGAAAGTGTCTGGAAGTGCTTAGTTATTCCGTCTCGCTTTTCGGTCTGTTCTTAAACCATCTTCTGCGGAAATCCGCGGTAAAATACATGGGCTAACATCTTACCCCACCTCACCACAGAGGTTTACCTGGATTCCGAGTTCTGTTAAAGCCGCGGCCTTAATCCTACATGCCTCGGCTGCTTTTTCTGCATCGGTGGCATAAACGACATGAATATGGTTAGCTTGGTGTTTGGCCATTAGCTGGTCGCGGCTTACTCCATGCAGCACTGCATGCATAATAGGCCATTCTTTAGAGGTGAGAGCCCAACGGCGCTGGGTTTCTTCCTCCGGCAACTGCACAGCTTCTCCCGTTCCAAGATCGCAGTAAAGGGCGTTGTCTTTTATATAGATCCTGCTCCACACGATAGCCCCAGGCTTGCTGACACCTTTCAACGTTCCCCCACCGAGGCGGAAGTACATGGGGTTCTGCCTTTCGCTGGAAGCTCCGGCATAGCCATTAGCAAAATGGGCAGGGGGAACTGCTCCGGAAATCAAAAATACCCAGACAAAACCGTCAATATCATCTCCCGAATAATGCTCGCCCCACCGGATATCATGGAGGGTATTTTCGCCCCCCATGCCCAATTCCTCCCATAGCCTGTAAGTCAGTAAAGCATCCAATCCCGCACATTCATCGACTTCGTTGAAATGTGGGAGTGCTTTGTTCGGAAATAGTTCTTTTCCGGATTTGGAATAAGCAGGAGGTCTGTCTGTGTTGTTCAAAAGTCCTTCTACCAGATCGCTCGCCGGTACCAGGTCCTTGAGCCCCTGCTGATACTGTATGCCGATGGTATCACAGCCGAAGTCATCTGCAAGGCGCAGCGCGGCGATATACATTTTGCATTGCTGTAGGGTCTGCTCCCTCGTCAGGTCTGTTTCTGGATTCTCTGCCCAGTTGAAAGTCATTCCCTTCTCCAACAACCATGTGAGAATTTCTTCTGCTTCCTGATCGGTTACTTCCAACATGGAGGCATAAAGCGTGGACTGGCTCAGTCTTTCTTTAAAAACCCCGGTCCGGTGAAGCAGATCGTCAGGAATAATGGCATTGAACATCCCCATGCATCCCTCGTCAAACACGCCCATGATGGCTTTTCTGTTTCGGAATTCCCGGGCAAAACGTGTCCCGATATTTTCTTCCTGCGGGGAAAGGCCAGAAGAGGAATAGGGGCGGACATGGCTATGGTCATGTTGGATGGTTCCCGTCTCCAGCCATTGCTGGAGTTTGTCCGTAAAAAATTCATCCTGAAAATCCTTGCTCCAAAGGGAACTATAGCTCACGCCCGCTTTGGTGAGGGAGCCGTTGAGATTCAGCATACCGACCAATCCCGGCCACTGGCCGCTCCAGTTGGCGACGGTCAGGATGGGCCCCTTATGGGTGGTGAGCCCAGCCAGGACGTGGTGGGAATACTGCCATACGCTCTCTGCCACAATAATCGGCTTTTCCGGTTCCAAATTTCTAAAAACCTCCATTCCCATTTTTTGGGAATCGATGAATCCATGGCCTTTGTGGGCATCAAATTCATGGGCCCTGGTTACATGCCATCCCTGTTTAGCCAAGGCGGCTACCAAGGCAGTTTCCATCTCTTCTTGCGCTTGCCAGCAGTTCTTATTGGCGGATAGTCTCAGATCTCCGCTGGCAACTAGATATACATTTTTATCTTGGGTCATGCTTATATTAATTGGTGCTTGTATAATCGCGGCTGTCCGAAGCTGGATTTCTCGTTGCTCGTTGCTCTTTTCTCTTTGTTCTTTCCTCTATTTTCTTTCCTCTAAAAAAAATAGGGAGCAGTTATCCTTAAAGGTCCTCGGGAGGGAGAAGTATCCTGTAATTCAAAGAGCCCCCTATAGTTCTTGATTTTTTTCTTAATGAGCTAATACAAAGATGCAGGTTTAGAAAAAGGATTTACTGTTGCTTTTTGACAAGATTCTATACTATTTTACCATTGGCGGAAGAAGCGGGAAGCAGGAAGTCGGAGATGCAAAATCGACGAGGGCCGTTTCCCGCGACATGTAGGCGACGGCAGGTCTACGGAATGCTTGAGACGGCTTGCGGAATCCTCAGAAAGATCTCAGCATTTAACCGGAAGTACCCAATGGCTTTCGAAAGCCCCTGTTTTGCCTAAAAAGTCTAAAGTTATGCATAGTGAGTCTGAGAGTCGTGTTTTGGCGCTTCAGGGGCAGACGGAGGGGAAGCCATGCTACGGACAGGATGTCTATTACTTAAATAAACCCAGATAACAACAATATGAAGCCGCACTTTCACAAAGTTCCTATTACCCTTGAGAACTCCTTCAGCATACGCCATGACATTGCCCCAAATTTTGGGACTTTGTGGCACTACCATCCCGAATTGGAGCTACACTATACGATCAAGGGGGAAGGGGTCAAATTTATAGGAGACAATGTCAGCAATTTTTCAGGTGGCGATATGATCCTTCTGGGCGAGAATCTGCCACACACTTGGCATTGCAGGGAAGAGTATTTTCAGGATCATTCCGGGCTGGAAGCCGAGGCATTGGTGCTGCATTTTCATCCCCATTGCTTGGGAAAAGACTTCATCAATTTGCCAGAATCTTATCTTATTCCCAGGCTATTTGAAAAAGCCAGAAAGGGGTTGGCCATACAGGGTGAGAGTAGGGACAGAATAGCATCGCTGCTTTATCAATTGTCAGGATCGAAACATCTGGATCGCATCGTTCATCTCGTTGCTATTCTCAAAATCCTCACGGAGGCCGATACTGAGACGATTGCCCCTGCCTATGCCTTCCACCAACCATCCAGCGCCGGAGAGATGGCGCGTTTGGAAAAGATCTTTACTCATGTCCTATCCAACTATAAAAGGGAACTCTCCTTGGAAGAAGTCGCCTCCCTCGCAAATATGGGAGTGACTTCTTTTTGCCGTTACTTCAAAGGGATGACCCATAAGACCTTTTCAGAATTTTTGGTAGAAATTCGAATTTCTCACGTATGCAGGGCACTGGTGGAGGATAGGCAGCCTACCGAAGTGATCTGTTTCGAGTGCGGTTTTAACAATGTTTCCAATTTTTACCGGCATTTTAAAAAAGTTACCGGCATGACTCCTTTTGAATATAAGAGGAAGTATCTAGCAGGTTATCAGTTGAGAATGAAGGAAGCTCAGGCATAAAACAAAAAAAGCTCCCGATATGGCAGCCTTTTTTTGTGGAAATCATGACGAAGAGGTATTTTATTCGCCTCCTTCTGTCGTGTCAGTACCTGCTGGAAGTTCCTCCTGCGTAGGCAGAAGACTTTCATTTTCAAATGAAGGAGTGATCATTTGCTTTGAGGCATTCTCAATGTTCGGTGAAGTAAACTGTGAAGAGCTGCTTGTAGTATGGAAAGCAGAGGATACTAAAGATAATACCAGAACACTTACGGCGAGTACCCAAGTGGACTTCTCCAGAATATTTCCTGTTTTGGTTACTCCCATGATTTGGGAAGCACTACCACCAAAGGCAGCACCGACACCTCCCTTTGAATTTTGGCCAAGAATCACCAAAATCAGCAATACAGAGAGGAGAATAATAATACTAATGATAATAATAAACATGCTATAATGAGTTAGTCTTCTAATTCTTTGATCAAGGCAGCAAAGTAAGCTGTTTTATCCGGGAATTTCAAGCGTAATTTTTGATATATTTCTATGGCTTGATCCTTTTTGTTTTGTTTGACCAATAATTTGGCGAAGGATTCGGAAACGATTTTGTCATTGAAGACGGTACTATTCTCCGATAGATCCGTCAATTTTGCGGCATCCTGATTTTCTTTAATAGCGGCCAGTTGGATGGACTTTTTACTAAATGCCTTGATCAGATCATTCTGTTCTTTTTTGCGGGCATCCAAGATCACTTTTTTTTCCTTTTTTTTGATCGTGGCGATCAAGTCTTCTGCCGCAAGGTCTTTATTCAACTGTTCTTCTTTGTCACGATTATCTCCTTGGGGTTTTTCAGTTGTTTTTTTCGACGCTTTTTTAAACCGATTCAGGTTTTCTTCCAGCCTTTTTAGTATTTCCTCCCTAGTTTGATCGGGGGAAGCCAGTTCAGCCTCGGAAGAGGGGGGTGCAGGAGGAAGGCTTTGGTAAGCAATCGTTTCTTCGTTCACCAGTGTTGCTGCCCGATCTGTAGCCGGAGGAAGGAAATCAATCTCCTGTTCTATTAATTGCTTGAGACGGCTTCTGTTGGGGCTTTGAACGGCGGCCCAGTGCAAGAGTTCAGTAGAGGCTCCCCCCGTGGTCTCCCTTTCGTATTTGGCTGCCAATATTTTCGGTAGGACAAAATAGGGAAAGGTTTCATGAAGCTTCACCAAAGCCTGAAAATCCTCTTTTTCGAGGGAGTTGCCTTTGTTCAGTAGAATTGAAAATTGCTTTGCGTTCACAGGTCAGGGGGAATAGTTACCTAAATTTAATGATTTTTACCAATTGGCAACTGTCGTGTTGAAGATATCCTGAATGATGTTTTCAAATATAACTTCTATAAGTTCGGTCTCTACCTGAAGCAGGGAAGTCTGCCGCGGGTCATAATCTTGGTAAAAAGAAAACGTCCGGTTTAGATTGTCTTCCTCATTGTTTTGGTTGACGTACTCCACTTGGATGGCGACGGTCAGCCTCATCTGCCCGGCCCGATCGGGAGTATTGGGGTTTTGACTGGATACCGTCGCCTGGGGGGTGATCGTGTACCTGGTGATGGCTCCCGAAAACTGTAAATCCCCATTGTTCCTTATCAGCTCCAACTGCGTGTTTCTCTGGTAATAGTCCTTCAGCTCTTCTGTAAAAAGCTGGCCCATGTTAGCCGGTCCTCCCCCAGAGTCGTTGAAGAAATTCTCAATGGAAAAGGTCTGGGTGACGTTATAGTCGATGGTGGTTCCGGTAAAGCTGTACTCCACCTTGCAAGCTATCAAGAGAAGGAAAGGAAGAACCAGGACAATAGAAAACAGTTTTTTATTCACTGATATCATATTGTTTGATTTTACGGTAGAGTGTTCTTTCAGAAATCCCCAGATCCATGGCAGCGTATTTTCTTTTATTGTTATGCTTTTTTAATGCTTTGACGATAAGTTCTTTTTCCTTTTTCTCAATGGAAAGGGAGGTATCATCTTCCTCATGCATGATGTCTTCTATGGAATTGTCCTCATAGCCGTTTTCTTCCTCTTCATCAGACCGCTCTCTATTGGTAGAATCCAAAATCAGGGGCAATGAGGAAGGATGCATTTTTTCCTCTTCAAAAGAAACCGTAGATTCCATATCATCAAATAAAGTCTGGTGTTTCTTTAATATATTTTGGTTGAGGCCTCCCGATTGAAAAGATTCAAGAACAAGCTTTTTTAAGTCCGTCATGTCCTTTTTCATATCAAAAAGGACTTTGTAGAGGATCTCCCTTTCAGAAAAATCGCCTGAATCCATCCCATTGCCGGCGGATTTGGAATAGGCGACAGGAAGCCGGGACTGCTCAGCTGGAAGGTATCTGGCCAAGGTTGCCGCATCAACTTCTCTTTCCTCCTCAAGTAAGGAGATCTGTTCTGCCAAATTCTTCAGTTGCCTGATATTCCCCGGAAAGGCAAACTTTATTAGGAGTGCCTTAGCTTCTTCAGTGAGCGTAATGGGTTTGACGTGATATTTTTCCGAAAAATCCGTGGTGAATTTTCTGAACAGCAAAACGATGTCCTCGCCGCGTTCCCTAAGAGGCGGCACATAGATAGGAACGGTATTCAAGCGGTAATAAAGGTCTTCCCGAAACTTGCCTTTATCGACCGCTTTTATCAAATTGACATTGGTGGCAGCGATGACCCGGACATCTGTTTTTAGAACCTTCGAAGAACCCACCTTGATAAATTCACCGTTCTCAAGTACCCGGAGAAGCCTTGCCTGTGTGCCCAGCGGCATTTCCGCAATTTCATCCAAAAAGATAGACCCGCCATCGGTCACCTCAAAATAGCCTTTCCGCGCCTCATGGGCACCGGTAAAAGATCCCTTCTCATGGCCAAAGAGCTCGGAATCGATTGTTCCTTCTGGAATAGCTCCGCAGTTGATGGCAATGAACTTTCCGTGTTTCCGGCTACTTAATGAATGGATGATCTTGGAGAAAGACTCCTTACCACTTCCGCTTTCTCCTGTGATCAACACCGTCATATCCGTAGGGGAAGCTTGCATGGCCACTTGTATGGCATGGTTCAGAAGGGGGCTATTACCAATAATCCCAAACCGTTGTTTGATATTCAGTATTTCTGAATTGGTTATCATGTTGTTTAATTAGGGAAATTATCCGACTACTTCTCCAAATAAGGTAGCAGGTGTACAGTCGGTAATCCTTACACTGACATAATCTCCTTTTTGTAGATTCCCCTTCGGGATAATCACCATTTTATTGGCGGAATTTCTACCCTTGAGCTGTTCCTCGGAGCGTTTGGAAAAGCCTTCTACCAACACCTTTTGAACTTTTCCGATATCGAGTTTATTCCTCTGATGGGATAACTGGTTTTGCTTGTCAATTATTTCCTGTAACCGTCTTTTTTTGATCTGAAGAGGAATGTCGTCCGCGTATTTTTTTGCAGCCAATGTCCCTGGCCTTTCGGAATAATAGAACATGTAAGAGAAGTCATATTGCACCTTGTCCATCAAGGATAAGGTATCTTTGTGCTCTTCTTCTGTTTCCGTACAAAAACCCGTGATCATATCTGAAGAAATTCCGCATTCTTCTCCCAAAATTTCCCGGATTTTTGCCACCCTTTCCAAATACCATTCCCGGTCGTAGGTTCGGTTCATCATTTCCAATATGCGGGAATTGCCGCTTTGAACGGGCAGATGGATGTACTTGCAGATGTTGTCATACTTCTTCATCGTATACAGCACATCATCCGTAATGTCTTTGGGATGGGATGTGGAGAATCTAACCCTTAAGTCAGGTCCTACCAAGGCCACCATCTCCAGAAGATGGGCGAAATTTATCACTTCTGAAACATCCTCTTTTTTGTTGAGCCTTGCTTTATTGTTTTCCTCCGGCGACCACTTGTAGCTGTCTACATTTTGTCCCAAAAGGGTGACTTCTTTGTAACCAATTTCATACAGATGTTTTATTTCCTGTAGAATGGACTGCGGGTCCCGGCTCCGTTCCCTTCCCCGTGTGAAAGGTACCACACAAAATGAACACATATTGTCACAGCCCCTCATGATGGAGATCATGGCCGTCACACCGTTGGAGTTTAGCCTGACAGGAGATATATCTCCGTAGGTTTCTTCCCGTGAAAGAAAAGTATTGACTCCTTTCTGTCCTTCTTCCGCCTCTGATACCAACTTGGGCAAATCCCGGTAAGCATCCGGTCCCACCACCACATCTACCAATTTTTCCTCTACCAACAGCTGTTCCTTGATCCTTTCTGCCATACAGCCCAATACGCCAATGGTAAGCTCAGGCCTGTTCCTTTTAAGGGTATTGAATTGGGTTAGTCTTTTTCGTATGGTTTGTTCCGCTTTATCACGTATCGAACAGGTATTCAGAAAAATAACGTCGGCCGTCTCAAATTCGGAAGTCGTGTCAAATCCGTTGTCTTTCATGATCGAAGCCACAATCTCGCTGTCAGAAAAATTCATCTGACAGCCGTAACTTTCGATATATAATTTTTTGGTTTTTCCGGTAGATTCTTCTCGCGTCGTCTCAAAATCACAGGCTTCTACTTCTTGTGGCCGGACGATTTCTATATCTTTTATTAAATTTTCCATGACTTAACCCTAAACTTTTCGATGTGCAAATTTAATAAAATACCGACATAATGACAGGATAGTGTTTATTATTTGTGGGACTGACAGCATTGGCGTCTGAGGGCAAAGAAATTTCTCTTCTGTTATTAATAATGAGAGTTTTCGAATGGTATTGTTTTTGAATAAGCTTGCATGATTTGTGGTTCTTTTTAAGCAAATGTGAATATTATCAAGAATGTCAAAATCAAAACACGTAGCTTCGTTATATCCTGTAAATTTTTCCTGTGGCATTGAATAGAGCAGCTAAGATATCATTAAAGGTGCTAAAGGTATTCGGGTGGATACTTCTAGCGCTATTTCTACTATTAATTTTAATTGTCCTTTTCATAAGAAGTCCTTGGGGCCAGGAGGTAATCGTAAACAAAGC
>Ga0209075_1003940_pt1 | contig 12093 bp, 9 predicted proteins | sample Stecom2011_FD_187523 | JGI IMG/M metagenome (GOLD analysis project Ga0209075, IMG submission 187523) | Agricultural soil microbial communities from Utah to study Nitrogen management - Steer compost 2011 (SPAdes) (version 2) | ecosystem: Environmental > Terrestrial > Soil > Agricultural land...
ACGATAATCGGCATTGATACTGACGTAATCGTGAGAAAGGTCCGTGGTCCACACCGTCGCACTTTTCTCGCCACGCCCCAGCCCAATGCGAATGACGATTTCTTCCTGCTGCATGACATGGCTGCCCTGCGCTTCGGTATAGCCTTCGGCACGTCCGCCATTTTCCACCAGCCGTACATCCCCCAGTTCAATCGTCACCTTGGAAACGTCGAAATCCGCTACCGGAGCGCGCCCCACGGCCGCCAGAATACGCCCCCAGTTGGCGTCGGAAGCAAACAATGCGGTCTTGACCAGCGGCGAGTGCGCCACGGTAAAGGCGACTTCGCGCGCCTCCTCGCGGCTCGCTGCCTGCTCCACCTGCAGGGTGACGAATTTGGTGGCGCCTTCACCGTCGCGCACAATCGCCTGTGCCAGCTCGGTCATCACCTGCTGCAAGCCATGGCGAAACACCGCAACTTCGTCCTCACTGGCCACCGTGGCACCGCGGCCCGTCGCAATCAGCATGCAAGCATCATTGGTCGAGGTATCGCCATCAACGGTAATGCTGTTGAACGAACCATCCACGGTCTCACGCAATAGTGACTCAAGCAGTGCCTGCTCGATAACCGCATCGGTGGCCACAAATGCCAGCATTGTCGCCATGTTGGGCTTGATCATGCCCGAACCCTTGCTGATGCCGTTGATCGTCACCGCCTTCTCGCCCATTGTCAGGGTCACGCTGGCACCTTTGGGACGTGTGTCAGTGGTCAGGATACCTTCACCGGCCTTGTGCCAGGCTTCGCTATCACTCCCCAATGACGCCAGCGCCAGCGGCAAACCAGCCAGCAGTCGCTCCATGGGCAATGGCTCGCCAATCACTCCGGTCGAGAACGGCAGCACGCTATGCTCAGCCACGCCTGCCAAGCGAGCCAGCTCAGCACAGGTCGCCCGGGCATCCCGCAGGCCAGCCTCACCGGTCCCGGCATTGGCGTTGCCGGTGTTGATCACCAGCAGGCGAACCCCTGCGTCATGCGCTCCACACGCCGCCAGGTTCTGCTTGGCGACTACAACCGGCGCAGCACAAAAGGCATTCAGGGTGAAGCTACCCGCCACCCGGCTCCCTTCTGCCACTTCAATGACCACCAAGTCTCGCCGGTCCGGCTTCTTGATGCCGGCCATGGCCGTGCCCAGACGCACACCTGCGATGACCGGCATGGCCGGAAACTCCGTCTTGCCCACTGCCATGGGAAGCTTACTCCTGCACTGTGTAACTTCTAAATTCAAGCGTCCTGCCGTGCGGCTGGTTTCCCAACCGCACGGAGTGCTTGTGATCAGCTCAATTTGCCGCAGCACTGCTTGTACTTCTTGCCAGAGCCGCAAGGGCAGGGCTCATTACGTCCCACCTTGGGGCCCTCGCGGCGCATCGGCTGACCACCATTGAGCGGCACGGCTCCCGTTTCAGCCCGCCCTTCACCTTGGGTAGCGGGCGTATCATGCTGACTCGCGGCAGTGGCCTTTTCACGCTCCAGCGCCTCACGCCGCTGACGCTCCAATTCATCGACTTCTTCGGGACGCCGTACTTGCACCTGACTGGTAATGCGCGTGATATCCGCCTTGATATTGGTCAACAGCGTCTGGAACAACTCGAAAGCTTCACGCTTGTACTCTTGTTTGGGATTTTTCTGCGCATAGCCACGCAGATGGATACCCCGCCGCAGGTGGTCCATCAACTGCAAATGCTCTTTCCAGCGGGTATCGAGTACCTGCAGCATGATCTGCTTCTCGAAACGACGCATCAGTTCGGCACCCGCTATCTCTACCTTCTCTTGATAGATCTGGCGATGCTTCTCGTGTAACCGTTCACGCAGCTGCTCTTCGTGGAAATGTTCATCCTTTTCAGCCCACTCCACCACCGGCAGGTCGAGGTTGAACTCGTTCCGGAGGTGCTCCTGCAGACCCTCCAGATCCCACTGCTCCGGCAAACTCTGTGGCGGCACAAAGTCATCGATGGCAAGTTCGAGGACCTCATCCCGAATACCCAGGACATTCTCGGAAACATCTTCCACGGTGAGGATTTCATTGCGCTGCTCATAGATGACCCGACGCTGATCATTGGCTACGTCATCGTATTCAAGCAACTGCTTACGCACATCAAAGTTGCGGCTTTCGACCTTCTTTTGTGCCCGCTCTACGGCATTGGTCACCATCTTGTGCTCAATGGCTTCACCACGTTCCAGACCCAGCGCTTTCATCATGCGCTGCACACGATCAGAGCCGAACAGCCGCATCAAGCTGTCTTCCATGGAGAGGAAGAAGCGTGTTGAGCCCGGGTCTCCCTGACGCCCGGAACGCCCACGTAGCTGGTTGTCGATGCGCCGTGATTCATGGCGTTCGGAACCAATCACATGCAGGCCACCCGCCGCAAGCACTGCCTCGTGGCGCACCCGCCACTCTTCGCGCAACTGCTCTAGCTGGGCTTCGCTGGGATTGTCGAGCTTGGCCGCTTCGGCCTCCCAGTTACCGCCAAGCACAATATCGGTACCACGACCGGCCATATTGGTGGCAATGGTAATCGCCCCGGGACGACCCGCCTGGGCAATGATCTCCGCCTCGCTCTGGTGCTGCTTGGCGTTGAGCACGTTGAAACTGAGCCCTTCTTGCTTCATCAAGCGCGCCAGGTATTCGGAGGTTTCGATAGAGGCGGTCCCCACCAGTACCGGACGCCCGGCCTCGGTCTCGGCCTTGACGTCTTTGATGATCGCTTCGAACTTCTCCTCGGCGGTGAGATAGACCAGGTCGTTCAGGTCACGCCGGGCCAGCGGCCGGTTGGTGGGGATGACTACCACATCCAGACCATAGATCTGGCGGAACTCAAAGGCTTCGGTATCGGCGGTACCGGTCATGCCTGAGAGTTTGTTATAAAGGCGGAAATAGTTCTGGAAGGTTGTCGAGGCCAGCGTCTGGCTTTCACGCTGTACCGGCACACCCTCCTTGGCTTCAACCGCCTGGTGCATACCTTCGGACCAACGCCGGCCCGGCATGGTGCGGCCAGTATGCTCATCGACAATCACTACCTGATTGTCAGCGACAATATAGTCGACGTCACGGTGATAGAGATGCCGGGCACGCAATGCCGAATGCATGTGCTGCAGCAAGTTGAGGTTCTGTGCGGCGTAAAGCGAATCCTCATCACCCAACAGCCCCTCGGCACGCATCAGCTCTTCGACCTTGGTGTGTCCCTGCTCGGTGAGCTCGACCTGCTTCTGTTTCTCGTCGAGGATGAAGTCGCCGCTCGCCGGCACATCGTCATCCTCGGAAACCTCACCCTTCTCCAGCTGGGTCGCCAACCGATCCACTACCTTGTAAAGCTCGGTATTCTCATCAACGGCACCCGAGATGATCAGCGGCGTACGCGCCTCATCAATAAGAATGGAGTCAACTTCATCAATAATGGCGAAGTTGAGGCCGCGTTGGACTTTGTCTTCCAGCGAGAAAGCCATGTTGTCGCGCAGGTAGTCAAAGCCGTACTCGTTATTGGTGCCGTAAGTGATGTCACAAGCGTAGGCAGCCCGCTTCTCTTCTGCCGTCTGGCCAGCATAGATGATACCCACGCTAAGCCCGAGAAACTCATATAGCGGACGCATCCACTCGGCATCGCGCCGCGCCAGGTAGTCGTTCACCGTCACGACATGAACCCCTTTGCCCGGCAGGGCATTGAGGTAGACCGCCAGGGTCGCGACCAGCGTCTTGCCCTCACCGGTCTTCATTTCGGCAATGCGCCCGCGGTGCAACGTCATGCCGCCCGTCATCTGAACATCAAAATGGCGCATGCCCATGATGCGCTTGCTGGCTTCGCGCACTGTGGCAAAAGCCTCGGGGAGTAGCTTGTCCAGGCTCTCGCCGGCAGCAAGGCGCTCGCGCAACTCCTCTGTACGCGCCTGCAGGGCTGCATCCTCAAGCGCTTCGAGCTGTGGCTCCAAGGCATTGATCTGCGCCACTTGGCGCTGCATGCGTTTGACTTCCCGGTCGTTTTTGGAACCAACGACTTTACGTAACAAAGAATTGATCATGAAAGGCCCGTATCTGCATATAACCATCAGCCGCAACCAGGAGATACTGCGAACATCTCGGGCGGCAACGAAAAAAGTCAGGCAAAGCGGGGGGCTGTAGGCGGGCCACGGCGGGTCAACACATCGTGATCTGCAGTATTGCGTGGCTTGTCAACGGGCAGGGGGAAGCGACGAATGCGCCGCACCGAGACGGCATGAAGTCGCCGCGGCCACCATGGCAAGGCACGCCGGCGTGCCACATAGCGGCAACGTGCGCGCATCAGAGTCGGTGCCAGGATGCAGGTCTGTACCGCACGTTCGGCCAGACGCAGTGTCTCGGCCTGGGTCAGGCCCGCCGGCAGCAGACAGCTGACCAGCAACCCCGCCAACCACCAACGAGAATAGAGTCGATAGCGTGAGGCTCCAGCCGACTGGCCGGAGACGCTACGATTCTGTGCTTGGGCGGCGGTCATGCTGTCGCGGCTCTCCGAGCGTGTTAGGCTACACAAATCAGTGCAATGGCGGAAACAAGCCCATGAGTATAAAGGTTAAGCGTCCGCGCGCACAGCCCATCTCGCGCCTGCTGGGGAGTCATGCCGAACTGGCCCCGCTGATGCGCACGGCGAACCTGATCAGTCGCGCCCAGCAACACTTGCGTGACCACCTGCCGGCGGAAGTCGCCGAACACCTTTTCGTCGGTGGCTTTCACAACGGCAAACTGACATTGATCACGGACCGTGCCGTCTGGCTGACCTGGCTACGCTACGAGCAACAGCACCTGCTTGATTGCTTGCATCAGCTGCCAGAATTCATGGCGGTGACCGGCTTCACCCTGAAGGTGCGTCCCGTCCGCCCACTCAAGGTCCCGCCACGGCAGGTACGCAAGCTGCCCCAACCGGCGGCCGCCGAGATCTCGGCCTGCGCTGCGGACATCGACAACCCGCGACTCAAGCAGGCACTGCAGCGCCTGGCAGCGCACGCCGAGCGCGATACGTAGAAGCGCAGCCTGCCAGGTGCCTCAGGCAAGAACGTAGGTAACACCATCCACTTCCACTTCACGAATATCGGCATAATCAACCGTTACACCGTTAAGGTCTCCCGGATCACCTTCATGCTCCAGCAGCGTGGTTTCAGGCACGACTTTAACGCCAGTCACGCCAACATGCTGTACCCGTGCGGAAAGGCGCTTACCCTCCCGCTCAATCACCAGGCGCTCACCAAACATGCAGCGCCTGACTTGGGTCAGCAATTCATTTGCATCCACTTGCCTGGTCGTCATGATTCCTCCTTGAAACAAACCAACCGATCAATTCTGTGCATAGGTGCTGATACGCACTGCTACCTTTAATGTAGGAGATCATCCGCACCTGCGTCATCCCGAACAGGCAAGCCGCCAGGCTCCAAGAGCGCCCTCGACTTTCGCCGCAAGCCAGCCTGTCCATTCAGCATACGAATAGAGCCTGTCATTATTTCGATTGTGTGACGCAACAGAATCTCACTACTGTAGAATACGCGTTTACGCTATCTGCGTTGATCGTGTTGGTGCACTGAGCCGTACCGGTAAACTCGGCATGGCCCTATTACACGTGATCCCACAACTACAGTGGACAGGGAACCCATCATGAATTTCAAGAAAAAACTACTGGCTTCCATTATTGGTACCGCCATGGCGGGCGTTGCCCTGGCTCCCCTTGCCGCCAGCGCTGAAACCTTGAGAATCGGCTATGCAGCCGATGTCGAAACACTGGACGTGCATGAGCAACTGTCCGGTGGCGTATTGCGTTTCTCCCACATGTCTTTCGACCCACTGGTGCGTTGGACCAAAGATTTCCAGTTCGAACCACGCCTGGCGACGGCATGGGAACAGGTCGACGATACGCACATGCGTCTGACGCTGCGTGAAGGTGTGACGTTCCACTCGGGGAATGAGTTCACGGCCAAGGATGTGGTCTGGACGCTTGAGCGTTTGAAAGAGAGCCCCGATTATCGGGCCATTTTCGAACCCATCGAAAGTGTTGAAGCCATCGACGATTACACCGTTGAAATCACCACGACAGAACCCTATCCCCTGCTACTCAACCTGGCGACCTACGTTTTCCCCATGGATAGCGAGTTCTATACCGGCGAAACCGAGAACGGCGGCGACAAAGCCGAGATCGTCAAGGCAGGGAACTCTTTCGCCTCGCGTAATGTTTCCGGTACCGGCCCGTTCATCGTAACCGACCGCCGCCAGGGAGTTCGCGTTGATTTCGAGCGCTTCGAGGATTATTGGGATACGGAAAGCCCCGGCAACGTTTCACGCATTATCCTGACACCTATCGCGGAAAACGCCTCACGGGTAGCCGCCCTGCTATCGGGCGGAGTCGATTTTATCGATGCCGTACCCCCTAATGACCTGGACCGTGTACGTGAAGCCGATGGCGTCGACCTTATCGAAATTGCCGGTACTCGTATCATTGGCTTCCAGCTCAATGAAGCGCGCGTAGAAGCCTTCCAGGATCCGCGTGTACGCCAGGCAGTGGATCTTGCCATTAACCAGGAAGGGATTGTCGACCGCTTGATGCGAGGCTTCGCCACACCGGCCGGCCAGTTCTCACCGGCGGGTTATTCCGGTCACAACCCGGACCTGGTACCACGCTATGATCTCGAGCGCGCCCAGGAACTGATGGCCGAAGCAGGTTATGAAGACGGGTTCAGCGTTGACATGATCGCGCCCAACAACCGCTACGTGAATGACGCCCAGATTGCCCAAGCTGTTGCCAACATGCTGTCGCGCATCAATATCGACGTCAATCTGCGCACCATGCCGCTGGCCCAGTACTGGCCGGAATATGACACTCGCCAATCGGATATCGCCATGCTGGGCTGGCACTCCGATACCGAAGATACCGCCAACTTCTTCCAGTACCTGAGCTTCTGTATCGATGAAGAGAGCGGTGTCGGCCAGTATAACTACGGCGACTACTGCAACGAAGAAATCGATGCACTGGTGACCGCAGCTGATAGCGAAACCGATCTCGAAAAACGTGGTGAAATGCTGCGCGAAGCCGAGGCCATGCTGTATGAAGACGTCGGCTTCATTACGCTGCACTGGCAAAACCTGGGCTACGCAGCAAGGGAAAATGTCAATATCGACCCAGTCGTCAACGCCATTGATTTCCCCTACCTGGGCGATCTCGTTATCGAGCACTGATCAAGCTCAGCACTTCGCCAGTGATTGCATAAACGTTCACTGTTTAGCAAGGATGCTTCGCTCTCCCGTGCCATGGGGAGCGAAGCTTTTCCTGTCGCGAAATCAGACGCATCAAGTAGTGATATCCCACTTCATGTAACGATAAGGTGGCGTACGCCATGATTGCTTTTTTAATCAAGCGGCTGATGCATGCAATAGTCGTGATGTTTGTCATCAGCGTGCTGGCTTTCGCCATACAGGACAATCTGGGCGACCCTGTCCAGCAAATGGTCGGCCAATCGGTTCCAGAGAGTGAGCGCGAAGCACTACGTGAGCGGCTCGGCCTTAATGACCCCTTCCTCATCCAATATGGGCGCTTCGCCAAGAACGCCCTGCAGGGTGATTTCGGCTACTCTTACTTTTACCGTGAGCCGGCACTGGAAGTTATTGCGCGCCATCTGCCGGCCACGCTTGAACTCGTCTTTGCGGCTACCCTGCTCATCGTACTTTTTTCGGTGCCCGTCGGGGTTTATAGTGCCATCAAGCCGCGCTCCCCTATCTCGCGATTTTTCATGGGCGCTTCCATCATAGGGATTTCCATCCCCGTATTTCTTACCGCCATCGTCCTGATTCAGATCTTTGCCATCGGTGTGACGGTAACGCTCTTTCCCGACAATACCGCCTGGGGGGCATGGCTAAACAGCGCCCTTTCCACTCAGGGCAATATGCCCTCATTTGGGCGCGGCTATGATCTCGTGCATGTCGTCGGTCACTGGGACACCAATTTGGCAAGCTGGGACGGGATACGCCACCTCGTACTGCCCGCGATCTCATTGGCCTCTATCATGCTGCCTCTGTTTATTCGGCTGATTCGGGCGGAAATGATGGAAGTCCTGCAATCCGAATACGTGAAATACGCTCGGGCCAAGGGCATCTCCATGCGTCGGGTCTACTTCGTGCATGCGCTCAAGAACACCATGCTGCCCGTCATCACTGTCGGTGGCGTACAAATCGGAACCATGGTGGCCTATACCATCCTGACCGAAACCGTTTTCCAGTGGCCGGGCATGGGCCTTATGTTCCTGGATGCCATCAACCGGGCCGATATCCCGCTGATCGTGACCTACCTGATGGTGGTCGGCATTATTTTCGTGGTGACCAATACGATTGTGGATCTGATCTACGGCCTGGTGAACCCCACTGTTAAACTGACCGGTAAACCCGCATGAGCCTGTCCACTACGCCTACGCCAACCCGCTGGGAACGTTTCCGCGACTCCTATGTCTGGTACAGCTTCAAGCGCGACCGTACAGCCCAGCTGTGTCTGGCGGTATTCCTGTGCCTGGTTGTCGCTGCCTTCTGCGCACCGTTACTGGCACCTACCGATCCCTATGACCTGCGCCAGATCGATATTCTTGATTCAGAACTGCCGCCCTTCTGGATTGATGGCGCCGACGAACGGTATACCCTGGGCACCGATGCACAAGGCCGCGACCTCTGGTCAATCATTCTCTATGGCACACGCGTATCGCTGTTGATCGGCTTCGGCGCCGTGATTCTTCAGGCGCTGCTGGGTGTCACTTTCGGCTTGATGGCAGGGTATCTCGGCGGACGAGTCGACGCCTTTCTGATGCGTCTGGCGGATATCCAGCTCTCGTTCTCCACCCTGATGGTGGCCATCGTGGTCGGTGCCGTTGTCAAGGCCACTCTCGGCAGCAGCTTTTATAGCCAATATGCAGTGCTGATGCTGGTATTGATCATCGGCCTGGCCGAATGGCCACAGTATGCGCGCACCGTTCGTGCTTCAGTACTGGCTGAAAAGAACAAGGAGTATGTCGATGCCGCCCGCGTCATGGGCTTGCGCAGCAGACGCATCATGTTCCGCCATGTGCTGCCCAATACGCTATCGCCCATTTTCGTCATCTCCACTGTACAGATCGCCAACGCCATCATCTCGGAAGCGGCGCTCTCCTTTCTCGGCCTGGGAATGCCCGAGACGCACCCTTCACTCGGTTCGCTGATCAAGGCAGGCTTCGACTATATCCAATCCGGCTCCTGGTGGATCACGCTGATTCCGGGCGCGGTGCTGGTGGTTCTGGTGCTGTCGATCAACCTGCTGGGCGATTGGCTGCGTGATGTGATGAACCCACGACTGTACAAGGGCTGAGGCGACCATGGCACTACTTGAAGTCAACCAACTGGACGTCCGCTTTGCGCTACGCCAAGGCGAAGTCCGCGCCCTGCGCGATGTTACCTTCAGCCTGGAACGGGGTGAGCGTCTGGGCATCGTGGGCGAGTCCGGGGCGGGCAAGTCCGTCGCGGCATTCTCGCTGCTGAACCTGATTTCCAAGCCGGGCTTCATCGCCGGCGGCGATATCATCTTCGATGGTCAGCCCCTGACCCAAATGACCGAACGCGAGCTACGCAAGGTACGTGGCAACCGCATCTCGATGATCTTTCAGGATCCGATGATGACCTTGAATCCCGTGTTATCGATCGGTGATCAAATGGTCGAGTGTCTGAAAGCGCATCGGCGCATCTCGACCCGCGAAGCGCGGGCCATCGCCCTTGACCGCCTGCGTCAGGTGCAGATTCCATCCCCGGAAAAGCGTCTTGATCAATACCCGCATGAACTCTCGGGTGGCATGCGGCAGCGGATCATCATCGCTATTGCCCTGCTGCTGGACCCTGACATCATCATCGCCGATGAGCCCACCACCGCACTCGATGTCACCATCCAGGCGGAAATCATGGCGCTGTTACTGGCGCTGTGTGAAAGCCACGATGTCGCCCTGATTCTCATCACCCATGACCTGGGTGTGGTCAGCCAGGTAACGCAACGTATGCTGGTCATGTACGCCGGACGCGTCATCGAGCAAGGGCCGACGCGAGAGATCATCAATGACCCCCAGCATCCCTACACCCAGGGATTGCTCAACGCCCTGCCCCAAATGGCCACACCCGGCGACAAGCTCAACCAGATTCGTGGCAGCATGCCGTCCTTGACCCACCTTCCCAGCGGCTGTGCCTTCCATCCACGTTGCGACTTCATTAACCGCGCTGATGGAACGCCGCGATCCGCTTGCATCAAACAGGTCCCCGGATTCGTAACTTCCGGTCATTGCCGTGTCGCCTGCCACATGGTCGCTGAAATGCTGGAGGAACGCCGCTTGAAAGAGGAAACCCCATGAGTGCGCAGGCCAATACCCTTGCAGCCCCCACTACGGCTGTTCAGGACAGCGAGGCCTCTGCCCAGCCACTGCTCCAGATTCGGAACTTGAGAAAGCGCTTCTCCCTGTCAGGAGATTTTCTTGACCAGTTGCGCTTCAAGGGTGGCAAGCTGGTACGCCATCAAGAGTACGTACATGCCATCAACGGGGTCAGCCTGGACATCCAGCGTGGCGAGGCGCTCTGCGTGGTGGGAGAATCCGGCTGTGGCAAGTCGACCGTTGCACGTACGGTAATGGGGCTGATCGCTCCTTCTTCGGGTGAGATCCATTACGATGGAACGCGCATCGACCAGCTGAATTCACGCCAGCTGCTGCCCTACCGCAAGCGCATGCAGATGATTTTCCAGAATCCCTATGCCTCACTGAACCCTCGCATGACGATTCAGCAAACTCTGGAAGAGCCCTTGCGCCTGCACCACCCCGGCTGGAACCGCCAGCAGGTTACCGACAAGGTGGAAGAGGTGATGCACTCCGTCGGCATCAATCCCGACTGGGGCAAACGCTTTGGACATGAGTTTTCGGGTGGCCAGCGCCAGCGTATCGCCATCGCCCGGGCACTCGCCGTTGATCCCGAATTTATTGTCGCCGATGAACCCATCTCCGCACTGGATGTCTCGATCCAGGCCCAAGTCCTCAACCTGTTGATGGAAGCCCAGCAACAACGGCACCTGACCTACTTATTCATTACTCACGATCTCGCGGTAGTCGAGCATTTCGGCACCCGGGTGGCCGTCATGTATCTCGGTACCGTATGCGAAATCGCCACGACCGCGACACTGTTCGCCCAACCCCGTCATCCCTACACTCAGGCGCTGCTCTCATCGATTCCACGCCTTGACGATGATCGTCCCCAACATATTCGTCTCTCTGGTGAAGTGCCTACGCCCGTCGACCTGCCCAGCGGCTGTGTTTTCCATGGCCGTTGCCCGTATGCCAACGAGCGCTGCAAGCAGGAAATTCCCGTGCTGCAAGCCCAGGATGATGGTACACAGGTCGCGTGCCACGCTGTTGAAGAAGGCCGTTTATGAACGCGGCACTTGACATTATGACGAGGTAAGGCATGGAACTCCGCTGGCTGGAAGACTTTATCGCCCTGGCCAGAACCCGGCACTTTTCACGTGCGGCGGAAGAGCAACATGTGACACAGCCCACCTTTTCTCGCCGCATCAAGTTGCTGGAAGAAGAGATGGGAGTCACGCTGATCAACCGACAAACGCTGCCCCTGTCGTTGACTCCCGCCGGCGAGGAGTTTTTGACGCTGTGCGAGCAGGTCACCGAGCGCGTGCGGCTGACCCACGAGCGCCTGCGCGATATTCATGCCGGTCAGATACGGCGGGTCATGGTGGCGGTTCCCCAAAGTCTCTTGACCCACTTTTTTCCTGACTGGGTTGAGCAGGTCGGCTGGCACGAGCGTCTCCAGCCTTATATACGCGCCACAGGCTGGGTGGCGAATGACTATTTCCAGGCGCTGCACCGTGGAGAGTGTGACCTGGCGCTGTGCTACTGGCCGGTTGAGCGCTGCGACCTGGATATCGATACGAGTGCCTGTCATTACCGCGTCATTGGCCAGGAGCGTTTGATTCCGGTGACGATTCCCGGCCTGGATGGACAACCGGACACTGCCTTGCCGGGCAGTCGCCAGCACCCCGCTGCATGGCTCGCC
>Ga0209075_1003941_pt1 | contig 12092 bp, 10 predicted proteins | sample Stecom2011_FD_187523 | JGI IMG/M metagenome (GOLD analysis project Ga0209075, IMG submission 187523) | Agricultural soil microbial communities from Utah to study Nitrogen management - Steer compost 2011 (SPAdes) (version 2) | ecosystem: Environmental > Terrestrial > Soil > Agricultural land...
CTGACCGACGACGACTTGCTAGAAACAGGTGTAACAATTATGGCGCGGCCACCGGGCAAGAAGAACAGTGCCATTCACTTATTGTCAGGTGGTGAAAAAGCGCTTACTGCTTTAGCGCTTGTTTTTGCAATATTTAGGCTTAATCCGGCACCTTTTTGCTTACTCGACGAAGTTGATGCACCTTTGGACGATATTAACGTCGGTCGGTTTTGCCGTTTAGTGCAAGAGATGTCAGAATCAGTGCAATTCATATATATTAGTCATAATAAAATCGCGATGGAGATGGCCACGCACCTTATTGGTGTCACCATGCAAGAGCCTGGAGTGTCGCGATTAGTTGCTGTAGATGTAGACGAAGCTTTGGCAATAGCCGATGCGTCCTGACGAGTTGAATGACAGGGTAAAAGAGTAATGGATGGTATGCGAACTTTGCTAATTATTGTTGGTTTTATTGTGATCTTAGCTGCGCTGGCGCACGGTCTTTGGGCAATTCGTAAAAATAGCCAAAATGGAAAGTCTGGGCGAATGCGGCATCATGCCCGTCGTCAAGTAGACAACTCTGGCTTTGATGAATACGGCATTGGCCCTGTGCGAACGATTAAAAATAGCAGTGCAGAAAAACAGCCGACAACGCCGACGGTTAAATCAAATGCAGCCAAGCAAGCCGCTGTAAAAGCAGCCAGTGATAAAGTAACACAACCCCCCAAAGGGCCAGAGAATATTCAACAACCGACGTTATTTGGTGAGGAAGAAACGCCTGCCTTAGGTAAAACAAGCCGTACCAATGAGCGCAAAGAGCCCTCGGTAGGTGCAGAACAGTTACCTATGGCGTTTGGCGAAAGTGATAATAACGAACAGCCCAGCATAAGCAGCACAGATATTCTTGGCGTAGACACTGAAACTACACCAGCGATAGGTGATATTGATACAAGTGAACAAGCCGTTGGCGAGAACATCGCAGAATCTGTCGAAGAAGAATTATTGAATGCAACAGGTGAACCTGAACATGCACCGGTAGTGATTAGCCTTTATGTGTCGGGCGACATTCAAGGTGCTATTTTACTGCAAACGGTGACTGAGCTTGGCTTTAAGTTTGGTGAAATGGATATTTTCCATCGTCATGAAGACACCACGGGCAAAGGGCCAAGCTTATTTAGCTTAGCCAATATGTATAACCCTGGGGTGTTTAACCTAGATGAAATTGAAACCTTCACCACTCGCGGCGTTGCTTTGTTTATGGAATTACCAGTGCCTTCAGATGGCCATAAAGCCTTTACGATGATGTACAACGCAGCAAATAAAATAGCGGAAGCTATGCCTCGTGCTGCTGTGCTCGATAGCAACCGTAATCCTATTACGAAACAGTCGGTGCAACACACCTATCAAAAAATACGTGAATTTGAACGTCGCCAACATGTGGCTGACGCTGCACGTAACTAATTTGCCACGTACATAAATCGGATCGATAAAATGAGTACCGACCCTCTGCATGAAGAGCTGATTCGCTTGCGCGAAGCTCTTGAAACACATAATTATAATTATTACGTGCTCGACAACTCGAGTATTCCTGATGTTGAATACGACCGTATGTTCCGGCGCGTGCAAGAGATAGAGCAGCAAAAGCCGGAGTGGCAGTCGACGAGTTCACCAAGCCAGCGCGTAGGCGCTTTAGCGCGTGGTAATTTACCAGAAGTTGAACATGAAGTGCCGATGCTGTCGTTGGACAACGCCTTTGATGCAAATGAACTAACAGCATTTCAGGAGCGGGTTCAAGAACGCTCTGAAACAGTAGGTGACCTACATTGGTGTGCTGAGCCTAAGCTTGACGGTTTAGCGGTTAGTTTACTCTATGAACAAGGCAAGCTGGTGCGCGGAGCGACCCGTGGCGACGGTTATCGTGGCGAAGACATTAGCAGTAACGTAAAAACGATTCGGGCTATTCCTTTAAGCTTACGCGGCGACTTCCCTGAACGCTTGGAAGTGCGTGGCGAAGTGTTTATGAACTTAGACAGCTTTGAACGTATGAACGAAAAAGCTCTTGCTGCAGGCTCTAAATTGTTTGCCAACCCACGTAATGCGGCTGCAGGTAGCTTACGGCAGCTAGACTCGCGGGTTACTGCAGAACGGTCATTGAACTTTTATGCATACGCTATGGGCGAGGTAACACCTGCTCGGCAACTAGATAACGATAGTCATTATGCACGCCTTGAGCAGCTGCGAAAGTGGGGCTTTCCCGTTTGTCGTGAAACAAAACTGTTAACAACAAATCAGGCCTGTGAAGCTTATTATCAAGACATTTTAGCCCGTCGCGGTGACTTACCTTATGAAATAGATGGTGTGGTTTTCAAACTTAATGCCATTGTTTTGCAAGACAAGTTAGGCTTTGTATCGCGGGCGCCTCGCTGGGCTATAGCCTATAAGTTTCCAGCTCAAGAAGAGCTTACTTGGTTACGTAGTGTTGACTTTCAAGTAGGGCGCACAGGCGCTATTACTCCTGTTGCACGGCTGGAGCCGGTCGAAGTAGGCGGTGTGGTGGTGTCGAATGCCACGTTGCATAATGCAGATGAAATTGAGCGATTAGGCGTACGAATTGGTGATCGGGTGAACATTCGCCGAGCTGGTGATGTGATCCCGCAAGTCGTAGGGGTTGTGCTTGCAGAGCGGCCAGAAAACACATCGGCTGTGGTTTTTCCTACCACATGCCCAATATGCGACTCGGCAGTTGAGCGAGTGGAAGGTGAAGCGGTTAGCCGTTGTACGGGCGGTCTTTTTTGTGGCGCACAACGTAAAGAAGCCATTAAACACTTCGCTTCACGTAAGGCTCTTGATGTGGATGGCTTAGGCGACAAACTTGTCGAAGTTCTGGTTGAACGTGAATGGGTAAAACATCCAGCTGACTTATTCAAATTAAGTGCCCACCAGTTGGTAAGCTTGCCACGTATGGGGCAAAAATCTGCAGAAAATTTAGTGAACGCTTTAGCGCGAAGCCGAAAAACCACTTTGGCGCGTTTTCTTTATAGTTTAGGCATTCGTGAAGTAGGTGAAGCTACGGCACAAAGCTTAGCGAACTACTTTGGAAATTTAGCAGCATTAATGGCGGCCAGTGAAGAACAATTACAAGAAGTAGATGATGTGGGAACTATCGTTGCGACCCATGTATATAATTTCTTTCGAGAGTCGCATAATCAAGATGTAATAAGCAAGCTTACGGAAGGTGAGCGAGCGGTGCATTGGGACGATGTAGAGCAAGCTAGTGCAGATGAATTGGATTTAGCTGGGCATACTTATGTATTGACTGGAACCTTGCTACAAATGACTCGTGACGAGGCTAAAGCGCAGTTGCAAGCGCGTGGGGCAAAAGTTGCAGGGAGTGTGTCGGGTAAAACTACCGGGGTGTTTGCCGGCGATAACGCGGGCTCTAAACTAACCCGCGCTGAACAACTTGGTGTACCTATTCATACAGAAGAAGAATTACTTAAGTTACTGGCAAATTAATTGAATACGAGCGCCGCTTATTCTACGCGGCGGCTTGATAAGTCACGCACAAAACCATCGAAACGAAAGCCTGTGATACCGCTTTCATCTAATTGAATATTTATGGATGGAGTACGTTTATCAAACATCATAATGCGATCATCGATACGCAGTCGTAAACCATATTGATCGTTCTCGCTCCGCAGTAGTTCGAGTTCATGTTCACCAATTTCCACCTTAAAACTGCGCATATAGCGGTTAGCAAACTCAGCTAAATACACCATAGAGTCGGCCTCCTGCACAGCGAACTGTATGTTGTACTGGCTCGGTGGTAAATACATAGCAACACGTTGTTGGCCCGCACGGAAATACCAAACGCTGTTGACCTCTTCAAATGCAAGTGGAAAGTTCACTTCAACTTCACTACCGTCGCCAAGTATGGCAGTGCCGATAAAGGCGTTTTGAAAGCCTATAGCATCGTCATGAGCATAGCTTGGCTGCGGATGAACAGTAAAAAACAAGGTTGAAAAAATAAGCACGGTACGGATGAAAGTATTCATTTAAATTATCCTCCTTGAGTAACGTTAACGTGTAAGGTCAAACGTTGCCCCGGCTGTAAATAACGTTCACGGCTGATTTGGTTCCAGCGTTCAATGTCGGTAATACTTACTTGGAAACGGCTTGCAATGCGAGCCAGAGAGTCACCCGAGCGTACTTGGTATTGGACAGTACGAGTCACGCTAGCTGTTCGCTGTGGTGTGCTACCCGACTCGGTGACCCAAATAGCTAGGTTTTGCCCAGGCTGCAGCATATCGCCAGGAGCCATATTATTCCAACGAGCAATACTATTAACCCCCACGTTATACTTTCGACTTAAATCCCACAAAGTGTCGCCACTAACCACCTTGTGGTCTATACGCTGGCCGTCGTTGCTTTTACTTTGGGTGGTTGCCAGACGTTGTTCAGCAGAAAGCGAATAATTGCTCAAATCTTGGCTGGCAACTGGAATCAGTAAGTAGTCGCCAGCCCGAATCAGGCTACCAGTAATGTTATTTGCTTGCTGCAGAGCTCCTGGTGTAGTGCTGTATTGGCGGGCAATGGTAAGCAAGCTTTCGCCGCTACGCACGCGGTGGCGTTCCCAGGTTACCCAAGTTGAAGGATCGCTGTTCTCAAGTTCAGCTTTAAAGTTTTCGGCAGCATGGCGTGGTAATAATAAATGATAAGGCCCACCGGGCGTTGTAGCCCAACGGTTATAACCTGAGTTATAACGGTGTAATTCGTCTAACTGTATTCCAGCCATGTTGGCAGCAAGGGCTAAATCCATTTGTTGGCCAACATCGATTACTTCAAGCACAGGTTGGTTTGGCACATAACGCCAAGTTAAGGGGCTTGCATGACGCTCAGCTAACAAGCTGCTTAAAGCTAATATTTTTGGAACATAATTACGGGTTTCACGCGGCAAAGATAAAGACCAAAAGTCTGTGGGTTTTCCTTGTGCTTTATTTTTACGTACTGCTGCAGCAACGCGGCCTTGGCCACCGTTATAAGCAGCAATTGCCAATAACCAGTCGCCGTCGAAGGTTTTATTTAAGCGATCAAAGTAGTCGAGCGCTGTATGCGTGGCGGCAATAATGTCACGGCGACCGTCGTACCACCAATTAATATCGAGACCATAGTGCAATGCAGTGCTGGGGATAAATTGCCATATCCCACTGGCGCGTCCATGTGAATAAGCAAAGGTGTCGTACGCGCTCTCAACAATAGGCACCATAACAAGTTCAAGTGGCAGACCACGCTTTTCGATTTCTTCAACAATAAAATAAAGCAAAGGGCCTGCACGTTGTGTGACACGTTCAATATAATTCGGATGGCGTAAATACCAGTCGCGGTGTGCTTCTATTGAAGCCTGCTCTGGCATATCAAGAGACAACTGCAAACGCACCCTGTCCCATAAGTCAGCTTGCTGCAGCGGCGATAAGTCGTCACGTTTGGCTAGTATTGGCTGTTTCGCCGTTAAGGTCATTGAATAACGTTCAATACCCGTTTCACGGGGTAACTGCTCAGCAGTAATGGGCGCAGTAGATTCGTCGCTAAAGAAGCTGACGAGCTGACAGCCACTAAGTAACAGGCCCACCCCTAATAGGGCGGCTAACTTTATAACTGGTTGCGTCATGCGACCTGGTCTCCCCTCATTCAACCCTTTATTGGTATCGAACGGTTTTGAGTTGATGTTGAGTTGATATTGAGTGAATCATATCGAGATGATTATAAATTCGACACATTGTAGGGAATCAGAAGCTGTCTTTCCACTCTCGTATGACAGCAAACACGTCTTCCTTTCGAGTTATTTTCGTACCAGTCCGTTTTTGTGCTGCTTGGCGGACATCAAAGGTGTCGGTTCGTAAAAACGGATTAGTGCGCTGTTCGCTACTTAGTAGGGTGGGAACGGTGGCAATTCCCTTTGCACGCATGGCGGTTACTTGTTGAATACGTTCTTGAATATATGGATTATTGGGCTCAACAGCTTGAGCGAATTTTAAATTTGCGGCTGTATATTCATGGGCGCAATATACTTGGGTGTCACCAGGTAGGCGGCTAAGAACTTCAAGCGAGTGAACAAATTGTTCTGGCGTACCTTCAAACATTCTGCCACAGCCGCTAGCGAATAAAGTGTCACCGGAAAACAGCCAAGGTTTTGCATAAAAGGCCACATGGCCAAGTGTATGTCCTGGGCAGCCAATAACATGAAAACTTGGGAAGCCAGCGGCCGGATTTATCATGTCGCCAGGTTCTACAGGGTTGTTATTACAAGGAATAGTTTCTGCTGCAGGTCCAAACACGTTACATTGAGTGGCTGCAACTAATTCTTCAATGCCGTCTGTATGGTCGTAATGGTAATGCGTCACTAAAATAGCTTCGAGCTGGCAATTGTTTTCTTTTAGCCATAGCAATACGGGAGCGGCCTCGCCAGGGCAAACGACCACACAACGATTGTCACTGTTTTGGATGACCCAAATGTAATTATCACTTAGGGCTTTTATATATGTTACGCGCATACTGCCTCTACAAACTGTTATGCTTTCAGCCAGTATACGAGGGTTTCGCATGTTTTTAAAATCAGCACAACAATTGGTTACGCAAAGTAAGCGATTACAGGCACCACAAACTTGGCAAGACCTTGAACAAGGCTTGTGGTGGCGCCAGTCTTTGCGCGATTGGCTACAAGAGCAAGACCCCATTGTTTTTGGTCAGTATATGCTTACTTGTAGTGGTTTAGATGTTCCTTGGCTGGATGCACGCATTAAAGCTCAGTATAAAATTCACCCAGGATCGCAAGCCGATGTACGGGCTCATTTAACAGCTTTACCTATAGCGGCAGATTCAATTGACTGGGCAGCATTGCCCTTTGTTCTTGAATATAGTGCAGACCCTCACCAGATATTACGTGAAGTTGACCGTACCTTGCGTACTGACGGCTGTATGCTAATTACCATGAGCAACCCTTATGGCCTTCATTCACTGGCGCGTTTGTGGCCGGCTTGGCGTAAAAAAAAACCTTGGCAAAGTCGTTTATTTACGCCGGCCCGCGTACTTGATTGGCTATCTCTATTAAATTATCAGGTTATTCACCAAGGCTACTTTGGTTATGGGGTTCCTTGGCCGTCTCGAAGTGGAAAAGCCACTGCTAATTTAAGTGTTATTCGTCGCTTTCCTTGGATGGCTGCAGGCTTTGCCGTTATTGTTCGGAAACGAGAATGGCCATTAACTATGGTACGACAAGAACAGTATCAACGGCATCGTGTAACAGAAAAGGGAGTGGTGCCAGCAGGGCGTATTCGATCCTAACGACGGTTTCAGGTACAAGACACTAGTAAATTATAAAACATATACGCTAAACTCTAATATACAAAGCAAATGATTATTAATTTCATTAAGGGACGATATATGAAAACAAGTCAGCAGTTAGTCGCCGCAGCGAAAGAACATATTCGCGAAATAAGTATTGACGACTTAGCGCTAATCGCAGGAAAAGAAGAAGCTGTAGTGATTGACGTACGTGAACCTGCGGAATATGCAGCGGGCCATGTCGAGCACTCGGTAAACTTACCGCGCGGCATACTTGAGTTCCAATTAACTTCGTTACCACAAGTTGCTTCTGCTAGTTGTGCGCCTGAAGTTGCACTTGAGCAACTAAGTAAAGCACCTGTTTATTTAATTTGTCGTTCAGGCGGGCGTAGTGCTTTAGCTGCATTATCACTCCAAAACATGGGCTTTAATGACGTGTACTCTGTTGCTGGTGGTATGAATGCTTGGGTAGAAGCAGGTAAACCTACAAAAGCTTAACCCGTGTTAGGAAAGAGCATTAAAAACTTTTACCTTGACTCTATATTATAAAGGTCTAATATTTAGCTATGAAGATGGATACAATGACGATCCGCCAAATGCAAAAAAACGCATTGGCGGCAGAAGAACTATTGAAATCGTTGGCAAATAGCCATCGGCTCATGGTGTTGTGCCATTTAGTGAATGGCGAAATGTCGGTAGGCGATTTAGAAAAAAGATTAGAGGTGTCGCAGTCTTCTTTATCACAACACTTGGCACGTTTACGTGGCCAAGGAATTGTAGAATACAGAAAAGAAGGCACCACAGTTCTTTATCGTATTGCTGATGAAAAAGCGTTACGGATTCTAGAATCTTTGTACATGCTGTATTGCAGCTAAGTACCTAATTATTTTGGCTCCGTAATTTTTTTGCTTATATATATTAGGCCTTGCTAATGCAAGGAGGAGAACAATATGAACATTGATCGTTTAGTTATGGCATTTGCAGGTACTGTCGTATTAGTTTCTGCGTTTTTAGCCTGGCAAGTCAGTATCAATTGGCTTTTACTCACGGCTTTTGTGGGATTAAACGTATTACAAAGTGCGTTTACGGGGTTTTGCCCATTAGCAATGATATTGAAGAAGCTTGGCGTAAAATCAGGTCATGCCTTTAAATAAGTATTAATCAAGGATAGGGAGTGCACATGCAGGAGTCAGCGAAACGAGGAATTATTGGACGGGTATTGTCGAGCACATTCCCTCCTATATTTATTGTGTTGACGTTATTAACCGGTATGGCGGCACTTCTTATGACGCCTCGCGAAGAAGACCCACAAATTGTTGTGCCTATGGCCGACGTTGTGGTGTCTGCTCCGGGGCTGTCAGCTCGACAAGTGGCAACACAAGTTACGGAACCACTCGAACGTTTACTGTCGCAAATAGACGGTGTTGAGTATGTTTATTCTCAATCAAACCGTGATCAAGCATTGGTTACGGTACGTTTTTACGTGGGTGAACCTCGTGCCGAGTCTTTGGTAAAGCTTTATAACAAGCTGTATTCCAATCAAGACACTATTCCTGCGGTGGTTGAAAACTGGCTGATTAAGCCGGTTGAAATTGACGACGTGCCCATGGTGGTGGCGGCGCTTTACAGTACCGACCCAAGCAACCATGACAGTTTTAAGCTGCGCCGTTTAGCTGAACAAGCCACGCAAAAATTAAAAGCAATTCCAGAAACAAACCAAGTCGATGTGATCGGTGGTCAAGCCCGTCGTATTCATATTGAACTCGATAGTGTGGCCTTAGCTGCACATAACACTACAATCGAAGATATTGCGCGCGCGGTACAAGTTAGCAATGCCCAACATACGGCAGGTGCAGTTTACCAAGACGGCAAACGCATTACTGTTGAAAGTGGCGAATACTTCCGTTCAGCCAGTGAATTAGCTGGCAGTGTAGTCAATGTTATTAACGGTAATCCCGTTTATTTACGTGACGTGGCCAATGTCATTGACGGCGCAGAGCAAGCTGATAACTATACTTTCTTTTACCCAGGCGTTGCCTCTGGGGTGGAAGGCTATCAACAAGAACAATACCCTGCAGTTTTCTTATCGGTAGCGAAACAGCGTGGCGCAAACGCAGTTTGGGTAGCCGATAATGTATTAGAAGCTTTTGCGGAATTGGAAGCCAACTGGTTGCCGCCGGGCGTTGCCATTGAAGTTATTCGAAACTATGGCGCTACGGCAGACGAAAAGGTAATTGAACTGGTTTCAAGTTTAGCTGTGGCTATTCTTGTGGTGGTGGTATTTGTTGGCTTATTTCTAAACTGGCGTGCTGCAGCGGTTGTTGCCATTGCTATTCCGATTAGCTATGGCGCAACTTTGGGCATGGACCTAGCGTTCGGTTACACCATTAACCGAGTCACTATGTTTGCGCTTATTCTTGCTCTTGGCTTAATTGTGGACGACCCCATTGCGGCCATCGACAATATAGAACGCCATATGGCTGCAGAAGGGAAGAAAACCAAACGAGCTATTATTGCTGGTATGGTCGAAATTCGTAGTGCGCTACTTATGTCGACGCTTGCTATTATTATTGTATTTATGCCGATGTTCTTTATTACCGGCATGATGGGGCCGTACATGGGGCCAATGGCATTTAACGTGCCTATAGCCGTTATTTTCTCAACCATTACAGCATTTTTCGTAACGCCTTGGCTGGCTTGGAAATTAATGAAGGTTGCTGAACATAACGGTGATTACAATCCAAAAGCAACAGTCTTGTATCGCGGCTACCGTGCGCTGCTTAAGCCGTTAATTAGCTCGCCGGCACGTAGTAAAGGTTTCCTTTGGCTTGTCGGTGGTTTGTTTATTGTGGCCGCTATTTTGCCCGCCTTACGTTTAGTGCCACTGAAATTATTACCTCACGACAACAAAGCTGAGTTTCAACTGGTTGTTGATATGCCAGTAGGCAGCTCGCTGGAAACAACCGAACGGGTAATGGGCCGTTTTGCTCAGTATTTACAGCGAGTACCGGAAGTAAAAACCGTATCCACTTTTAGTGGTGTGGCATCGCCGATGGACTTTAATGGCATGGTTCGGCATTACTTCCGCCGCGGGCAATCGCATCATGGTGAGGTACGTGTGGTGCTGGTTGATAAAAGCGAGCGGGGCATGCAGTCGAACGAGGTTGTCAGCCGGTTACGCGACGAAATTCAAGCCCTTGCAGATGAACTTGGCGTACGCCATTTAGAAATAGTACAAATGCCACCGGGACCGCCAGTTATGGCTACCCTTGTTGGTGAAGTATATGGTGATGATCGCAGCACTTATGAAGAGCTTGAATATGCAGCCGCAGCGGTTGCTGAGCGTTTAACGAAAGAAGACTTCGTTAGCCAAGTGACTACTTCGGTGCCGAATGAAAGCAAGGTGGTGCGCTTTGTTGTGGACCGTGAAAAAGCTGCATTATCGGGTATTGCAGCCGCTGATATTCACCAAACCATAGTCGCAGCTACGCAAGGCTGGTCGATTGACTTTCTGCAAGAGCCAACAGAAATAAACCCGTTACCGATTGAAATTCGCTTACCAAAAGGTGGTCGCGATAACCTGAATAGCCTGCTGTCGCTTTATGTGCGAGGCCAACAAGGTATCGCGCGCATTGATGCAGGAGCAGGAGTACGCGAAGCGCCGGCACCTTTAGTGCCGCTAGCTGAGCTTGGCGAGTTTGTTGAAATAAACGCTGAACGGCCCATATTCCATAAAAATTTACGTCCTATCGTTTATGTTTATGGTGAAGTAACCGGCCGTGTTCCTGCAGATGTGGTGGTCGATATGATGGCCGATCAAAATAGCGACGCCGACAGCTACCGTCCACTTTGGCTGCGTACTTATTTCACCAATGGCTCAGGGTTTGGCTGGAGCATGCCAGAGAACACAAATGTTGTCTGGAGTGGTGAAGGGGAATGGAAAATTACTCTCGACGTATTTCGCGACTTAGGCATTGCTTATGTGGTGGCATTGCTGGGTGTTTATATTGTTATGGTGCTGCAAACCGGCTTAAAAGCGGTATCGGGTATTATGATGTTATCTATTCCTTTAACCATTATCGGTATTATGCCGGGCTTCTGGTTTTTAAATATGTTTGCTGCCGATGTAGGCCGTTATCCAAATCCGTCGTTATTTACTGCCACGGCAATGATCGGGATGATCGCGCTTGCGGGTATTGTGGTTCGCAATGCGTTGATCCTTATTGAGTTTATTCAACAGCATTTAAGAGCCGGCGGTAATTTAGAAAATGCACTGTTTGAAGCTGGTGCTGCACGTACGCGGCCTATTTTACTAACCGCAGGAACCACCATGTTAGCCAATACGGTGATTACCTTAGACCCAATATTTAGCGGGCTTGCGTGGTCAATTATCTTCGGTATTACGGCCTCAACATTATTTACCTTGGTGGTTATTCCAGTGGTTTACCATTTAATTTATAAAGATGCAGAAGGCCATGGCCTACCGCAGCTTGAAGTCGACGACGAGGCTCAGGCCGAAGCACCTAGCAACGCAAAAGATTAAGGGAAGGAGAAAACCGAATGTCGAAGCAACGTATTGGACTATTTGCACTGGCCTTAGTAGGGCTTATTTTAGTATTTACTTTTTTGGCTGGTAGTTGGGATACAAAAGTAGGCGAAACAATTGCCCCTAGCGAGGTGCAATTGCCAGGTGCAGTAGCAACGGCTCAATTATTAGTCACAGAAGAAACTCGCCGTTTTAGCGGTCAAGTACAACCTCGTCGGCAGTCGTC
>Ga0209075_1003942_pt1 | contig 12092 bp, 15 predicted proteins | sample Stecom2011_FD_187523 | JGI IMG/M metagenome (GOLD analysis project Ga0209075, IMG submission 187523) | Agricultural soil microbial communities from Utah to study Nitrogen management - Steer compost 2011 (SPAdes) (version 2) | ecosystem: Environmental > Terrestrial > Soil > Agricultural land...
CGGCCTCGGTGATGAGGAACGATTTGACCTGCGGGTGGTACAGGCAGGTCGGGTGGAATTGGATGAACTCCATGTTGGCCACGCGGCAGCCGGCGCGCCAGGCCATGGCGACGCCATCGCCGGTGGCTACATCGGGATTGGTCGTATACAGATAGACCTTGCCGGTGCCGCCGGTGGCCAGCACGGTGTTGCGCGCGGCAATCGTGACCACGTGATCGCGCTCGATGTCGAAGACATAAGCGCCCAGACAACCCTCCGTGCTGCCATCGACCTTGTCGGCCATGACCAGATCGAGGCCGATGTGGCGTTCGAAGACGTCAATGCGTGGATGGGCGCGCACCTGGTCGGTCAGGGCGCGCTGCATGGCTGCGCCTGTGGCGTCGGCGGCATGAATGATGCGTCGGTGAGAGTGCCCCCCCTCACGTGTGAGGTGGTAACCCGTAGAGGTGCCTGCTTCGCGCGTGAACGGCACGCCGAGATGAATGAGCCATTCGATGGCGCGATGGCCATTTTCGACTACAAAGCGGGTCACGCGCTCGTCACAGAGACCGGCGCCGGCAAGCAGGGTGTCGTGGATGTGTTCTTCAATACTGTCCGTGGCGTCGAGCACGGCCGCGATGCCGCCTTGAGCCCATGAACTGGCACTGTCTTCGAGCGTGCGTTTGGTGACAAGCGCCACACGTTGATGTTCCGCCAATCTCAATGCGAGCGATTGACCGGCGGCGCCGCTGCCAATGATGAGGACATCGTAGGTCTGAGTCACGTGAGGCGTTCTCGACGATAAAATGCCGCGCCAGCATATCACGCTATGATCTGCTTTTGCGGCTTGTAGAAAGATCCAGCGTTGCAACGATGGTACGCCCAATGATTTTTCAGCAACACGTCTATCCGAGCGTAAGAATGATGGGCTCAGGCGTGCTGGACGAAGCCGTCGCGCCAGCAAAAACCGGAGAGCCGGCGGGCGGCTGTTCGGATCGATTTTTCAAGATGCCGGAGGGAACGGTGCGCAGCGCGGTGCTTCGGATGTGAGGGCGTGCGGATTTTTTCACGCCGAGGCCACAGGACCACTGAACTATTCCTGCGGCCTCATGTCTTTCAAAGGAGTCTGGGGTTTGCCGTACCTTCGCGCATCGTTATACTGCGGTGGTTTTGCCTACAGAGATATATTCCGCGCATGAGCGATCGCGAACTGGATCAGGTACTCGTCGAACGCGTGCAGCGCGGCGACAAACAGGCGTTCGGCCTGCTGGTGTCGAAGTATCAACGTAAGCTGCACCGGCTGCTGTCTCGCCTGATCCGTGATCCGGCGGAGGTGGAAGATGTTGCACAAGAAACGTTTATCAAGGCGTATCGCGCGTTGGGTTCGTTCCGGGGCGAGAGTGCGTTCTACACCTGGTTGTACCGGATTGGCGTTAATACGGCGAAGAACTATCTGGTTGCGCAGGGGCGGCGAGCTCCGACGTCAACCAGTTTTGATTCGTCCGAGGCTGAGATCTTCGATGAAGGGGATCAGCTGCGCGACATCAACACTCCGGAGCGGTTATTGATGACTCGCCAGATTGCGGACACGGTCGACGCGGCGATGGCCGACCTGCCCGAAGAGCTGAGAACAGCCATCCAGTTGCGTGAGCTGGAAGGGCTGAGCTACGAGGAAATCGCCAGCATCATGGGGTGTCCGATCGGAACGGTGCGCTCACGCATTTTTCGCGCACGCGAGGCGATTGCGGATCATCTGCGCCCGTTGCTCGATACGACGCCGGATAAACGTTGGTAGGTAAACTGATGAAAGAAAAACTTTCTGCATTCGTTGATGGCGAGCTGGATGCCGCAACAACCGACGCCGTGCTGCGTTCGCTAGGTGCCGCGCCGGATATGCGTGAGTGTTGGGACGCATATTGTTTGATCGGGGATGCGATGCGCGGGGATGCCCGGGGCGATGCGGATCTCGTGTCGCGCGTGATGATCCGTCTCGACGAGGAGCCCACGGTGTTGGCGCCTGCCGCGTCGGCGGGGCGTTCGGAAACGTTGTTTGGACGTTCGCTGATGCCGATCGCTGCCTCGGTGATGGGGGTGGCTGCAGTCGGGATCGTTGCGTTCTCGATGTACCCTGCCGGCCCTGCCGAGCTGGATGCTTCGCCCGCGCTCGCTGAGGTCGAGCCGGCGGTCAGGATTGCTGAGGTGGATTCGCCGGCAATGAGTTTCGCTGCGGATGCCCATGCGCCCCAACGCGAATATCTGTTTGTACATCAGGCCATGAGCGGCGGACCGATTCCCGGTGTCGTGCAGTATGTGCGTACGGTTTCGGAGCCGCACGGAGAGTCGCGTTGAGCAAGCACTTCGCCGCCGCGGCGACATGCTTCACGCTGTTCTGTTCGTCGGCGCTGGCGGAAGGTCCGTCTGATCCGCTGGCGTGGCTGTCGCGGATTTCCTCCGCAGCGCAGGAACTGAATTATTCCGGTACCTTCACGTATCAAACCGGCCGTATTTTCGAGACCTCCCGTATCACTCACGTGAATGACGATCATGTCGAGCGGGAACGTCTGGAAGTGCTCGATGGCAGTCCGCGACAGGTGATTCGCCAAGGGGACACGGTGTGGTGTGTGCTGCCTGAACGCAAAACGGTGATTACCGATCATTCCGTCGCCCTGCAGCGCGTCTTTCCCGGCCGTCTTCCGCTCAAGGCAAGTCGTATTGCCGAAAACTATACGGTCAGTCGCCAGCACGTTTCTCGCGTGGCGGGCTTGGATGCCCAGCTCATCGTGCTCGACCCACGGGATGACTTGCGCTATGGCCATATGCTGTGGGCCGATGTTGCGACCGGTCTGCTGCTCAAGGCAAACATGATCGACGAGGCTGGCGCGACCATCGAGCAGTTCAAGTTCAATAATGTACAGATCGGAAATGAGGTTGCCCTGAGTGGCGCCGAACCGCCGCAATTGCCCCTTGAGGAAGGCTGGACGCTTGTGTCGGCCCAAGGGGACAATGTGGAGGATGCAGACGGGTGGCGGTTGAGTGAGCCGTTACCTGGCTTTGAGCTTGAGTTTGTCGTGCGTCGTCCGCTTGGACGCGATCAGCGTGATGTGATGCATATGGTCTATGGTGACGGGCTCACATCGATTTCAGTTTTCATCGAGCCGGACGCAGACGTGAAGGCGGATCGTCTGGGCATGGTGGAGAACGGGGCGATCAATATTTATCGTCGCGCCGTCGAAGGCCATCTTTTGACCGCGCTGGGCGAAGTTCCGCCGCGTGCGGTCAAACGTATTGCCCATGCAATGGAGCGTGAACAATGATTGAAGCGCGGGCACGCATTCTCACGGTCCACAATGGTCGAGCACGTTTGGCTGTACTTGACCGCCAGGAAGGCTGCGGTCGGTGTGATGAGCCGGGCGGGTGCCGTTCAGTGCGCATCGCCTATGCCTTGCGTCCGCCCAAGTCCGAATTCGAATTGCCCGATACGCTGGGTGTGAAGGTCGGGGATGAAGTTGTGTTGCAAATGCCGGACGGTGTGGCACTGCGCGGAGCCTTGGCGAGCTACGGCCTGGGAGTGCTGTTGATGATCGGCGGCGCAGCGCTGGGTAACCTGTCGGTGGGCGGGGATGGCGCTGCGGCGGTGGGCGCGGCGGCAGGCCTTGTGCTGGCAGTGTGCATCCACCGTGCGCTCACGCGTAGCCGACGCTGGAGAAAGAGTCTGAATATCGAAATGCGGCGTCCCGACGCGCCGTGTATGCACGTCTTTCCGGAAACTTGATGAGGCGCGTCCGCATTGCCGTTCGATCAGGGTATTTTTAAAATTGCACATGCGGTTAGGCATGTTTGAGGAATTGCCGAGATGAATGGCGCGCGCGAATTCATTGTGCTGGGGCGCGAATGGTGTCATCTGTGTGATGTGATGATTGAGCAGTTGCGGCCGCTGGCTGAAGAGTTCGGCTGGAGCGTGCGGGTGCTCGACGTGGATGCCGACCCGATTCTCCTGGAAAAATGGGACGAACGAGTGCCCGTGTTGCTCGCCGGTGGGCGAGAGCTGTGTCATTACCGTCTTGACGAAGACGTTGTGCGCGCTCACGTGGCCGAATTCGGGTAGAATTTGATCCTTGCGGTGTGTGTAACACGCCCCCAAATCAACCATTCCGGGTGTCGTTGGGCACCCTTTTTTATTGATGCAGCATATCCGAAATTTTTCCATTATTGCTCACATCGACCACGGCAAGTCGACCCTGGCGGATCGTCTGATCCAGATGTGCGGCGGACTGGCCGAGCGCGAAATGGAGCAGCAGGTGCTCGACTCGATGGATCTCGAGCGCGAGCGTGGCATCACCATCAAAGCCCAGACTGCAGCACTGCAGTACAAGGCGAAGGATGGCAAGGTGTATAGCCTGAACCTCATTGACACGCCGGGACACGTGGATTTTTCGTACGAGGTCAGCCGTTCCCTGTCTGCCTGTGAAGGCGCGCTGCTGGTGGTCGACGCAGCGCAAGGGGTCGAAGCGCAGACGGTGGCCAATTGCTATACCGCGATTGATCTTGACGTAGAGGTCATTCCGGTTCTGAACAAAATTGATTTGCCGGCGGCCGATCCGGAGAGCGCGCGTAGCGAGATCGAAGATGTGATCGGCGTAGATGCTTCCGAAGCGATCCTGTGTTCGGCCAAAAGCGGTCTGGGTGTGGAAGATGTGCTGGAAGCGGTGGTGGCTCGCGTGCCGCCACCGCAAGGTCGGCCGGATGCGCCCTTGAAGGCTCTGATCATTGACTCGTGGTTTGACAACTACGTTGGTGTGGTGATGCTGACGCGCATCGTGGATGGCGTGTTGCGCAAGAAAGACCGCATTCAGCTGATGTCGACCGGTTCGCAACATCCGTGCGACCAGGTCGGCGTGTTTACGCCCCATTCGATTCAACGCGAAGAATTGCGCGCGGGTGAAGTCGGCTTCGTGATCACCGGTATCAAGGAACTTGCAGCCGCGAAGGTGGGTGACACGATCACGACCGTGAAAGATCCTGCAAGCAAACCGTTGCCGGGCTTCAAGGATATCAAGCCACAGGTTTTCGCCGGTCTGTACCCGGTGGAGTCCTCCGAATACGAACAACTGCGCGACTCACTTGAAAAATTGCGGCTGAATGATGCGGCCTTGCATTTCGAGCCGGAGGTGTCGCAAGCGCTGGGCTTTGGTTTCCGCTGCGGGTTTTTGGGCCTGCTGCACATGGACATCGTGCAAGAACGTCTTGAGCGCGAATTTGACATGGACTTGATCACGACCGCGCCGACGGTCGTGTATGAAGTCGTGCTCAATGACGATTCGACCCTCTACGTCGAAAACCCCTCCAAACTGCCTCCACCCGGAAAATACGCAGAAATCCGGGAGCCCATCATTACCGCCACCATCTTCCTGCCGCAGGAATATGTGGGTCCGGTGATTACGCTGTGTAATCAAAAGCGCGGCGCGCAGGTGGATATGCGTTACCACGGCCATCAGGTGCAATTGGTCTATGACATGCCGATGAATGAAGTCGTGATGGACTTTTTCGACCGTCTCAAGTCAGTATCGCGCGGGTATGCTTCGCTGGATTATGAATTCAAGGAGTACCGCTCATCCGATCTGGTGAAACTCGATGTGATGGTCGGGGGCGAGACGGTCGATGCGCTGTCAATCATTGTGCACCGTGCAAACGCACAATTTCGCGGACGCGAGCTCGCCGCCAAGCTGCGCGCCCTGATTCCGCGCCAGATGTTTGACGTACCGGTGCAAGCCGCGATTGGCTCCAACATCATCGCACGCGAAACCATCAAGGCGTTACGCAAGAACGTGCTGGCGAAATGTTACGGCGGTGACATTTCACGGAAGAAGAAGCTTCTCGAAAAACAAAAGGAAGGTAAGAAGCGAATGAAACAGGTTGGCAACGTTGAAATTCCGCAAGAAGCTTTCCTTGCAGTGTTGCGCACGGACGACGGCAAATGACGTTGACGTCCGTTTCTATGTTCTTCCGTTGATGGAGCAGCCGTGAATTTCGCCCTCATCCTGTTCGTGCTGCTGGTTGTGAGCGGCGCGTTATGGGCCTACGATCGTTTCCACGCACGCAAGATGCGTGCTGCCGGTGCGCCCAGTCCGTGGTGGGTAGAGTATGGCGCGAGCTTTTTTCCGGTGATTCTGGTGGTGTTTACGCTGCGTTCATTCATCGCAGAGCCTTTCAAAATTCCGTCCGGCTCGATGATTCCGACGCTGCACGTGGGTGATTTCATCCTCGTGAACAAGTACACCTATGGCATTCGTTTGCCGGTGATCAACAAGAAGATCATCAGCATCAACGACCCGCAACGCGGTGATGTGATGGTTTTCCGCTATCCGCAAGATCCGTCAATGGATTACATCAAGCGCGTGGTCGGTTTGCCGGGGGACCGAGTCGAGTATCGCAACAAACGCCTCACGATCAATGGCGAGGACATTGCGCTTGTTCCGGACGGCGAATATCTCCATCCGGAACGCCTGTATTATTCACCGCGCTTTCGCGAAAAGCTCGGCGATAAAGAGCACGCGGTGTTGATCGAGCCGGACGTGCCGCCCTACATTTCCAGTGCGATGAATTTTCCGCATCGTGAAAACTGTACGTATACTTCCTCCGGTCTGACCTGCACCGTTCCCGAAGGGCATTATTTTGCTCTGGGCGATAACCGCGATGCGAGCAGCGACAGTCGCGTGTGGGGCTTCATACCCGAAGAGAATATCGTCGGCCGCGCATTCTTCATCTGGTTCAATTCCAGCTTTATCCGTTTCGATTTCAGCAACCTGAAGCGTTTGGGAGGATTCCATTGATTGCGAAACTGCCTGCCAGCATGCGCTCCCAGCGCGGCTTGAGTTTGCTCGGCGCCCTCATCATTGGCTCGTTCGTGGCGTTCTGTCTGTTTTTGGCGTTTCGGACCGTTCCGGCGATCAATGAATACATGGCGATCAAACGTATCGTTAACGTGCTCGCAGACGAGGGCGATAATGGAGTGTCGATTCCGCAGCTGCGACGCAGCTTTGATCGATATGCCTACACAGACAATGTCGCCAGCATCACCGGTGCTGATCTGCTGATCGTTCGTCAGGGTGGCGTCACCGAGGTCAGCGCTGATTACGAGCGGGTGGTGCCGGTAGCGGGCAACGTCAGTCTGTTGCTTGAATTCACCCCGTCGTCCGCGAGTAACTAGTGAGCGGGGAATTGAAACGCCTGCAGGGGTTGATCGGCCATCATTTTCGCGATGTGAGATTGCTCGAACAAGCGCTGACGCATCGCAGCTTTGGTCAGCCGAATAACGAGCGGCTGGAGTTCCTGGGCGATAGCATCGTCAACTGCGTGATCGCGTTGGCCTTGTATGCGCGTTACGATTCTCTGAGCGAAGGTGAAATGTCGCGTCTGCGCGCCACCTTGGTGCGACAGGAAGGGCTGCACCGAGTGGCCCTCGAGCTCGATCTGGGGAACGCCTTGCGCCTGGGTGAAGGCGAAATGAAAAGTGGCGGCTTTCGTCGCCCATCCATTCTCGCAGATGCGCTTGAAGCCGTGTTTGCCGCGGTTTTCCTGGATGCCGGATTTGATGCGGCGCGTGAGGTGATCGACCGTCTTTACGCGGATTCCATCGCTGCGCTTGACCCGGCGAACGCCCTGAAAGATGCAAAAACCGCGTTGCAGGAATTTCTTCAGGCGCGCAAGGTGAGCTTGCCGGCATACGCCACCGTGGATGTGCGTGGCGAGGCGCATGCGCAGGAATTCGAGGTGTGCTGTACGGTTGAGGCATTCTCTGTAAGCACAACCGGTCGCGGTCCGAGCCGCCGTGCCGCGGAGCAGCAGGCGGCCGAATACGCGCTGGATATCCTGAGAAAAAAATGAGTGAAGTGGATACGGATCAAATCACTGGAGATGAGCCCGGCTTTCGCACGGGCTTTGTCGCCATCGTCGGGCGTCCCAATGTAGGGAAGTCGACATTGCTCAATCGCATGATCGGGCAGAAAATCAGCATCGTTTCGCGTAAAGCGCAGACCACGCGCCACCGTGTGACCGGCATCCTGACGGATGACGATGCGCAGTTCGTGTTTGTCGATACCCCGGGTTTTCAGACCAAGCATCGCAACGCGCTCAACCGCACGATGAACCGTAACGTCACGCAGACTTTGGCTGCGGTGGATGCGGTGTTTTTCGTCATCGAGGCGGGACGCGTTACGGACGAAGATCGGCAGGTTCTCGCCCTGTTGCCGGACAGTACGCAAACGATCCTCGTACTCAATAAAATTGACCGCCTGCGCGACAAGACACAGTTGTTGCCTTTTATCGCTGAAGTGCAGGGGTTGCACGAATTTGCGGCGATCGTTCCGCTGTCGGCAGAACGCGGTTCCAATGTCGAGGAATTGCTGCATACGGCACGCCAGCTGCTGCCCGAAGCTCCGCCGATGTTCGACCCGGAGGACATCACTGACCGCAGCGAGCGCTTTCTCGCTTCTGAATTCCTGCGCGAAAAATTGTTCCGTCTGCTGGGCGATGAACTGCCTTACGGTATTGCGGTGGAGATCGAAAAATTCGAGACAGAAGGGAATCTCCGCCGTATCTTCGCTGCGGTGATCGTCGATCGGCCAAGCCATAAGGGCATCGTCATCGGCAAAAAGGGCGAGCAGCTCAAACGCATCTCTACCGAAGCGCGTGTCGAACTGGAAAAGCTCTTCGATGCACGCGTTTATCTCGAGGTCTGGGTCAAGGTGAAAGGCGGTTGGGCCGACGATGAACGTGCCCTCAAGAGTCTCGGGTACGACTGAGCAGTACGGTGAGTTGGAAGCGACGTGTCGATGCTCAGCCCGCGTGGGTGCTGCACACCTATCCGTGGAAAGAAACCAGTCTGATCGTCGAGCTGCTTACGCGTGACCACGGTCGGGTGCCGGTCGTTGCCAAGGGGGCACGGCGGCCTCTTTCAGCGCTTCGCGGCGTACTGATGGGCTTTCAGCCGCTTGAGGTTGCGTGGTCGGGCGGCGGCGAGGTCAAGACCCTGGTGCGTGCAGAATGGCAGGGCGGTCAACCCTTGCTGTACGGGCGCGCCCTGCTGTGCGGATATTATCTGAATGAGCTGGTGGTCAATCTATCCGCGCGTGAAGATCCACATTCAGGGCTGTTCGCGATTTATGGCGAAACGCTGGCCCAGCTTGCCAAACCTCAATTCCTGCCGCCGGTGTTGCGTCGCTTTGAATTGGCGCTGCTACGTGAGCTCGGCTATGCGTTAATGCTTGACGGCGACACTGGCGGCGCGCCAATCGATCCTGATACGCGCTACGCCTATATAATCGAACGAGGTCCGGTACGCAGCGAACATGCGCAGGCTGAGGAGGGTGAGCAGATTCTGTTGTCTGGTCGTACGCTGAAGGCGATGGCGGACAACAATTTTTCCGATGGCGTGACGCTGGCCGAATCCAAGCTGCTCTTGCGTACGCTCATTCACCATCATCTGGGCGGACGGCCCCTGCAGTCGCGCCGCGTTTTCAAGGAGTTGCAGGAACTGTGATTGAACTTGGGGTCAACATCGACCATGTCGCAACCTTGCGCCAGGCGCGTCGCACCTGGGAGCCGGATCCGCAATGGGCGGCGGTCGAAGCGCATCTTGGCGGAGCCGACGGTATCACCGTCCACCTGCGTGAGGATCGTCGCCATATTCAAGACGCAGATGTGCGTCGTCTCGCCGATCTTACCCAGGTCAAGTTGAACCTTGAAATGGCGGCCACCGATGCGATGGTCGACATTGCGTGCGAAGTGCGTCCGCAAAGAGCGATGTTGGTGCCGGAAGGACGTCAGGAGGTCACAACCGAAGGCGGGCTCGACGTTCTTGCGGATGAGGCGCGGCTCAGCGAAGTGGTTGCACGTCTGCATGAGGCGGGCATTGTGACGAGCGTATTCATCGACGCGGTGCCGGAACAGATCGAGGCCGCTGCGCGCGTGGGCGCGCAGGTGTGTGAAGTGCATACCGGTCCGTATGCGCATGCGTTCCACGCGCATGGGCGTGATATAGAGATGCCTGAGGTGGCCGCCGAGCTGGCGAAAATCCGCAGGGTCGGAGAAATCATCGTGCAGCACGGCATGCGTTTCAATGCCGGGCATGCACTGAATTATTACAATGTGCAGCCGATTGCGGCGTTGCCGGGCGTGCGGGAACTGCATATTGGCCATTCCATCATCAGTCGCTCGGTTTTTGTCGGCTTGCGCGCGGCGGTGAGTGAAATGAAGCGACTGATGCGTGAAGCTGCAGGAGGCGCACGATGATTTACGGTGTTGGCGCGGATATTGTGCGCATTCCGCGTATGGACAAGGTGCTGATGAAGTATGGGCAGCGTTTTGCCAATCGTATTCTCGCTCCGGAAGAGCGCGATGCCTTTGCCGCGCGCAATGATCCGGAACGCTTTCTGGCCAAACGTTTCGCCGCAAAAGAGGCTTTCGGCAAAGCGCTTGGCACTGGCGTCGCCGCGCCGGCGACGTTGCATGCGGTGATCATCGACCACGATACGCGCGGCAAGCCTTTCTTTCGCTTTTCCCCGGCGCTTGAGATGTATATGCGCGAAGAAAATATGACGGCTCATCTGACGCTGACCGACGAGGTCGAGTACGTGGTGGCGTTCGTTGTGGTCGAAAAGAGAGGTTGAGGGATGACGGCTCGATTGCCACGCGGTCCGGTGATGGTCGATGTCGAAGGCTTTGCGCTGACAGATGCTGAGCGAAAGCGTTTGAGCCATCCGCTGGCGGGCGGGGTGATCCTGTTTGCGCGAAATTTTCGGAGTTCACGACAACTTGCCGCGCTGACCGCCGAAATCCGTGCGCTGCGCGAACCGCAGTTGTTGATCGCCGTCGATCACGAAGGCGGGCGCGTACAGCGTTTCCGTACGGATGGATTTACCCATTTGCCCCCGATGCGCGCGTTCGGCAGAAAATGGGACGAAGACCGTGAAAGCGCACTGAAAATGGCTCACGCTGCCGGATTCGTGCTCGCTGCCGAATTGCGTGCGCACGGGGTTGACCTGAGCTTTACGCCGGTGCTTGACCTCGACTATGGGGGTAGTCGCGTGATTGGCGACCGGGCTTTCCACCGCGATCCGGCTGCCGTTGCCGCACTCGCCGGCGCGCTGGTTGACGGGTTGAAAGACGCGGGCATGGGTGCGGTGGGCAAGCATTTTCCCGGACATGGTTTTGTCGCCGCCGATTCCCACCTCGAAATTCCGGTCGATGAACGTGACTTTGACACCGTGTGGGCGGACGATATTGCGCCGTACCGCACGTCTCTTGGCCGCGCGCTTGCAGGCGTCATGCCGGCGCACGTCAATTATCCGAACATCGATTCGCGGCCGGCGGGGTTTTCTGCATTCTGGCTGCAGGACGTTTTACGCGGTCGACTGGGCTTTCAGGGCGTCATTTTCAGTGACGATCTGACGATGGAAGGCGCGAGCGTGGCGGGCGGCATCGTTGCGCGTTGTGATGCCGCGTCTGCTGCGGGCTGTGACATGATGCTGGTGTGTAACCGCCCGGATCTGGTCGACGAACTGTTTTCCCGTTGGGAGCCAGTCGTCGCACCGGAATGTTCCGCGCGTATTGATGCACTGTGTGCGCAAGTGGCTGTGCCAACGGAGGAACTCGCGGAGGCCTGCGCGCGCGCACGAACCGTGTTTTCAGCCCTCGTCTCGCCGCAGCAATCGACTTAGAGTTGTGTTCTAGTGGTGGAGCCGCCTTCCGTTCCGACTTTTGATGCCAAGGGCTTCTTGCGCACCGTGCCCGAAGAACCCGGCATCTATCGCATGATCGGCGCAGACGAAAAAGTGCTGTACGTCGGCAAGGCGAAGAACCTGCGTCGGCGCGTATCGAATTATTTTCAACGCACCCAGGCGAGCCCGCGTATCGCGCTCATGGTGTCGCAGATCGTTCGTGTCGATATCACGCCAACACGCTCAGAGGCCGAGGCGCTGATCCTCGAGAACAACCTCATCAAACAGCTCGCGCCGCGCTACAACATCCTGTTCCGCGACGACAAGTCCTATCCCTATATCAGTCTGACCGCGCATGATTTTCCGCGTCTGGCCTATCACCGGGGAACCTTCGCC
>Ga0209075_1003943_pt1 | contig 12090 bp, 14 predicted proteins | sample Stecom2011_FD_187523 | JGI IMG/M metagenome (GOLD analysis project Ga0209075, IMG submission 187523) | Agricultural soil microbial communities from Utah to study Nitrogen management - Steer compost 2011 (SPAdes) (version 2) | ecosystem: Environmental > Terrestrial > Soil > Agricultural land...
GATGGCGTTTGAAGAGGGATTCGAACCCCCGACCGACGGCTTAGAAGGCCGTTGCTCTATCCTGCTGAGCTATTCAAACAATTATATCAGCATTGACTATTATAACAAAATCAATGCTGAATGTAAAGTCCAAATCCGTATTTATATGCACTTTTTACATATAAATTTAAATGTTATGATTTTATCAAAAACCACAAATTGGCTTGTAAAGCCTTTTATTCTAAAATAAGCTTATTCTTATTGGTCTAAACCTTTTTTATAAATGTTAATAAGTTCACTAATTTCATTAAATCTTTCATTGTCTACTGTTTTTATAATTCGATTTAATTGCTTAAGCTTAAAGTGATAATACTCTTTAGCTTCTTTCTTATTTATAAGAACAGGGCCTAAAATTAAATCTTGTTTTGTAAGATTCATTTTTCCACGAACAACTTTTAAAACTATATAATAAAACTTATCATGAACTAAAACTTCATCAACGATTTTATAATTGTTATGCATTAAAAACGCTCTTAAGAGTTCTATTTTATCATTTGGTTGTAAGATAAATGTTGCTTCTAAATCAGCAACATCCTTTAAAATATCAATGATCGTATGACTGCCCATTCCAGCAATAATGGCTGTATCAAAGTTTTCTTTGATGTTTTTAAAACCATCACTTACAATAAAACGAACAGGATATCCTTTTAGATTTTCATTCGCTTGATTTAAAGGTTTTGGATTAATATCAGCTGCAATAGCTTTTTTTATTAATCCAAGTTCAAAAGCTTTTTTTATAACTAGTCCATGATCTGTTCCGATATCTACTAAAGTATCTACAGGTTCAATAAGACTAATAATAGTATTAAAACGTTTATTTCTTGCCATAATAGAATTCGCGAAGTTTGTTTTGTCGAGCTGGATTTTTTAATTTTCTTAGCGCTTTGGCTTCGATTTGACGAATACGTTCTCTTGTCACGCCAAATTCACGGCCAACTTCTTCTAGTGTATGGTTTTTACCATCAAATAGTCCGTAACGCAGTCTTAAGACTTTTTCTTCACGGTCAGTTAAAGTTTCTAAAACTTCATCTAGTGTTTTTTTGACCATTTCTTGCATCATGTATTCATGTGGTGTTAGTGTGTTTGTATCACTAATAAAATCACCTAATGATGAATCTTCTTCTTCACCTACATGAGCCTCTAATGAAATTGGTTCTTTTGAAATGCGTTGGATTGTTTGTACTTTCTCAGCACTAATGCCCATTTTTTGACCAATTTCTTCAGCCGATGGTTCACGTCCTAATTCTTGGACTAATTGACGTTGGATACGAATCATTTTATTAATTGTTTCAACCATGTGAACTGGAATACGAATTGTTCTTGCTTGGTCGGCTACTGCACGTGTAATTGCTTGACGAATCCACCAAGTAGCATATGTAGAGAATTTGAATCCTTTTTCGTAATCAAATTTATCAACCGCACGCATTAAGCCCATGTTACCTTCTTGAATTAAGTCTAAGAATAGTAAGCCACGCCCTGTGTAGCGTTTAGCAATTGATACAACTAAACGGTAGTTTGCTTCAACAAGTTTTGTTTTAGCAATTTGTGCATCCTCAACGATTTTTTTAAGTTCTTTTACATCATCTTCAGATAATTCTAAATCACCGTTTTCATAGTCATCTAATTGTTCTTTTGCAAATCGTCCAGCCGAAACTGTGGAAGCATATTTCACTTCGTCTTCTTGATTAATCAAGGGGATTTGTCCAATTTCTTTTAGGTACATTCTTACAGGGTCATCGATTTTAATCGTTGACGCGATAGATTCAATGTTTAATAATTCTTCTTCTTCAACTTCAAGTCCAGAAAGTGATAAATCATCTGGTTCATCAACATCTAAATCTGCTGTATCAAGATCATCAGCGTCAACTTCAAGTGCATCATCTTCACCATCGAGTTCAAGTTCATCAACAACATTAATACCTTTCTTTTCAAGTAGTTCGAGTACTTCAACGTATTGTTCATCGTCAACAGGTATGACATCTTGAATCACTTTTTCTGTAAGAACTTTTTCTTTACCTGCTTTTTTTGTTAGTTCTTGTACAATTTTTGTAACCATTATTTACCCCCATCACTTATTTTTTTCTTTTTGAGCTCAGCTAACTCAACTGCATAGCGTAAGTATTCAGCCGTATCTTTATCTATATTGTTTTCAAGCTCAGCTAATTTTTGTTTTAAAAATTTCTCTCTTCTTGCATAAGAAGCCGATTGTAATATTTTAACATTTGTATCAATGCCTTCATTATTAAGAAGTGTTAATTTCTTTTGATAAAATTTGTTTTTTAAATATGTTTCAATAAAATAATCTCGATATTCTGTATCAAGTGTTGCAGAAAATCGTTCAGTGTCCATTTCACCATATTTACGGTAATAATCCATTACCTTCGTACGAATGATGTTATTGTTAACATGCGCAAAATCTGTTGGACTTAATTTACTATCAATTATTTCTGCATTGTCTTTACTTTCTAACATTGTAAGAATGAGTTCGCGTTCTGCTCGTTCATACTTATCAATAATAAATGTTTTTGATTCTTTTGGTTCTTTTTTCTTAAACTGAGTAACCGTTTGAACTTCTTTTGGTTGTCTTACTGCATTGATGTCAACATTTAAATCTCTCGCAAGAATCGCATAATATTTTTCTCTAATGACATTGTCTGCGTATCTTAGCATACGCATAACGCTATCTTTAAATGCTTTAATATCATTTGCATTATTAAGATCTTTACCCATTTTATAATATTGATATCTAAACATGTAAGCATCAACGGTTGATTCACCGAAAAGACGTTCATATGCTTCAGGTCCATAAGATTTAATAAAATCGTCTGGATCAAGTCCTTCAGGTATTTTTAAAACTTCAATATTAAGTTTTTCAGCTTCTAAAATCGGAATCGCTGCATCGATTGCTTTTAAACCCGGTTTATCACCATCATAAGCAACAATCACACTATTTGAAACCTTTTTTATAAGTTCTGCTTGTGCTTTTGTTAGTGCTGTCCCCATTGTTGCAACACCAGCTTTAATACCCGCTTGATAAGAACTAATGACATCAAAGAAGCCTTCATACAAAACGACATGATTTGCTTTTCTTATGTCATTCAAACCTTCAAAGTAATGATACAATGTTTCACCTTTTTTAAAGACTGTTGTTTCTGGACTATTCATATATTTGACTTGTTCGTTCTTCTCAAGTGTACGACCACTAAATCCGACACAACGTCCATCTTTATTTGTTATTGGAAACATTAATCGATTACTAAACAAATCATAACAGGTGCCATCTTCACGTGTTTTAACAACACCTAATCGCTCCATATCTTTAACATCATAACCTTGGTCTGATAACATTTGATAGACTTGGTCGCTATTTTTTGATGCGAAGCCTAATTTAAAGTGTTTGATGGTAGCATCCGTTATTTCTCGTTGGTTTAAATACTCGAGTGCTTTTTTACCATCTTTGCTGAATAATAAATTTGAATGGTAAAAATTCATCACTACTTCCAACATTTCATAGTCGTGAATATGTGGATCTCTTTTAACTGTGCTTTTGCCCATATCAATGCCGAGTCTACGACCAAGTTCGATAGCAGCTTCTTCAAAAGAAATGTTTTTTATTTGTCGATAGAAGTTAATTGGTCTACCACCTTTTTTACTTGACATACACATGGCAATGTTTTTTTCAGGTGATACCGAAAAACTTGGTGTTTTTTCTTCAACAAATGGACTTAAGCCAAAATAGTTTTTACCTTTTTTTGTAAGTGTGACAAATTCTGAAGCTAAAGCTAAAATATCTGTTTCGTTATTAATACGTTCGATAATATCTTTATCTATCAAAATTGCCACCCCTTTTCTTTAATTTAAAATTCAATCGTTTTTTCGATATATGCTCTAAGATCTGTAATTGCAATACGTTCTTGTTCCATCGTATCACGATTTCTAACAGTAACTGTTTGTGTCGCTTCGCTATCATGATCTACAGTAATACATAAATACGTACCAATTGCGTCTTGACGACGATATCTTTTACCAATGTTTTGTGTTTCATCATAAACAACATCAAAATGTTTTGAAAGATCCGCATAGATCTTTTCAGCTAAATCTTTATGTTCTTTACGGAATAATGGTAAGATTGCTGCTTTGTATGGTGCAAGTGCTGGATGAATTTTTAAAATTTGACGCATATCGCCATTTTCTAAAGTTTCTTCTGTCAAACCATTACTTAAAAACATTAAAAATAATCGTTCAACACCTACAGATGGTTCAACAACGTATGGTAAGTATCTTTCGTTTGTATCTGGATCTAAATACGTTAAGTTTTCACCAGAGTGTGTTTGGTGGGCATTTAAGTCGAAATCTGTGCGAGATGCAATGCCCCAAAGTTCATCAAATCCCCAAGGGAAGTTGTATTGAATATCGGTAGTTGCATTTGAATAGTGACTTAATGCTTCTGGTTTATGATCGTCAAATTTTAAATCTTGTTTATTAACGCCAAGGTCAAGCAAGAATTGCATACATGATTGTTTCCAATATTTAAACCATTCAATTTCAGTACCAGGTTTACAGAAGAATTCTAACTCCATTTGTTCAAATTCGCGTGTTCTAAAAATAAAGTTACCTGGCGTAATTTCATTTCTAAACGATTTACCAACTTGACAAACGCCAAATGGTACTTTTCTTCTTGTTGTTCTTTGAATATTTTTAAATTGAATAAAAATACCTTGAGCCGTTTCAGGTCTTAAGTAAATTTTACTTGCTGTATCTAAAACAACGCCTTGATGTGTCTGGAACATCATGTTAAACGAACGAATTGGTAAAAAATCTTTTTTCCCGCAGTTTGGACAAGCAACTTCATGATCAATTAAGTATTGATACATTTTTTCGTTTGACCAACCATCTGGTGAAGTTGTTTTATCATGTTCTTCAATTAACTTATCTGCACGGAAACGCATATTACAACTACGACATTCGGTTAAAGGATCACTAAAACCACCTAAATGTCCACTTGCTTTCCAAACTTCAGTATTTAATAAAATTGAAGAATCTAATAAAACATTATATGGAGATTGACGTTGAAAACGGTCAATCCAAGCTTTTTTAATGTTTTGTTTTAATAAAGCACCAAGTGGACCGTAGTCCCAAGTGTTTGCAAGTCCCCCGTATAATTCACTACCTTGGAACACAAAGCCTTGAGCTTTCGCGTATTGTACAATGTTTTCTAATGTTGTCATGTGATTCTCCTTCTCATACGAATGTTTTTAATTGTATGTTTAAATGATATTCATAATATTTTTTAATGAATGTATGAATGCTTTTTGTTTCTAAATTTAAAGATTCTAAATCTTCAAAAGGCATTTTTTGAAGCTTTAACAAATGGATGGTTTGTTCAAGTGATAAATCATAGCTAAGGTCCTCGTTCAAATAAATTAAGCGTGATTCCGATAACGACAAGCCTTTGATTTTTCTTCCATCTGCTTCTAAATTAATACCATAGCCAATAATATCAAGTACTTTTAACGCAAATGATAGTTGACTATATTCTAAATTTTTGCTACTTAACCCACGAGTTAACATTGTGAAAATGAGCTCGTGATTTTCATCTGCTTTAATTGCCTTATCAATGATTTCTAACATGGAAGCACACTTTTTTGTGTCTTCAAAATCATTTTTTATGTGTGCAAAATCATGAATTAACTTTGCAGATTTTAATGTATACATTTCCTTGCCGGGCATTTCTTCAAAACTAATATGATTTAAATATTGACCCAATATACGGTCGTTACTGTTTAATTTTTGAGCGCCTTTGGCAATCAATGTTATTTTCCCTTTTGGTGTATATGTAAATAGTAATTTAGAACTTTCTAAATAACTTTGAACTTTATATACGATACCTTCCACTAAACATCATCCCCAAGACCGAAAAGTTTAAGGTCACTTTCTTTATTCCGCCAATCTTTTTTCACTTTAACCCATAATTCTAAATGAACTTTTAAGTCTAATGTGCGATTGATATCTTTTCGTGCTTCCATACCAATTTTTTTAATTTTTTCACCATTTTTACCAATTAAAATAAGTTTTTGTGTTGTGCGTTCAACAATAATAATTGCTGTTGCATCAAGTGTTTTTAATTTTTTATTGTATTTTAGTGATTCGATTTGTACAAAGACAGCATGTGGAACTTCTTCTTCTGTGTGATATAAAATTTTTTCACGAATAAGTTCAGCCATCATCGTTTCTTGACTTTGGTCACTTTTAGCATCGATTGGATAATAAAATGGTCCTTCAACGAGAATCTTATCGATTTCTTCTAATAACTTCGGTATATGCGTTTGTTCTTTAGCAGAAATAGGAATGTATGCTTTAAAGTCATAAACATTTAAATAACTCATAATAATTTCATCGATTTCTGATTTGTTTTTAAGTGCATCAATTTTATTGATAACTAAAAATACTGGAACATGAATCGATTCAAAATATTTTATAATGTGTGTCTCACTGGCACCACGCATACGGTCCACCATAAAAATAACACCATCAACGTCTCTTAATGTTTGCACTGCTGTTCGATCCATTCGTTTATTTAATAAATCTTTCGCTTTATGCATACCTGGAGTATCTACAAAAACAATTTGCGTATCATCTTTTGTGTAAATACCCGAAATTCTATGACGTGTTGTTTGTGGTTTGTCGCTCGTAATTGCTACTTTTTCACCAATGAGTTGGTTAAGTAATGTTGATTTCCCCACATTAGGACGACCAACAATGGCAATAAATCCTGAGCGAGTTTTCATCATTTTAAAACAAATCCGTATGGCAATAGTTCTTCAACACTTGTTTCTTTAACTTCTTCTTTTAAGTTAGTTAAATAAATTTTTGCGTCCTTTGGAACAAGCTCATGCATAACTTGGCGGCAAGCACCACATGGAGATACAGGTTGACTATCGTTAGCGATAATTGTCACCGATACGATGTCTTTTGGATCATAGCCCTGACTTATGAGTGAAAATAAAGCACTGCGTTCTGCACAATTGGATAATCCATAAGATGCGTTTTCTACGTTTGCGCCGTGGATAATTGTGCCATCTTTTAATTCAAGTGCACATCCAACATTAAAGTGTGAGTATGGAGTATAGGCTTTTTTCATTGCTTTTAAAGCTTCTTGATAATTCATTTTCATTTTCTTTCCAAACCTGCTTTCTTTAAAATTTCTTCTTGTTTATCAATCATTATTTGTTCTTCTTCTTTAGTCATGTGATCATAACCTTTTAAATGAAGATAGCCATGAACTGCTAAAAAGGCTACCTCTCTTAAAAATGAGTGACCATAAGCAACTGATTGTTCTTGCGCTTTTTCAAGTGAGATAAATATATCGCCTAACGACTCGATATCATCTTCTTCAAAACTCAAAACATCTGTTGGTCTATCTATGTTACGAAAATAAAGATTCATTTCGTGTATTTTTTTGTTTGATACAAAGACAATGTTCATTGATTTATCATCATCAATAAATGAAAACACATGGTTAAGTGTTTTTTTAATTTCTTCGGTTTTAATTTTTGTTCTATTAAAATAATTAACCTTCATTTTCGTACCTTTCTAGTATTCTTTGTACTAATGGATGTCTGATAACATCGATTTTGTCAAAATAGACGATTTTTATATCGTTCATGTCTTCTAAAAGTTCTAACGCTACCTTTAATCCCGATATTTGACCTTTTGGCAAGTCAACTTGAGAAGGGTCTCCCGTAATAACCATTTGTGAAGAAAAACCTAAACGTGTTAAAAACATTTTCATTTGTGCTTTTGTTGTATTCTGCGCTTCATCCAATATAACAAATGCGTTTTCGAGTGTACGCCCACGCATATAAGCAAGAGGGGCAATTTCAATAATCCCCTTTTCAAGCATCAAATCCGTTTGCGCTTTTCCAAGCATTTCATATAGGGCATCATAAAGTGGAATTAAATAGGGATCAACTTTCTCTTTTAAATCTCCAGGTAAAAACCCGAGCGTTTCACCCGCTTCTACTGCTGGTCGTGTTAAAATCAATTTTTTGACTTTATTTTGCTTTAACTGATTCACCGCATGGGCGACAGCTAAATATGTTTTACCAGTTCCTGCAGGACCGACACCAAACGTTAAATCGTGATTCGCCATTGCTTGAACATAATAACTTTGATTTAAAGTTTTTGGATAAACAGATTTTCCTTGATCAGTAACTAAGATTCTTTTTTGATTTTTATAAAGTGAGAGTATATGGTCCGTTTTTCCCTTTTGTGCTGAATTAATGATGTACATCATATCTCGTTCGTTAATATTGACTTCATTTTCAGCTAAGTCAATTAAACATGAAAAAATATGCTCCAAAAGAGGTTTCATCTCAACAGGCGCGTCAGTATATATTTTCTCTTCATGAATAGATATACGAATATCTAGATATTGTTTGAAGACATTAAGGTTGCGATCTTGAATGCCAACAATACGAGATAGTACATCGCTATGATTTATTTTTGCATCTAAATACAATATCTCATCTCCCTATCTTATTATTATATAATAAAATCTGGCAATTTACTATATACTAACACCCTATTAAGCGACAAAAAAGCACCCTAAGGTGCAATTTCCATTGATAACTTTAACGTTTTTTAGAACGAGCTGCACGTTGACGCATTTTACGATCTACGCTTGGCTTTACATAATATTCACGTTTGCGCGCTTCCGCAAGGGTTCCAGATTTAGAAACATCGCGTTTGAAACGGCGTAAAGCATCTTCAATTGACTCTTTTTCGCGAACGACTGTTTTAGGCATGGCTGCCCTCCTTCCGCACATAAAGTGATTAACCTTTATCATTATATATGATTTACATAGGATTGTCAAAAAAAATTGATATTTTTCACACTTTTTCAACTAAAAAAATGTCATTTTGTTAAAAAATAACTCAAAATTGGTAGAACTGCAATCTCTGATGCTAAGATATATTTTCCTAGGGTAATTATTTTCGCTCCCTTGTCTTTTAAATAACTTCTTTCCAAATCGCTAATTCCGCCTTCTGGGCCTATCACAATCGCGATTTTTTGTCCGCTAGCTAAGTTAAATTCAAGGTCAAAAATATTTATACCCAATGCTTCTTCGTCTGCCAATATAATCATATCAAAATCGTCATTCATGTATTTAATCGATTTTATAAATTCGATATTCGGTGATGTGAATCTATGTGCTAATTCACTTGCCTCTTTTGCGATTGTTTTGAAGCGGTCTTTTTTATTTACAACATAGTCATACTTATTTTCACTTCTATCCATTTGCGTAATAACAATTTCATCTACACCAAACATTGATGCGTATTTAATTGTTGTTTCTATTTTACTTGCCTTTGGAAGACCTTGAAATAATGTTAATGAGTACTTCTTTTCATTTTCATACGTTTCAATTATATCGTATGTTACATCTTTATCAATATTGAGTGAAACTAAGTGACATATGCCCCCATGACAAATAATCACGCGATCACCTGTTTTCATGCGCATGACTTTTTGAATATGATGTTTGTCTTCACGAGACAATTCTTTGTTTTCTAAGATATATCTTTGCATAGCTTACCTCGATAGAGAAAAAAAGACGCCTAGACGCCTTTTAGTTGTGAATAACGTATGATACGATAACGAAACCAATAAATAAAATCGATAAAATTGTTGTTGCGTTTCTTAAGACAATGTCTAAAGTTTGTTCTTTTCTATTTTTAAATAATTCTGATTTCGCGCCACTAAATGCATCTTGAATATCATCTTCTGATTGTTGGATTAAAACGACCAAAATTAATAATATTCCTGATATTGAAGCTAAGATGTCAGCCCACATAAAGAACCCCTCCTAAATAATCAATTTATTTTACCAAGTTTAGACGCGTTTGTCAATAAATAGCCAAACAATTTAAACTTGATGTGTTGTTTCATTTGTTCGTTACAAGTTGAACGAATGCTTTAATGTCGTTAATCATTTGACGTGTTGAATTAAAGCCACCTGATACGGTGTACCAAGAAACACTATCCAAATCAAAAACATAGTTGTTTTTTACAGCGTTTAATGATTTAAATATCGGCTCATTTTTTAATTCCGTTAAACTGCTTGATACATCAGCAACAACTGCTGCTCTGTCCATAATAAAGATAACATCCGGATTAATTTCCGTCAAGTTTTCTAGTGTAACCGGAAGTCCATGACTATCGCCACCACTTATTTTTCCGCCAGGTGCTGCTTCTAAAAAACCAAAGTCATTGTGAAGTGTACCGTAACGTCCATCAGCTCCAGAAACCGAAATAACGATTTTAGATTGATTAAATCCATTAGACATAATAAACAACGCTTTATAATCTTTTGTGACTCCTTTGATTGCGTTAATTTCTGTTTCAATTGATGCCATTTCTTCTTTCATTGAATCTCTGCCATTATCAAACAACTTACTTAAATTATTGACAATCGCTTTATGTGTTTCAACAGAGTATGTTGTCGAAGTTGCATCTAAAATATCTGCATATGCATATTTTTGTTTTAAATCTTCATAAAGATCAGCATTACGACCATCTAAGATGATTAAGTCTGGTCTAAAAAGTTGAAGTGTCTCATGATCAACTTCAAATAAAGTTCCACCATTAACATGTGGTGCTTTTGTATATTGATTTAATCTTTCTGGTACGGATGCGAAAGGCAATGCTAATTTTTCAATGCCTAATACATCAAGACCAATAAAATCAAAAATATCCAATACACCTAATGCATAAACGGCAATACGTTTTGGATTTTTAGTAAACTCCGTTGTAATTTCAGAACGTTTATATGTCGTTTCACCATTTTGCGTACCACTAGAAAGCGATACTGTTTGTGTAATTGTAACTTTTTCGCCATCTCGTTTATTTGGCGCGCTGTTGCCACAGGCAACAAGTACTAATACCGATAGTATCGTTACGATAATTAATGGAAATTTTCTCATTGTAATCCTCCTGTATTTGTTGTTTCTTCGATGATTGCATCTCTATGATATACACAATACTTTTTACCATTAACGCCTGCAATACAAAAATCATGGTCAAAAACGTGATCTAGTTTTGCTTTGTCCATCATTTCATCGCTTGTTCCTTCGTATAAAATAGTACCATCTTTCATAGCAATAATGTAATTTGCAAAAGCTGCAGCAAAGTTAATGTCATGCATAACAACGACAATGGTTTTATTAAAATCTTTGACAAGGTTTTCTAAAATCGTCATCATTTCAACTGCATAACGCATGTCTAAGTTATTCAATGGCTCATCTAAAAATATATATTTCGTATCTTGAGCTAAAATCATTGCGATATAAGCACGTTGTCTTTGTCCACCCGAGAGTTCATCAATATATTTATTTTCAATATCTTTTAGTCGCATATATGTTATAGCTTCATCAATTTTCTCTAAGTCGTGTTTTTTTAGTTTGCCTTTACTGTGTGGATAACGACCAAACGTAACAAGTTCTTTAACTGTTATTTTTATACTAATGTTATTCGATTGTCTTAAGACTGAAATCTGCTTTGCTATATCATCTGTTTTCATCGTCTTAATATCAACATTATCTAAAAACACTTGACCTTCACTTGGTTCTAATAATCTAGAAATAACACCAAGTAATGTCGATTTTCCCGCACCGTTTGCACCAATAAGTGCGGTAATTTGGCTTTCTTGAATCGTTAGATTAACTTGTTTTAGTACTTGATGCTCGCCATATGACTGCGATATATTTTTAATTTCAATCATAGTTTGTTCTCCTTTAGAATTAAATAAATCATATAAATTCCACCAGCAAAACTAATAAGTGTAACAACCGTCGTTTGATATCCAGTAAGTTCGATAATTACTTGCCCAAAGACTAAAAATACAATAGCTATTAGACTTGATGAAATAAATAACGGTAAATGCTTATATGTTTTTAATAATTCGCGTGCACTGTTTACTACTATGAGTCCTAAGAAACTTAAAGGTCCTACAAGTGCTGTTGAAATTGCAATCGAAATTGCAATCATAA
>Ga0209075_1003944_pt1 | contig 12085 bp, 1 predicted proteins | sample Stecom2011_FD_187523 | JGI IMG/M metagenome (GOLD analysis project Ga0209075, IMG submission 187523) | Agricultural soil microbial communities from Utah to study Nitrogen management - Steer compost 2011 (SPAdes) (version 2) | ecosystem: Environmental > Terrestrial > Soil > Agricultural land...
TTCGCCCAATGCTCCGTGACCACCACTGACGACATATGTTCGGTTGGCCTGCACCGCGATGGCTTCTAAATCGGGAACGACTGCGTTGGAAAGACGGATGACCGACCCCTGACCTGCTTGCCAACGGTAATCCTCATCAGGCCCCCAGATATCGCGCGTTTGTGCGACGTGCACTATGTCTTTTCGCGGTCCTTGCAGACAGCGCAGATCGAGCGACGGATTTTCCAACCGAACACTACGTACCAAGGCGATGATCGGTGATGGTTCTGGATGTTCCGTCGGTATAAGTATTGCTAACGGAGTGCTCGGCTGACGATCATTAAACCACTGCAGCCAAGTCAACGTTGTCTCAATATTGGTTTCATCCGCAATCCAAACAATACGCTCGACAGAAGGTGACCACCACTCAGGCAACGATTCCATTTGATGAATCTCATAACCGCTCCAACCTGACGCCAAACCGGACAGGTCGTTCACAGAAGAGGACAACAACACACCGGAAGTGGTCTTTAGAGGCATGGGGGTGACTTTCCAGTGCGTGTCGTACAAATGTCGTGCCAGTGGATTCTGGTGCTGCCATGCGCGACAGGTCACTCCCCTCAACGCCGCCAGGCATTGCCCTTGTTCGCTGTAGATATACACATCTCCGCTCACCTGTTTTTGATGAACAGCCTTTATCTCGACATAAAGCCAGACCGAATCGGGCTGATGTGAAAGTGTAGAAAATGTAGCTTCATCGACGGCGAATGGTACGCAAAGGCCTGTTTGCTCAAGATGAGGTAAGCCCAACAACTGCAAACCAGCATCTAGCACAGGCGGTGCCAACAGTGTCAGCGTCCATTCAATGGGCTGCAATCCAGAGACAGACACTTTAGCGAGTCCTTCACGGTCGTTGAGCCAAAGCTCATCCAGACGTTGATAACCGGGTCCAAAATCGATGCGCTCACCCACCGCACGAATTTTATCCTCGTAGCGCACCCGCTCAGTACGGGCCTGAACCTCGACTAGGTCGGGCATTGTCGCGGCGTTCATCACGGGTTCGGCTCTGGCTGTCTGGCTTTGAGCAACCATCTGCCATTGGGATGACCGACCGACCTCAATACAGGTGAAAGTATCCTGCTGAACGCAACGTATCGCCTCATGCTCGGAGAGGATCGCGGGGCTGGTGAATACCACATCGCGTATGCAAACCACACTTGAGTGATCGCCACCATGAGTTAATTCCAGGCCGGCCATCATCGTCAAATGACTGGCGGCAGGCACTAGGCTCATACCTTCAATTGCATGATCTTTCCACAGCTGCGCCAAAGGCCCGTTCAGACTGGCGCCCAAGTACCCATCAATCGTGCGACTTAACAATGGATTTGCCAAACGTCGCCACGGGAAAGCTGTTCGTTGAAACGCCACGGTCGGCTTCGCTTCATTTAATACAGGTTGTTCGTAGCTACTCAGCACCACATGCGCGTTGGTACCACCGAAGCCAAACGACGACACGCCGGCCATCAGCTCATCATGAGGTTTGAGAAGCTGAGTCTCTGCCCCGACAAGAACCATAGGATGGGTCGAAATATTCGGGTTAAGTCTCTTGAAATGTACCAGCCCGGGTGCCCGGCGATGGCGCAAAACTTCCACCGTTTTTATTAGCCCGACGATCCCCGCCGCCCCCTCTAGATGACCTATATTGGATTTCACGGATCCCACCACCAAGGGGGTATTACGCTCTTTAGCCAAGACATTCTGCAATGATGCGATCTCGATTGGATCTCCCAGCGGTGTCCCGGTCCCGTGACATTCCACATAATCCACGTTCTTCGGTTCTACATGAGCATTCTTCAGCGCCTCAGCGATCACGGCCTCCTGTGCGCGACCATTGGGGGCGGTCATTGAAACACTTTTACCATCCTGGTTCACAGCGGTTCCGCGCACTACAGCTAGGATCGGGTCTCCGGCCTGCCGGGCATCACGGAGCCGTTTCAGAATTACAGCTCCGGCACCTTCGCCGCGGCAATACCCATCGGCGTCAGCATCAAAACTGGCACAGCGCCCCTGCGGAGACAAAGCCTTGGTGGCACAGGCACTGACATACATTCGAGGTGAGGCGATAATGTTGACACCGCCTACAATTGCCATGCTGCAGACTCCTCTACGCAGTTTTTCAACCGCCAGATCAACGGCCACCAACGACGAGGAACAAGCAGTGTCCACTGTCATGCTCGGACCGTTCAATCCATATAAGTAACTGATACGATTAGACATGATCGAGCTCGAAACGCCGGCACCGAAATACGGATTATGCGCCTCGTGATCACGCCCCATACTGCTCCAGTCGTCGTTCGCCAAACCCACAAAAACAGCCGTATCAGTCCCCTTTAGGTCTGATCGGTCTACGCCGGCTTCTGTTAACGCTTGGTGCACAACTTCTAACAAGACGCGCTGTTGAGGATCCATGACCTCCGCCTCGGCTTCTGACAGACCAAACAACCGATGGTCAAAAGATTCTGCCGAATCGATAAATCCCCCAACACGGGTATAACTTTTTCCTCGTGCATCGGGATTGGCATCATAGATACTGTCGACATCAAAACGCGTTAAGGGTATTTCGCTGATGCAATCCTCGCAGGCTTCTAGCATGGTCCAGAATTGTTCCCGGCTGTGCACACCGCCCGGCAACCGGCAGGCTGCTGAGACGATTGCAATCGGTTCATTTACCTCTTCCATTTGCGGCCGCATGTCAGTATGAATTTGTGCAGCCAGAGCCTCTCTGAAGCGATAGAGAAAGTTAAAGTGATGACCTTCGACGTGACGAGGCAGAAGATTTTCCAGCGTCGCTCGACAACGTTGCTCAATGTCGGCGTCTGACTGGAACGAGCGCGAGGCCTCTTTCATCATGTCCGATTGCTTGTCCCAATCCGGGATCGTGCTTCGGTACCAGTAAGCCGGAGCTTTAACCAGCGCCTGATAATGGTGCCCTTCGACCAAACACTCAAATGGTGCGGCATCTTCCGGTGCGGTGAAAGGCGCCAGATGACGAGGGTCAAGCAGGATTAGCCCAGCCAGTGCATCCGGGCGTCTGCGTTCCAGTTGCAAGCCCATTTCGATGGCTAATGTCGCGCCAAATGACAGCCCGCCCAACCAAAAGCGAGGGTACAAGCATTGCTGTTCGAGCGTACCCAGCAGCTCTGCAGCGAAGTCTGACAATGACCGCCCCTGCAGCTCCCATGGGATTTCGGGCATGACGCCGTAGACAGGAACGTTCAATTCTGCGGCCAATGGACCAAACGTTTTCTCTATATTGCCCATGACGCCGCCAACCAGGAATAGAGGTTCGCCCTCAGTGACATCATTGAGGGATTGCCAAACATAACTGAGCTGCGGCATGTCTGTTTCTGATTCGTCAAAACCGACCTGCGCCAATTGTAATGCCAGATGTTCGACGACATCCTCAACGGTCGGGTAGTTGAAGACAAACTGCGTCGGAATATTTACCGTATCCGGTAACGCGTTGAGTAACGCTTGGCGGAACTGCACGAGATCCAGAGACGAAAGCCCGGCTTCCATGAACCCCATTTGTGCATCAATTTCACCGCTCACAAAGGCCGACAAACTTTCTGTGACCGTATTGAGCACACTCGTTCGCGACCATTGAGAGGTTGGAACGTTTGGTGTCGCCACATTCACACTATTCTCCCGACGGGTTAACGATGACGGCCGTTTTTCCGATTCAATTGGCGATGCACTGATGATGCCGCGAACACCGTTTAGTAACACGTGAGTTAAAATCTGATCGCCTTGTTCGGGTTCAACGATGCCAAAGCCTTCGTCAGCCAGCTTATCGACCAATCCAACACGATAGGCCATTCCGGTTTCTGACCATGCCCCCCACTGAATCGACGTAACCGATTGCGATGCGTATTCCTCGACCAAACCGTCCAAAGCTGAATTGGCTGCGCAATAACTACTTTGCCCAACAGACCCCAAGCGAGCGACGATCGACGAATAGGCAACCATGAATTCGCTCGGTTGCAGCTCGTCTAATAACAAACGGCCTGCATCGACTTTGGCTGCAATGACACGTCGAGTCCGGGCAACTGTCTGATGGCTGATCAGACCATCATCGATGACACCCGCGGTGTGGATGATTCCGGCAACCCCCCCAGTCAGGGTCGCAGCGAAGGCGCGCATTGCCGAGGCATCGGTCACATCGAGTGAAACATAACGTACTTTCGCATCAGGCAACTCCGACTGCAGCGCGGTGAATCGCGGCTCAACCTGAGCCTGTGTCTTGCGACCAAGCAACAACAAATTGCGCGCGCCGCAGCGGTGGAGTATGCGCACAGCGCGAAGACCCAAATCACCTAATCCACCGGTAATGACATACATCAGGGAGGAACTGAGTGCATGCGGCGAATCGTTAACCTGATCTAAGGTCTCATACTGCACCTCGAACCATTTCTGTTGAGCCGATCGCAGCTCAGGTTGTGTCAGCGACAGCGCCCCGCGAATAGCAACGGCAGGTAATTCGCTGTCGGTACTGACAACCTGGACCATCAGACCCATTTCGCACTCTGCTGCACGTGCCAAACCACGCACACCGGCGGCTTCTGGCAATGAATCAGGTATCACCACTACCAGTCGGGACGGTATTTGAGTATGTACAATCTCTTGTAAAAGCTGAAGTAAATAATAAACGTCGTTGCTACCGAGCCCGCATACGTATGCCAACGGTAGTCCAGACCGACCGTTTAGAAGAGTGGCGATTTCAGCGAATCCGTCGATGCGCCCGTGCGACCAGCCCATCGGAAGGTCATGAATATCCATTGGCGAAATCACCAATACATCGCTATCCGACGCTGGCGTGGGTGTGGATATGTTTATCCAACGCGGCCGCCTCACCCATTCTGGCAGAGGAGCAAGAGACGAGCTTGTGGATGAGAATGATGCGGATACTGGTTTGTGCAGCGGTTTCTTGGCATTCAATGCCGGCCAGCCGAGCGTCGCTGGTGCCAGCGGTACGATTGATGGCACACCGTCAGCCGTATCAATAGAATTCAGGTAACACACCCTTTTTTGATCTTCCAGCAAAACTCGGCTTAAATTCAGCAAAGTAGGGCTGGCACCGAACTCGATGATGGCTTCATTTCCTTTCAATTGCAGTTTAAGTGCCTTGACTGCATCCAGGAACTGTACTGTGGAAACCATCTGATTCGCCCAGTATTCAGCCGAACGCAATTCATGAGCCTCTTTCTCCACAGAGAGCGTCGAGATAAAATCAATGTCGGTTCTCGGCTCGCGCAGCGTATAGCTTGTCAGTACTTCTGCAAATTCCTCTGCTGCTGGCGCCATCATCGGCGAATGGAATGCATGTGAAACCGGTAAATGGAATACTTTGCCTTCGTATTCACCGTTGAGGTTTAAAGCGGATTTATCTGCACTGGCGATAACCGTTTGCTGGTATGCATTAACCGCACTGATTGAAGCATGAGCAGGTAATTTAAACTGCAAAACTTCAAACCGTTCATTTATCGCTGCCATGTGTCCTGGCGGACAATCCCCCATTAACGCACCTCGTTTGGCAGCCAACTGGATTGCATCTTCTGCAGACAACACGCCCAGTACGACAGCCGCAGACAGCTCACCGATTGAGTGACCGAGCACTGTTTTGGGGTGCAGGCCGCGTTGTTCCCACATTGCAACTTGCGCCAATTGTACAGCCACCAACGCCGGTTGTTGTAGCTGCGTCTGAATCATCGCACGCTTCGCAGCGTCACTCGGCGTTAAAATCATCTCTAACAAAGAACCGCGAAGGTGTTTCGCATCAATGTGTGCTTCTGCCACCGACAGGTATTCAGTCAACGCCAGACGGAAGGTGTCATTCTTCTGATATAGTGCATTCACCGAACCGGGAAGCAATGACCCCTGCCCGGAGAACATCCACACGGTGGGATTTTTCATAATACGTTCAGATCCTTCATAGGACTGGAGAATAAGATGTGCATTGGTCCCACCGTAGCCAAATGACGACACCGCACCGGTTAAGGTGCCCACTGAGCCCAACGCCGTCACCTCGGTCGGTATCTTAGCCTCAGAATCTGTTAGCTGAATCTTTGGATTGAGCCTCTGAAAATGGCGGTTCGGCGGAACTACCCGATGACGCATGACTTCAATGGCTTTAATGAGACCGGCGATGCCAGCGGCACCTTCCAGATGGCCCAGATTCGTTTTTAATGCGCCTAGAATGATGGGTTGCTCACGCTGCTCCGCCATCACTGTACGAATCGATTCCACTTCAATTGGATCACCCAATGTGGTCCCAGTACCATGACACTCCAAGTAGTCGACATCAGAACCTTTGAGTTCGGCGTCGGCCAATGCTGCCCGGTATACGGCCTGTTGAGCCAACCCATTGGGGGCAGTCAGCGACGCACTCCGACCGTCTTGATTGACGGCGCTTCCACGAATGATCGCCAGGATTGGATCACCGTCGGCTTCAGCGTCACTCAAACGCTTCAGCAACACGGCACCCACACCTTCTCCTCGAATGATGCCGTCGGCCTGCTCATCGAACGTCGCGCAGCGTTCATTCGGTGACAGCATCCGCGACTGACAAGTAAATACATATGGTTCAGGGGACAAAATGAGGTTCACGCCGCCAGCAACTGCCAGCGAACAGTCCCCCTTACGTAATCGTTCCACAGCCATGTCCACGGCCACCAGCGAGGAAGAACAGGCGGTATCGACCGTCATGCTCGGGCCTTGCCAATCAAACACGTATGACAATCGATTGGAAGTAATCGACGGCGCACTGCCAGTGCTTGCGTATTCCCTCGAATAGTCGAAATCCATCATCCAATCGTAATTCATCTGACCGATGAACACGCCAGTATCAGAGCCCGTTAATTCCTCCACAGTATAGCCAGCATTGACGATAGCCTCATAGGTCACTTCCATCATGTGGCGTTGCTGCGGGTCCATGTAATATGCCTCGGCACGACTTATGCCAAAAAGGTCATGATCAAAGCCCGTGATATCACCGATAAATGCGCCGCGGCGAACGTAAGAACCACCGCCTTCACCGATTGACGGCGAATAAATTTGATCTATGTCGAAGCGAGATTTGGGGATTTCTGTAAACACATCATCACTGCGCAACAGCTGATGGAAGAACTCGTCGGACGAGGTCACTCCTCCGGGTAAACGACAACTGGTGGCGATAATCGCAATGGGTTCGTTTGACCGATTCGCAGGTTTAGACACCTGCTTGGGTGAAATTGCCAACCCCTGCACCAGATAGGCTGCCAACTTGTTAGCCGTTGGATAGTTAAACAGTAAGGTGTAAGAAAGTTTGGTTTGATAGGCCTGATTTAATCGATTTACCAATTGCACGGCATACAGCGATGTCAACCCCTGCTCCGCCAGGCTTTGCGTCGGAGACAGCACATTAGCCGGAACATTTAAGACCTCCGCAGCCAATCCCAAAATGGTCTTCACATCTTGAATATAAATGGATTCGATTTCATGCGATTCGTTACCGCTGGCTTGCGCTATTAGCCGCAACTGCTTCATATCGACTTTACTGTTGGCTGTCAGTGGAATCGTCTCTAACTGAATCCAGGTGTTCGGAGCCATGTAATCAGGCAAGTGCTCTTCGACATAACGACGTACCTGCTGCTTCGCTGCTGCTCCAGTGTAGAACCCCACGACACGGGAACCTGCACCGGGAATGTGCACCACTGCAGCTCGCGCAACGTCATCAAGCCGTTCCGCACATCGTTCAATTTCAGACAGTTCCACTCTGTGACCACCCACTTTAACCTGGGAGTCTTTCCGGCCGATGATTTCGATTTCTCCATTGGCCAGATAACGACCTAAATCTCCAGTCTGATAGATGCGACCAAACTCACCGCTATCAATGAATTTCTCCGCTGTCAGCTCCGACTGGCCAAAATAACCCTTTGCGACTCCGATACCTCCAATGTAAATGTCGCCAACGACACCACAGGGTCGGTATCTGAGCTGCTCATCGAGCACCATCATGGTCTGATTGGAGAGCGGTTTTCCATAAGGCACCAAGTCGGTACCCATCAGGAAGGTGTCTGCTTTAACTGTGTGGTAATTTGACCAAATAGACGCTTCTGTCGCGCCACCCAGAGCATGAATCTGAAGGTTCGGAAACACCCTGCTGGCTTCACTCACCAAGTTGATGCTGATAGCATCGCCGCTTAAAAGCACAGACTGAATGGGCATTTCAACCTCTTCCGGGCGTGAATGCACAAGCATTTCAAAGGACGTCGGTACCGTATTCCAGACAGTCACCTGATGGGCCAGCACCTGCTGCCACCAGTAATCCGGATCGATGGTGCTGTTGGGACCGCACATTACCAGGGTGCCCCCCGCACCCAATGTGCCAAAGATGTCCCAAACAGAAAGATCAAAACCCAGTGATGAAATACCAAACGTGACTGTGTCCTGCCCGGGTGCAAACCGATCATTGATGTCCAAACAAGTGTTCACGGCACCCCGGTGATCGATCTCAACCCCCTTAGGCGTCCCAGTAGAGCCAGAAGTGAATATGATGTAAGCCAGTCGATCTTCACCAATATCCAGAGCGCTCCAGTCCCCGGTCGGGGTCAATGTGGTATCGACAACCATCAATTCCACCAGATATTGCTGCTCTTGTCGATGCCAACTTCTGGGTTGCTCGTTATCGATAAGGGTTTTAGCCTGAACTAACGCAAACCGGCACCCTGCCATATGAATGATGTTGCGAATTCTATCGTCCGGATGGCTCGGGTTGAGCGGCAGGTAACTGGCACCAGCCATCAGGATCCCAATGGCAGAAGCAACCTGTTCCCATCCCTTTTCCTGTACGATAGCCACTGGCTCTTCAGCACGGACCCCCCGCTGCGTGAGTAACTGTGCAATCGCCTGGGCATAGTCAGACAACTGTTGGTAGGTCATCTGAATATCTTGATCGATAACCGCCACTTTGGCTGGGTTCTCAGACACCTGTTGCAATACCATCTCATGCAACAACTTGGGGACGGGGGAGTCTTTCGCAAACTCCTTTTGCGTGGTGTTGCTCTGTTTGCGTAGTTGCATAGTCGCTTCATCTAACGTGGCGACCATGGGTAAATGCTGAGCACCTTGTTGTAGCGTCCGCCAGAAGCAATCCAACATTTGTTGCATCAACGCCCCATCAAAAATGCTCGTGTCGAAGTCCCAGTTAATGTGCAACCGCCCATTGATTTCCAGGACCTGATGATCGAGTGACAGTTGCGGTGTTTGCGTCTGCTGATGCACCAGGGAGAAGTTGACACCATCAAAGCCTTCCAGACGATCCGTAATCCCCAGAAAGGAAGTGAATACGATTGGAAAACCTATGTGCGGATCTTTTTGAACTTCTCTAAGCAGACGCACCGTATCCAATCCGGTCAAGTCATCTTGCTCGAATGCCAGATTCAATTCGTTCTGTACTTGAGTGGCTCGCGTCAACAGCGGCTCTACCCCAATAACCGGACAGAGCACCACGTTCGTAAACTCACCGACAGCATGGTCATAGGACACATCGGCAGGTCGATCGGAGCGGGTAATGGTCAACGTAAAGTCACTGTTTTCAGAATAAAGGCGTACTACATCACTGAACACGGCAATCAGCAACGCGCTGGAAGTAATCCCATTGTCTTGCGCCAACTGTTTCAGCGAGGCCCACTCAGTGACATGCAACTTGCGCGATATTTGTGCAAATGATGCTGCGTTTTTGTCGTCATGTTTGCGGCGAGGTAACTGTGGAGCCTTCGGAAAACTGGCTAATCGCTCTTGCCATTGTGCAATGACATCGTCTGAAGGCTGACGTTTGGTTCTTATTTTGGCAAATTCCAGGAATGTCGCCGGCTCAACCTGGACTTCGATAGTACGGCCAGCCAATCGTTCTTGATAACATCGAGATACGCGATTACACAGCTCAACGACACTGGTCGCATCCATGAACAACATGTTAACAATCAGCACTAACCTCACTTCTGAACCACTACGAGCAACCGCGACATACCAATAATTCCCGTTACGATGGAACTCATTCAATATCGTCTCACGATACACGGCAAAGTTTTCAACATCCGCCACTAGATGTGAAACGGACTGCCAGTCTGAACGCGGTTTTACGGTTTGTTGAGTGCCGCCCTCGATTGCGGCGTGACACATCGGCTCATTAAGCACCACTTGGTCCAACGCTTGCCAAAAGACATCAAGATTCAATCCATCGACTTTGAATTCCTGATACACCACGCAGGGACACCCCTCATCGCTGCCCATTAAATAGGACTGCTGAATATCAAGCACAGGGCTAATCAATACGTCGGATGTTGCTTCTGCTTTCGAGGAATCGTCTTCGATAATTATCAGCCGCTCTAAAACATTTTTTAAAGGCAAGCCATAAAGTTCCTGAAACGATGGCTTGGGTTCGAGGTTTTGTCTCAGGCGCGCCAAGTCGACTGAATCAAAACCAAAGGAGCTAACGAGCCGGGTTATATTCTTAACCAGTTCGTCTGTGTCGGTCCTTAATAGGACCGCTAATCGGTTTAGTCGAGAAAGCATGACAAGTCCTTTTAGTTGTATATCTGTGATATATCATTGAGTTATGAAAAAAAGTTCTAGGCTTTTAGCCAGGGATTCTGGTTGGTCCAGCATAATCGAGTGGCCCGCACGTGGGATCTTGACGGAACGCAAACTGGATAAATGGGTTTTCATCTGGGTGACTATTCCATCCGTCAGCACACTGGAAAGCTCCCCCTGAATGACCAAGACGGGCATCACCAGCCGACCGAGCAAAGACCAGACATTTTCCGACCGGAGAATGCCTCCTTCGCACAAAATAGCTTTCAAAAAGAGTGAATCGGTATTTGTGAAAATCAGTCTATCGACGATACGTATATTGGTAGCCGCCAGTCGTTCAATATCCTGATCAGAGCACAGCAAATAGCTGTTGCGTAAAAACGTCTTGTAGGTTTCGACAGAAGTGAACTTTGTTGGGCGCTCGTACTTATGCTTCAAAAATCTATACACGGTATCGTTCAAAATAGGAGCAGAATCCACCAATACCAAACTCAAAACCGACTCAGAATATTGCGCTGAATACTCCAGACAGATTTTGCCACCAAGAGAATGTCCCACCAGATGAAAACTAGATAAACTCAACTCGATACAAACCTGATGCAAATCCAGGCACAGCCGCTCAGTTTGATAGTTTCCCTGTTTTGCGTGAGCTGACAATCCATTTCCCCGTATGTCTAAAGCAACAACGAAGTAATGAACAGATAAGTACTCAGCGAAGGTAGACCAGACGATGGAGTTTTGATCAAGCCCATGAACTAAAACAACGGCTGGGTTCCGACAATCACCCCAAGTCCGAATCAGTAACGCCGTTTTGTCACAGGTTACGATAAAACGTTCAACAGGGCTCATCGAGCAATCCCAATCCCAATTCAAGCTGTTCTGAATGACTGTCTTTGAAACGAACTCCAATTCCAAGCAATCGAATGCTGGCATGTTTATCAACGAAGACTTCAAACTGTTCCGTGAGCTTTTCTAGGGATTCATCAGACCATGCTCGATGCTCTATCAAGTCACGGGACTCCACTTTTGTAAGTGGAATGGTTTTTGTCTTCGTGTTGAAATGCTCATCACGAAACTTTAAGATAGATTGAGCGATCGTTCGCTGGTGAAAATGCGCATGGTCCAGTGCAGAAAATTTGTGGTGAAAGAGTACAGATAAATCGTTAATGGCTTTCTCAAGTCCACTGAATTCCAGTGGCTCGTAATACGTTGTCTCTGAAGTAAAGGTTTGACGCAACCGAAAGGGTTCAACTTCGGCATGGCATATCCCGTGACAAAACTTATATATTTTTGTTGCTTTGTTGGCACCCAATATAGCGGTGAGCTTGGGTAAATGACTGTCCATGACATCCTGCGCTGTCGTTAGATTGATCGACTTCAAAAGACGTGCGCTGCTTGGACCAATGCCAGGAATTTTTCGAACTGGCAGAGACCCCATAAAATCGAGTCGCTGCTCAGGAGTAATAACACACAT
>Ga0209075_1003945_pt1 | contig 12082 bp, 9 predicted proteins | sample Stecom2011_FD_187523 | JGI IMG/M metagenome (GOLD analysis project Ga0209075, IMG submission 187523) | Agricultural soil microbial communities from Utah to study Nitrogen management - Steer compost 2011 (SPAdes) (version 2) | ecosystem: Environmental > Terrestrial > Soil > Agricultural land...
CATGGGGTACTTATACGGTTCTTAAGGATAGTGACGGTTATAAAATAAAAAGGATTGTAGTGAATCCAGGTGCTTCCTTGTCGCTGCAGACACACCATCATCGGAGTGAGCACTGGATCGTGGTGAGCGGCACGGCAGAAGTGATCAATGGCGAACAAAAATTTTTGTTGCGCACCAATGAGTCCACTTTTATTCGCATAGGTGAAAAACACAGACTAAGCAATCCTGGCCTGATTGATCTGGTGCTGATTGAGGTGCAGTGTGGTGAGTATCTTGGAGAGGACGATATTGTCCGCCATGAAGATGCGTATGGACGCGGACCATGTGGAGACTCGGCTTGATGCGCACCGCTCTGATTGTTCCCGTGCGCAACGCCGGTCCATGGTTGGACCGTTTGTTGCCGGCGCTGGCTGCGCAAACTGTCCGGCCGGATCAGTGGCTAGTGGTGGACAGCAGCTCGGCGGACGATACGGTCAGGCGCTTTGTTGCTGCCGGGGCGGATGTGCGGGTGATTTCTGCCAGCGAGTTTAACCATGGGGGGACCCGTGAGTGGGCGCGGCAGCAAGTTGATGCCGATGTGGTCTTCATGCTGACCCAGGACGCCATACCCGAGCCGGACTGTTTTGAGCGGTTGTTGGCTGCGTTTAAATGTCCGGAGGTGGCTGTAGCTTATGCACGCCAGCTGCCCAGACCAGAAAGTGGATTTTTTGAACGGCATGCGAGGCTTTACAACTACGGGCCGGACAGCCGTATCAAAAGCATTGAGGATGCGGTCGTTTTGGGTGTTAAAACCTGCTTTAACTCGGACTCCTGCTCAGCTTATCGTTCCAGCGTTCTGGAACAGCTGGGCGGATTTCCGCAAGATGTCATTGGTAGTGAAGATGCATATGTGGCAGGCAAGGCTTTGCTTGCCGGGTACAAAGTGCATTACGTGGCAGACGCAAAAGTTGAGCACTCGCACCATTACAGTATTGCGGAAGAATTCCGGCGATACTTTGATATTGGCGTATTTTATGGGCGTGAGAGCTGGATTGATGAGTGTTTTGGTACTGCTACCGGAGAAGGTGGCCGGTTTGTTTCAAGTGAAATAAAAATGGCACTGCAGGAAGGGCGTTGGTATTTGTTGCCCAATGCACTTGTAAGGAATGGCTGTAAGCTGATCGGATATAAACTAGGCAAGGCTGAAACGAAGTTGCCAAACTGGTTAAAACGCAGAATCGGTATGTTCTCAGGTTATTGGGTGAAATAATGAAAAAGATGGTAATGACCGCTGTGTTTGCCAGCGCAGGCTTGGTGCTGGCTGGCTGCAGCACACCAGCACATGTAGCTACTCCAAGTGGTAAAACAGTCGATACCTATCAGCAGAAAGGTACAGTTTTAACTGATTTGCCGTCTCCTCGGGTAGTGATACTTAGTGGCGATACGCTACGTATTGTTCGTGATGCCAGGGAACCGGCCGAAGCTGATGACATGACATTGTTCCAGGTTCGACCGGACGGTTATATCTCTGTTCCCGAGGTGGGTACGTTGAAAGTTGTGGGTCAAACACCAGAAGAGGTGGCAGAGCAGGTAAGCAGCGCGTATGCAAAGATTTACCGTGAGCCGGCGGCTACGGTAAACATAGCTATTGCGCCCAGCAATCGTGTGTTTGTTGGTGGTGCAGTCCCCAATCCCGATTTTTTTGATCTAACCGGTACAGCAACCATGGAGCAGGTTTTGATGTCTTCTGGAGGCGTATTGCCTACGGCAGATATGCGTAAAGTTGCCTTGCTTAGGCTGAATGAAGAGGGACGTTATGATCTGTATTTTTTTGATATGTCTGCGATGCTCAAGGAACCAGGTCGCCTTGCTGTTGTAATGCAGCGTGGAGACTTGATTTATGTACCTCAATCTGGAATCGGGCGCACTGTGGAAGCTATTGATATGTACTTCACGCGCCTGTTCCCTGTTAATAAGGCTATTGGTATTGGATTCAACTATGAGTTGAATCAAAAGAAATACCGATAACAAAAGCGGTTCCCGTCTGCCCAGACTCTTTGATAGCCTGAGTAGCGGACGTGATTTGCTTTTGATGTGAGAAGTTGTATAGCAGTGAGCCATCTCTGGTGGCAATAACATTCTAAAATGTGGTGGCGATGGCGTTTTTCAATGCGTTCTGTCGGAGCCACCGGGTTGAGCCACTATTGTTGACTCAGGTACTTGTTGAGAAAAACCATGATCGAAATTCGCTCCTTTAGAGACCTTCTCAGACTTTTCTTTATTTTCCGGCGTGAGGCGCGCACTGCATTTATCGTAACTCTGGTTGTCGTCGTACTGGGAGCCTTTCTGTTGCCTTCAAAATACGAGGCTAATGCACGCTTGCTGGTTAAACCTGGGCGTGACAACTCGACCATGCCCATTGAGGTTTCCAACCGCCAGGCACTGGTTTCCCCCAGTACTCAGAGAGATCCGGTAGTCGATGAGGAAAAACTCTTGACAGGCAAGGGTATTGCTCGGCTATTGGCTCGGAATGTTCTGGCCGAGCTTGATGCCTATCAACCCGAAGGAACATGGGAATTATTTAAGCACAGGCTAAAGAAAGCAGCAGGCACGGTGAAAGAGGGAATACGGAATGTTCTTGTGTTTGCCCAGATACTCGAAACTAAGACAGTGGAAGAGCGACTGGCTGAACGACTGCTGAAGGGGTTTACGGTTACCCACGATACTGGCTCCAATGTAATGGAGCTCAGGCTGGTGTGGGGCGATGCGAGCTTGGCCGGATATATCCTTGAACGCTGGATTGATCTGTATTTGGAAGAGCGCACACGCAGCCTTGGGCGTACCAGCTTGCAGGGGTTTTATGAGCGTGAACTTGCGCAGCAGGATGAACATATCAAACTGTTGAAGGCTCAGCTGCAAGAGCATTACAAGAGTATTAATTCGGCAGGGGTGCGTGAGCGCATTGAACACTTGATGGACCAGACTCATCGTTTACGTGACTTGCGTATGGAAAAAACTAATGAATTGGCAGGTCTTACCCGTTTGATAACCGAAGCTACAAATCAGATCAGCAAATACCCGGATGAGGTTGTAGTAGAGCGCGAGCTGTCACTTAATCCGACTCAGCTGGATCTGAAACTTAAGCTTAACCGCCTGCAGGAAGAGCGAACAAATTTGTTGCGTACTTATTTGGAAGGGGCACCACAAATAAAAAAACTGGATGAAAGTATTGCAAGTATGCGTAAGCTGATTGCAGGCGAGTCTGAAAGGCTTGAGCGTTCGCAAAACCGGGCGCCGAATAGCCTGGTGATCAGTATTCGTCAGGAGCTGCTGGATGCGGGTTTGCGGCAGGAACGTCTCAAACAGGAGGTGGAAGATATCGATCAGCAGCTGCAGGTTCTAGCCGAAGAGCGCAACGACACCTTGGCAAAGGAACCGGAAATCACTCGTTTGGCCATGCAGCTGGAAACGGCTGAAAAAAGCTATATGCTTTATTCTGACAGTCTTGAGCAGGCGCGCATTGATAAAGCACTGGATGAAAGCCTGATCAGTAATATCAGTATTGTGGAGCAGGCTAGTAGCAGTGCGGGTCGTATTTTTCCAAAAACGCTCGTCCTGCTGTTGCTGGCAGTTCCTTTTGCAGCAAGCTGTGGATTATTAACTATTTATCTGTGCTATCTGGTTGATCAGCGTATTCATGATGGCAGCAAGCTTGAGGAGCGCTTCGGTGTGCCCGTTTGGGGGGTGCTACCCGAGTTGGAGCACTCACAGCAGCCATCTGCGGTCTTTGAAGCAGGCTTGTACCGAGTTTTGAGTATGTTGTCTTTACAGCAAATTCGTAAAGAAGGTGTTTCGGTTGCCATTGCTTCGGCGCATGCGGGGACTGGGTCCCGGTTTGTCATTGAGCGTCTGACAGGGCTGCTGCAGGCTCAAGATCTGGAAGTGCTAAGTGAGGTACCTGAGAAAGGACTTGAGCCGGGCCAAATCGCTGTTGTTAATGCCGGGTCTTTGGTGGAAAACCCGGAAGCCCTGTTGCTGATGAGTAACGTACAGAAAAGAATTGTGGTCATTCGGGCACGCCAGACTACCGTCCCTGTCCTGGGCAACGCTTTGTCGGTGCTGTCTACCGCCTTTGGCAAGGTTGATGGTGTAGTGCTGAACGGCAGGTTATATGAAGTGCCTGCAACTGTTCTGCGACGTTTTGAGGGCCTCAGGAACTCGTTCTGATGAATATTGCACTGTTATCACCGCTTCCGCCAGAGCAGTCAGGGATTGCAGATTACGCACAGGCACTTATGAGTCACTTGTTAACCTCAGGCGTAACAGTTGAAACACCGTTGAAGGCAGTGGCTCAGGATGAACTTCAGAGTGTAATGGAAAAAACGGACTGGAGCCGCTATGACGTGGTGCATGCGGAGCTGGGGGGAGGGCGCCTGCAGGAGTTTGCCGCCTTGCAGTGGCTTATGCGAAACAGGCCGACCTTGGTATTGACAGCAACGGTGCATGACCCGGAGCGGCTGGTATGGCGACCGCTTCATTTCCCCGTGGGGCTTGAAAAGCTGGCGAAAAGCTGGCCTTTGGCAGACAAACTACTAACCGTACTGCTTGATCCCTGGACGCTAAAAGCCGAGAGAGCTCTGGCTGGCCACTTGCGAAGAGTAGTGACCTTGACGCATACAGGAGGGCAGGTTTTACGCGCGCGCATGAGAATTGGTGAGTCAGTAAATGTGGTCATTCCTCATGGTGTAATGCCTGTAGAAAGCCGTCCTCCAGCGCCTGTCGACACTTTACGGCTGCTTTACTTCGGCTTTATTTACCGTGGCAAAGGAATTGAGGATGTTTTACAGGCTTTGGCGCGCTTGCTGGAGCAGCGGCCTGAATTGAGAGGGCAGCTGCGTCTGACTCTGGCTGGAGGTGCTGAACCCTCAATGGCGTTCCGATCTGGTGGTGCTTACATTGATGAGCTGGTTGACACCATCGGGCAGTTGGGACTGGAAAGCAATATTGATTGGCAGCTGAATGTGCCTGAGCAGCAGATAGCAGAGTTGATCCAGAACCATCATTTAATGGTATTGCCGTACCGTGAATCACGCAAGCTGGCATTGTTGGGGCAGATCAGGGGTACCAGCGGTGCCCTGGCCTGGGCAATGGCTTGTGGGCGCGGAGTGCTGGCGTCTGATACGAGGGCATTTGCCGAAGAACTGTCGTATGGCAATGGGCAGGTGTTTCGCCAGGCAGATGCTGACGCTCTAGCCTTAGTGCTGGAGCAGCTGCTTGATGCCCCAAGCATTTGTCTGGAGTGGGCTGCAGCCGCTCAGCTTCAAGGGCGAAAGCGGGCGTGGCCATTGGTAGCGGAGCAGTTTTCCGGCATGTTCAAGGAGGCAGCATGTGTTTCTGGCTAAGAAGTCGCAGTATTGGGGTGCTTTTGGCCGGTGTATTCGGGTTGGCATGCAGCAGTGTGCAGGCATCCGGTTTGCAGTTGGTCCCTGAGCGAGCTCTGGTCTGGAAAGATTTTTTGGGTGTTAATGCGCATTTCTTGTGGTTTGAGCGGCAAGACTATCAGCAGCAGATGGTAATGCTGCAAAAGCTTGGGCTGGAGTGGGTGCGTGTTGATATTCACTGGGACCGGCATGAAATCAGTAAAGAGGTGTATCGGCTGCAGGAGCTGGATCAGTTGATGGATGAAATTGACAGGAAAAATCTTAAGTCCCTGGTTTATGTGGTGGGCTCTGCTGGGCATGCCACTAGCGCTCCGCTGGGTTCTCCTACGCCGGATCAGTATCCGCCACGCAAACCGGAGCTGTTTGGAAAATTCATGTACAGGCTGGCAAGTCGCTATCAGGGGGTGGATGCTTGGCAAGTATGGAATGAGCCGAATATTCCAGCGTATTGGCGGCCGGTCGAAAACCCAAGGGCTTACGGTGAGTTGTTGTTGACATCTGCTCGGGCTTTGCGGCTGGCGGCTCCGGACAAGCCTGTGGTAATGGGGGGAATGGCATATTACAGCCAGATGCCTGTGAAAGGCGGGCTGATGCTGGAGGCGCTGGGGGAGCTGGGTGTACAAGAACTGAACACTGTGGTGGCCTATCATCCGTACACTCAAAAGCCGGAAGGCAACGAAACAAAGCTGCCGGACTTTGTACAACATGCTCGTCAGCTCAATGCGATGCTGAGAGGCGCAGGTGTCAGAAAAATCTGGGCTACAGAGTGGGGCTGGTCGAGCTACACGGGTCCCAGGGAAGAGCAGGCCATTATCGGACGTGATGGGCAGGCAGACTATGTTTTACGACGGCTGGCCTTGATGAGCGCGCTGGATTACGATCGGATTTTCCTGTTTGCGTTAAGCGATCTTGATACCAGGGCGACTGTCAGGGACCGGGCGTACGGATTGCTGGATTTACAGGGTCGGGCGAAGCCGGTTTATACAGCGCTGGCCAGTTTTTTGCGGATTACAGGTCCTGAGCTGAAACCGGGCACGTTGCCGGTCATGGTCAAACCACCGAAAGACTTGTACAGCGTAAGCTGGCAAAAGCCGGACGGAAGGCAGCTACTGATTTTTTGGGGGGCAGCAAGCAAGAAACTTGTATTAAAGAATATTGGGCAAGCCACTTTGCATAATCCGTTTAAAGCAGGTCAGCTGGTACTCAAAAGCGATACGGCGGGGATACTGGAGGTTCCCGTAGCCAGTCATGTACAGATTCTTGAGTGGTGATGCCAGTGCGCGTTTTATGGATATTGCCATACTTGCCTTGGCCGGCTACCAGCGGTGGTAAGACACGCCAGTATCAGTTGCTGAAAAATCTTGCGCGACAAGGCTACAAAATCACCTTGCTGGTGCAGTCCAAGCACCCTGCCGACGAGGCATGCCGCCGCGAACTGGAGAGCTTTCTGGAGGCCTTGATCGTGCTTCCGCGTCGCCCGCTCAGGCATCCGCTGACACTATTGGCGGCCCTGTTCGGGCGCTGGCCCTTGTTGGCCAGCATCAACGGGCTTGCACCGAAGCTTGAGGCTGAGTTTTCCAGATTGTTGACTCAAGAATGGGATATTGTCCAGGTTGAGCACAGTTACAGCTTCCAGCCCTATGCACGCCGACTCAAAACCGGCAGACAGCCTTTTATTTTGACTGAGCACAATTTGGAATCGTCTCTGGGTGGGGCCACATATAATCGCTTTTCACGCTGGATGTATCCGTTTGTTGTTTGGGACCAGTGGCGGGCCAGGCGCTGGGAGCAGGACGTATTTGCTGCAGCTGCTCGGGTTGTGGCAGTTACCGAAGAGGATGCGGCGGCCATTCGAGTGTTGACACAGACTCCTGTGGATGTCGTAGTCAATGGGGTGGACTGTGCAGCGTTCTCTGATGTATCACCCGCACCGGAGCAAAAAAGACTGTTGTTTCTTGGTAATTATGAGTATCCGCCCAACATAGATGCAGTGACATGGTTGCTGGATGAAATCATGCCGCTGCTGTGGCAGAAAAACCCCGATGCAAAATGTACGATTGCTGGCTACGCAATGCCACGGGGGTGGGCCGCACGCTGGCCGGATCGTCGTATCGAATGGGTAGGCTTTGTTGAGGACCTGGCCGGGCTGCAGCGTACCTGCAGTGTGTTTGTGGCCCCTTTGCGGGAGGGGGGCGGTTCCAAACTGAAGGTGCTGGAGGCCATGGCAGGCGGCCTTCCGCTGGTGACTACCAGGCAGGGAGCGTCAGGTTTGCAGATTCACAATGGGCAAGAGTATCTGCATGCTGATGATGCCGGCGAGTTTGCCCGGGCAACTGACTACTTGTTGGAACACCCGGTGCAGGCTGCCTCACTGGCTGCGCGGGCACGGCGCTATGTGCGTGACAAGCACGACTGGCAGGTTGCTGCTGAGCAGCTGGCAGGAGTATATGAGCGTACGATGGAAACAAGGGTATGAAAATTGCAATCGACTTCAGGCCCGTGGTTGTCGCTCCTTGTTCAGGTATTGCGCGGCAGGCCAGCGCACTCTACCGGGCTTGTCAAAGCATACAGGATGTTGAGGCGATTCCTTGTACAGAGGCGCCGCTGGATCACTCTGTACGTGATATGGGACTGTGCCCCAAGCGAGCTGCGCAGCCCGGAATGCAGCGACCGCTGCCCCGAATAAAGTTTGAAGCCGGTTTTTTACCCAAGGCCCTGGACAAAGCAGGTGTGGACCTTTATGTGGCCACAGCCAATATGGGGCTGCCACTGGGGCGGAAAGGACGGCGTAAACAGGTTGTGCTGGTCCATGATCTGTTTCAGCTGACAGAGCGCAACTTTCACCGATCAAGGTTCAAGGCGCTGGCATACAGGGTTATTGACTGGCTATCCATTGCCTGGTCGATACGTACCGCAGATGCCGTCTGGTGCCCGTCCGACTTCAGTGCCGGAGAAGTGGTACGCCTGTTTCCGGGGGCGCATAGAAAGGTCCGGGTATTGCCTAATCACGTTGCACCACTGCCAGTGGCTGACGAGATGGAGCTGCCAGAGCTTGAGCAGCCATTCTGGCTCTTGGTCGGGACCAGGGAGCCACGTAAGAATATATCTTTTTTTGTTGAGACCTGGAGGCAGCTGAGGACTGAGCAGCAACTGCCGGAGCTTGTTCTGGTTGGAGAGGCTAGTGACTTTCCAGCCCTGCAGGATGTGAAGGGCATTCACTGGATGTCCAGACTGACGGATGCCCAGCTGGCTGGCTTGTACCTGCAGGCTCAGTGTCTGTGGCAGCCTTCGTATGCTGAAGGGTTTGGCATGCCGGTCGTGGAAGCGCTTAGTGCTGGTACGCCGGCTGCACTGGCAGCGGGCTCGGCGCTGGATGAAGTGGCGCCAGATTGCTTGCCCAGATTCTCGCCTTTTGACTCTGCAGAACTTGCGGCTTGTATGCGCAAACTGGCACAGGACCCGCTACCCAAAAAACAGCAAACCTATGCCGACTGGAGCGAGCGCTATGGCATGAAGGCTTATGCTGCAAGAGTAGAAGAGCTGGTACAGGAGCTATTGCCATTATGCAACGACTAGGACTTTGGCTGGCTGTGTTGCTTGGCCTGCTGCTGGGTGGTCTGGCACTGTCGGTCAGCCCCGGCAAGTGGTGGCTGGTCTGTAGTGCTGTAGTGGTTTCTGTGCTGGTTATACTGCAGCCACTGCGGGGCTTTTTGTTATTTGTTTTTTGTGCAGCATTTATCCCTTACACCACGGTCAAGCTCGGAGTGCGCACAACAATTAGTGAGGCATTGCTGTTGTTGACATGGGCAGGTGTTGGCTGGCAGATGTTTACCGGACATATACAGCGTGGTGGTGTGTGGCACCCTGCTGAGCGCAGCATGGCATTGTTGCTGCTTTATAGCCTGATCCCTCTAGTGGCTGGTGTTTTGCTGATTAGCGTATCCGGCAATGCATTATCCAACTGGATTCGCTGGACATTAAACATGTCTGTTTTCTTTTTAGTGCCGTTGCTGCTAACGAGTGACCGGGAGCGGGAGCGGGTGGTGCAGGCGTTTTTGGCAGGCAGCCTAGCGATGCTTTTGTTATCGGTGGGTTTTTTTCTCAAAGACCGCGATGCCAATACTTTCATACCGGTATTGGCCAGCTTGAAGTACGCCCATCCCGAGGCGGTCAAAGATATTTTTTCTGCCAACTATACGCGCATGGCATCGCCCTGGGTGCATCCGAACCTGACGGGCGGTATTTTGGCGCTGACGATACCAGTGGCCTTCATGTACGGCTGGACGCGTACTGGCTGGGCAAGAGGGCTAGGCATCGCGGTAGCTATCCTCGGCTGTGCCGGCCTGCTATTCAGTATTTCACGCGGGGCCATTGTTGCCTTGGCTCTGGTCTTGTTCTGGCTGGCACACAAAAGGGTCCCGCTGAGCTTGCGCCTGATTATCTATGCTGCTGTGCTTGGTACCGTGCTGATCGCATTTTATCCGCCCCTGCAAGAGCGCTTGTTGAGTATGTTCCTGACCAGTAACGCCAGCACTACAATTCGCTTCGAGGAATATCGATTGTTTCCGCAAGCCATGTCGAATTATCCGCTGGGGATTGGTTTTGCCGTTGATCCACCGATCCCGGGTTCCGGCTTGCTGGGGATTTCCAATTTGTGGCTGAACGTAATCTACAAAATTGGTATCCCGGGGCTGCTTATATTTGTTGTGCTGACTCTGAGATGGTGGCGCGCAGTTCGCCCGCTTGGCGCGGTGCCGGTTTTAAATCGTGATAATGCACTTTGGCTTGGAGCGTTGTCTGGTGTGCTAGCTGCGTTGCTGACAGGATTGTTTGACCATTACTACAGCTTTACCAACGTAATTATCGCCTTGTTCTGGTTGTTTGCAGCCATGGCTTTGCACACTGCAACACCAAGTAACCGTCAGGGTCGGGATGTGGAGGAAGCGTCATGAAACACAGAATAGGACTAGGCTTCAACGTTCGAGAGCAGCAGAGTGAGCATGCTGCTCAGCTTGGGTGCACTGATGAGGAGCTTGGGTTCGCGATTGACTATATGTTGGCTAACGACCTGCTATTCGAGGACAAACCGGGCGAGTTCAGCCTGTTGTCCATTGATGTGGAAAGCAAGATAGAGCAGCCGTTGATCAGGCGGCTGTTTGCCCTGTACAAGAAAAAATTGCCGACCAGGCTGGTGCCCCTGTATGGGAAAAATTTGCAAACCTTGCGAGACCGTTGGCTGAGAGCCTGGGAGCAGGCTTACAACATTCTGATCAATAAAATACCCAGCCACCACGTGCGTATCTGGTGGTTGCGGGCGGGTGGTGCCAAAATAGGCAAAGGTTCTTCAGTGTGGCGAAATACCGAGGTGCTCGGGGTGGAGAACCTGGTTATCGGCAACGACAGTGTAGTTGCCTGGCATTGTTTACTTGATGCAAGGGCCGGCCTGGTTATTGGTGATCACGTAGCTATTGCTTCTTATGTGCACATTATTGCTGGCTCACATGATTTGCAGGCGCCCGAATTTTGGTCGGTCTCGGCGCCGATTTATATTGAAGACTATGTATGGGTGGCCAGTCGTGCCCTGATTGGGCATGGCTCCAGACTGGGGCGTGGCTGTGTGGTCACCGCCTGTACAGTAGTCGCCAAGGAAGTTTTACCTTACAAGATTGTGGGTGGCAGTGGCGCCAAACCCATGGGCGAACGCCCGCATGACCTGAATTATCGAGTAGGCGGGAAAGGGTTGTTCACCCTGTTCCACTAATATTATGCTGAACTCAACACTGCTTTTAACGCTGGTGACACTGGCAGGGTTGGTTCTCGGCTTTGCGCGAGAGTGGCTGCTGATTGATGCCTGGGGTGCAGGTGAGCAGACTGACGCTCTTGTGTTAGCGTTATTTTTGCCGGACATGGTGCGCATGACTTTGGCAGCAGGTTTGCTCAATGTTGCCGCTGTTCCATTATTCCATCAGCAAACCGTGGTGGCGGGCCGTCAATGGCTTAACTCGCTAGGCAGTTTGCTATTTGTGTGCGCACTGGTGCTGTCTGGTGTTTTTTATTTGTTCGCTCCATTCTGGTTAAAGCTGCTGGGTCCCGGGATAGCTCCGGGGGCCCGGATTGTTGCCGTTTCTGCCTTTGAAATATTGACTTGGTGTTTGCCGGGCATGTTCTTGCACGCGGTTTGCGGTATTTGGCTACAGCTGCGGGAAAGCTATGTGCTTTGGGGGATGGGAAGTTTTTTGTTTAACCTTTTCCCGGTTGGCTGGTTGTTGATCAGGGGACCGGAAGCGGTGACGAACGAATTCGCTCTGGCCTGTGTTTTTGGCAGTATATTGATGGCTTTGATAGTGATTCCTTCGGCCTGGCGTGAGGGCTGGCGTCCTTTGGTATTTGCAGGAACTTTGGGTGCCGGTGCCCTGTTTGTCCGACGGATCGGACCAGTTTTGCTCAGTAACCTGGGCAGCCATGCAGTGACGCTGGTCGAACGGATGGTTGCCAGCCTGCTGGGGGAGGGAATGGTTACCTGGGTTAACCTCGCCCGGAAATTCATTAACCTGCCATTGATTGCTTTGCCTGCGCTGAATCAGGTTCTGCTGGGCAAGCTGAGTGCGGGTCATAAAAATGAGCGGCTGGGAGTTTTGCGCCAAGGCTTGGTGCTTACCAGC
>Ga0209075_1003946_pt1 | contig 12081 bp, 11 predicted proteins | sample Stecom2011_FD_187523 | JGI IMG/M metagenome (GOLD analysis project Ga0209075, IMG submission 187523) | Agricultural soil microbial communities from Utah to study Nitrogen management - Steer compost 2011 (SPAdes) (version 2) | ecosystem: Environmental > Terrestrial > Soil > Agricultural land...
CGAACTGTGAAAGAGCAGTGTCTCTGGCTTCATAACTTCCAGACACTGGATGAAGCCAGGCAAACCTTGAGGGCGTGGTTCAAGTACTACAACGAGCAGCGCCCTCATCAGGCACTGGGGATGAAAAAACCCAGTACGATTTACCAACAATTAGCGGCTTGAGTGTGCAAATTCAGCTGGGTCATTACAATGTGTTGACTCAACGCCTCGGTACTCCCGAGGACATCGCTGCGTTGACCGCCTTCCTCGCCTCGGACGAGTCCGGCTATATTACCGGCGAATGCATCGAGATCAATGGCGGCAAGAACAGCTGCCAGCCGCATTTCGCGGAACTCTACCAACAGGCGCAGAACTGAACTGCCAGCGCCCAGGCTTGCCCGCCCCTACCGTTGAAGCCCGTTCAGGCCCCCAACCTTGAACGGGATAACCCACCCCGCAAACGATTTTGGTGGCGCCTTGCCCCCCTCTCTCCTTCACTGCGTAACCTGCCCGGCGCTCAATTCAGTACCCTTAGGTGCTGCGGTGGCGGCATAGGCCGGTATATCTTTCATCAAGAACAGAACCAGCGTAGTGATAAAAGAGCAAGCAAAACAAAACCAGAGCACCGGGGTGTAATTGCCGTAGGTGCCATAGAGGTAGCCGAACCAGGCTGGCATCCCACCTGCGATAATGGTGATCAATCCCAGGTGCAGGCCGAAAATTCGTGCATAATCCTTGAGGCCGAAATAACGCGCTATCAAAAAAGCCGCCAAGTCGAATTCAGCGCCGGCACTGAACCCTATCAACGCCGTCGCCATGATCAGCAAATAAATGTCGCCACTGCCGGCATGGAGGAATATCAGGCATCCCGCCATCGGCAACGCCAGGCTTACTATTGCAACTACGGTTGGTCGGTAACGGTCAATGATAAAACCGACCAGTAGACGGCCCACGACCATGGAAACCCCGAAACTGCTGAACACCGCGCTGGCGGTGGCTGCGCTGAGGCCCATATCCTGGAGTAATGGCACGGCATTCGTCACCATCCCCACGGTTAACGCCACAGATAGGGTAAAAGCGATGTTGTAGCCCAGGAAAACCCGCGACTTCAGCGCTTGCCTGAAGGGTATTCCGGGGATTTCCAGCGCGCTGCCCTCCCCCTTCGACTCCGTTGCATAAACCTGGGGAAACTTCATCCATAACAAGGTCAGCGGTAGGGTAAGCAAAAGCGGAATGGCCCCCAGCAATACGAATGCAGCTTTCCAGCCCCCCCACGAAATAGCCCAGGTAATAGCCGAGGGCATGATCATGGCGGCCAGACCGGTGGCACTGAAAATGATCGCCAATGCCAAGCCTCGGTTGCGTACATACCAGAGGTTGACCAATTGTGCCCAAGTGATGGCGATGGTACCCGAGCAAATAATCGGCATGATGAAAAAGGCCAGGTACAACCAGCCTATCGAGGTCTGGATCTGCGTGATCAGAAAATAACCGATCGACTGAAACAATACCGAAAAGATAGCCACCCGGCGCATGCCGAAACGGATGAACAGCCACCCAACGATTTGCGAGCCGACCGCTACGCCGGCAAACAGGAAAGTGATCGAGGTGGTGATTTCCTCTCTGCTCCAGCCGAAAGCGTCCTCCAGGGGAACGACCAGCGCACCGAAACCATACAGCAGCGCGGCGCTCATGCTGGTGAAAACGCCGACTACTCCCAAAAGAATGATAGGCCAGGCCACCCGGAACTCACTGCCTCGCAACGACCGGCTCAGCATGCGGCCACCCTACTTGCTGTACCTTCGGCAAAAACCTGTGAATGGTGGCTGATCTTTAACATTTGACATGACCCTTTTATTTTTATTTTCAATAGGTTAGCTACTTATACAGAATTTGTGCCGTACGCATTGCGTGCCTTTGAAGCAGCCAACAAGCCTATTGATACCCTAGCGTATACCATCACAGAATTCCACATGCGGACTAATATTCTGCATGCGGAATAATTTTAAGGACCAAGTTTAGGTGCCGATGGTTTTTTCGAACTCCTCGAAAGAAACACCGTGCTGCTTTATATTGTTGTAGATATCCAGATATTCCCTCCACGCGGTGATCTTGCCCTCGGCATTCAATTCGAATACGGCCACCAGCGGCACGGACACCCACTTGCCACCGCGAAACGAGTAATCGACCCGCTCCATAAACACCACGCTGTCGGATGCGGCGACATTGATCACTTCATGTTCTTGTTCAGCGACTCTGCTCTTCATCGCCTGCAGAGCCTTTAAAATAGCCTCTCGGCCTTGTACCGGGGGAATGGTTGGCGTGGCCATCTGGTAATAGGCGTCGGCATCCAGATAAGCGACCGCTGCCTCGAAGTCTTCCGGCCAGTTCTTTTGAAAATAAGAAATGAATTTTCGAACGATTTTCTCGTTATTAGCCATGTGCATCTCTCTGTTCAATGCTTGCTGTGTGGGACGTCACTCCGTCCAGGTGACGTGGTAGCGACTAGCAGACCTTAGCGCCCTCTGGAGTGTCGATCACATACCTCATTGCATGCAACGACCGCACACCCTGAACTGTTTGACCTAGAGTCAAACTGCCTGACCACGACGCTGGGCAGTACTGTCCGCTTCTATCAGTACTGCTGCCTCAGCCTTTCTTCCAAACTCGATCACGCTCTTGCAAATGTAATCCAGCGATATATCTGAGTCTTTCAGCGATAGACATTGGCGTTGTTCCCGCTGATGCAGTGGCGTCTACTGAGGACGTCGAACAATAAAAACAAAACTCACGGAGATGTTTAATGTTCAAGCCAGAGTTGACACCTATCAGCAAAGCCATAGGGCTTTCAGCTTTGCTTGTCTGTGCAAGCCAGGCCCAGGCCGCAGAATTCGAAACTGGCAATCCCGACCTGATCGGTCGTTGGGACAACACCATCCGTTACAACCTTGGCATACGCGCAGAAAGCCGCGACACCGCGCTGGGCAACAACGCCACCTACGACGAATCAAACTACAAATTCGACCGGGGTGACGTCGTCACCAATCGCCTGGACGTCATGAGCGAATTCGAGCTCACCTACAAACAAAACCACGGCCTGCGAATCAGTGGTGCTGCCTGGTATGACGATGCCTATTCCAACACCGACGTCAAGACCAACCCGGGCAATGTCTATTACCCCGGCGCAACCGCTGGCCCAAGCACTCCCAGTTATCGCGACGGAAGCTACTCGTCTCACACCGAGCGATATCATCACGGCCTGAGCGGCGAGCTGCTGGATGCGTTCGTGTTTACCCGTTTCCATGTCGGAGATGTGCCCGTCAGCTTGCGAGCTGGCCGTCACGCTTTGTACTGGGGCAATGGTCTGTTGATTGCCGGCCACGCCGTGTCCTATGCACAGGCTCCGCTTGACGGCCGCAAAGCGCTCGCCAATCCAGGTACGGAAACGCGCGAGATTTTCCTGCCTTTGGCGCAGATTTCCGGGCAAGCACAGGTTACTGACCGGTTTTCCATTGCCGCTCAATACTTTCTTGAATGGGATCCCACCCGTGCCCCCGAAGGCGGAACCTACCTTGCATCGGCGGACGTTGCGCTAGAAGGCCCGCAGCAGCTTCCCGTGGCTCCTGGCTTCGCCTTGCCCATCATCGACCCAGTGAAGCCCGGCAATCGTGGGAATTGGGGAGTGATGGCACGCTACGCTCTGGACTTCATGCACTCGGACATCAGCGTTTTCTACCGCGAGTTCGATGACTATTCGCCATGGGGACTGCAGGCCGGGCCCGGCTTTGCCCGATATGTATATCCAGAAGACGTGAAGCTTTATGGCTTGAGCTGGTCCGCTGGCCCGTTACTGGGCGGCGCGTCAGTGGGCATTGACCTTTCCTACCGGGAGAACGCCTCGCTTGTCTCCAGCAGCTTCAATCTGGCCGATGGCCAAGGCGCTCGGGGCAATACCTGGCACATGGTCGCCAATGGTCTTTGGCTATTACCCACGACGCCGTTGTTCGACACCGGCTCACTCATCGCAGAGATAGCTTATAGCCGCCTGGACAAAGTGAAAAGCAATGCAGACCTTTTCCGGGGAGAGGGTTACGCCGGTTGCGACGGGCAGGACAAGGACTGGGGCTGCGCCACACGTGACTACACAGGTGTCGCTGTCAACTTCACTCCGCAATGGCTGAGCGTATTTCCAGGCTGGAATATTTCCGCCCCCATAAGCCTCAACTACGGGATCTCCGGCAACGCCGCGACAGGAGGTGGGAGTGAAGGTGATTATAACTTCAAGGTCGGTATAAAGGGCATCCTGGACGAGCGCTATGAAATCAGTCTGGCGTACATCGGGTACGGTTCGAAAATGATCACCCGCGACATACCGGGCGTTGGCAAGACCGTGGTGGGCGGCAACGGCAGTGTCGGTCTGTCTGATCGGGACTGGGTATCGCTGACCCTGAGTACGGCCTTCTGAGACGACTTGCTGCCATTTACCCCGACATAAAACAATAAAACCGGAGATTCTCATGAATATGAATCGGATTGCGATCAGCTCTCTGCTGTTAGCCGTTGCCAGTCCTGCGATAGGCAACCCAGCCTGGACTGCAGATGATATTGGGCAAGCACTCACCCGCTTCGGATCAGAAAAAGCCGGAAATGAAGCCGGCACCATTCCCGAATACACTGGCGGGCTGCAAGTAGCCGCGAACCTGCAACCGGGCGATGGATTCTGGCCTAACCCCTTCGCCGAAGAAGCGCCGCTTTTTCGCATTACCGCAGAGAATGCAGATGAGTTTGCCGATCAGTTGTCGTCAGGGCAGATGCGGCTATTAAAAGAGCATGCCGACACCTACTACATGGATATATATCCCACGCATCGTACGGCGGCTTTTCCTGAAGAGTTTTTGTCTGCAACCGAACAGAATGCCAGAAACCCGGAATGTCGATCGATGAATGATGGACTCTCCGTAAGCGAGGCCTGTCGGGGCGGACTGCCCTTCCCGATCCCCGAAACCGGGCAAGAGGTGATGTGGAACTATCTTCTCAACTACCAGGGGGTCAACGGCTGGGACTGGAATCACAGCGCTTACGTAGTGAACCAGGGGCACATTACCCTGACCAATACCAATCGCTCTACGGGTGAAAAACCTTTCTACCAAACCGAAGTGACAGGCCGCGACCCCAAGGTTGCATCACGCATCTGGTCACGTATCGTTGCGCCCGCCCGCTCCGCAGGCACAGCTTCGGGTTACTGGGATCATCTGGATCCGGTAGCGGACGATCGCTACGCCTGGAGTTACTCCACCGGCCAGCGACGTATTCGTCGAGCGCCCGAATTTTCATACGACACACCGAATTCGGCATTTGGCAGCGTGTCCTTTTATGACGAAATATTCCTATTTTCCGGAAAGATGGATCGCTTCGACTGGACGCTTGAAGGCAAGAAGGAAATGTTTATTCCCTACAGCAACTATGAGCTGAAGTGGGGCTGTGACATAGAAACCAAACTGATGGACAAGCATATCAATCCAGCCTGCGAGCGCTGGGAACTGCACCGGGTATGGGTCGTGTCCGCCGAGCGCAAGGAAGGCGTGCGTCATGCGCAAAAGTCTCGACGCTATTACATAGATGAAGACACTTTCGGTGCTGCACTCTATGACGCGTGGGACAACAGTGGAGAAATGTTCCGCTCTGGAGCTCAGTACAACATCCAGGCGTATGGCATCCCCAACAATCCACTGCAGGATTCATATTCGCTTTACGACTTCACCCGCAGCCAATACGGCATGTTTGGAAACGGCCCCACCCGCTACCGCGCCGCACCGGTAACGGAGCGTGAAGCCAATCCGCAGACCATCGCCGCCGGCCAGCGACGCTAAGCCGAAAATCACCACGTCCGGAGGTACGCCTCCGGAATCTCACCATAGTCTCCAGGGGGCTTCAACCATGAAGCGACTCGCTGAAAAAGTAACCGTTATTACCGGCGCCGGAAGCGGCATAGGACGCGCCAGCGCGTTGGCATTCGCAGCACAAGGCGCCAAAGTGGTCGTTACCGATCTGTATAGCCAGGCGGCGGAAGCCGTTGTCCAGACCATCACCGAGACGGGCGGTGAGGCAATAGCGCTAAAAGTTGATGTCGGTTTGGAAGACGATATCAAACAAATGATAGACAGCACTATTGAAATCTATGGCCGTATCGATGTGCTGTTCAACAACGCCGTCAACAAGAATCCCGACACGGCCAGGGATATCGACTTCATCAATTTCAATGAAGAACTGTTCCACGCCAACATGCGCGTCAATGTGCTGGGTGGCGTGCTGGCTTGCAAACATGCGCTGCCGCATATGCTGGGTCAAGCGCGAGGCTCAATCATCTTCACCTCCTCTACCAGCTCCATTGCGGGTGAAGTGGCGCAGTTCAGTTATGGCGCTTCCAAGGCAGCATTGAACTGGTACGTGCAAACCATCGCCGCCACCTTCGGCAAGCGTGGCATCCGCTGCAACGCCATTCTCCCCGGCGTGATCCGCACCGCGGCCCTGGAAGGCTGGGCCAATGAGCAAATGACCAAAGCCTTCCTCGACTTGCAGAACGTGCCGCAGCTGGGTGAACCCGAAGATATCGCCAACATGGCGCTGTTTCTCGCCTCGGACGAGTCACGCTACATCAATGGCGCACTGATGCGCGTGGATGGTGGCATGAGCTGTGGTACGCCGATGGTTCCGGTGGTCAGGGCGTATCTCTGATCAGGCGCGGCATTCAACTGACAAACTGACATTCAAGGTGAGATTCGAAACATGGGTATGCAACAGGAAAAGATTATTAGAACTTTCTGCGCCGCCTGGGGCGATGGGACAGCAACTTCACGGCCGCAGCTGGAGACCATTCTGGACATGATGGCCGAGGACGCCATCTGGCAACTCTGGGTGCCAGGCGGCCCGGTTATCCAGGGCAAGCAGGCGATACGCGACGAAATCACCCGGCAAATGAGTTATGTGACCCATAACCACTGCGTAATCCGCAACATAGTGTCTTCCGACAACGTAGTGATGACCGAGCGTGATGACTACGCAGTGTCGGGAGGCAAGCCCATGCCGCATTCCATGGTGGCTGTTTACGAGCTGGATGATAAGGGACTGATCACCGCCTGGCGGGAGTATCTGGATACTGCGGATCTGGCGAAAAAGAAAGGTGTGCCGCTCGAGCAGGTCGGCGGCCCAACTCTGGATGCCGACGCCTGAGCACCACCCTCTTACTATGACAGGCAACCGGACCAGCCGGACTTGCCGATGAATTCTTCGGAGCAACAAATGAACATGGCCGCACAAGAGACTATGAATACCGATCAGCAGCTCGAACGGAAACTCTGCCAGTTTGTGGAAGAACTGCTCGAGGGCAGCGTTACCAGCATAAAACGCCTGCCTCGCTGGCGGCCCGCCTGGAACGTGGATCTCAAGCGCGGCGACGAGATTATCAAGCTGCATATACGCGGTGAGCGCGGCGGCGATGTCAGCCCGTTCCCGGATCTGCGCCGCGAAGCGGATATCCTCACTTTGATCGGGCAACAAGGTGTTCCCGTCCCCCGCATCTATGGCTTCTGCGAAGACCCGCAGGCCATCGTGATGCAGAACGTGCCAGGTACCCGTGATCTCTCCCAGGCCAAAGACAATGCCGAGCGCCTCAGTCTGGCCAAGCAGTACATTGACGCCATGGCAGCCATGCACAAGTTACCGCTGGACGCTTTTGTCGCACGGGGAATCGATCTACCGCATGGCGCCGAAGCGATTTCTCTGGCGGGTCTGGAGGCCTACTATCCACTGTATGAACGGAACAAGACGCGCCCGCAGCCACTGCTGGAATTCGCGCTCAACTGGCTGCGCCGCAACGTGCCACAACACCGGACCAAGCCCAGCCTGATTCAGTTTGATTCAGGTCAGTATCTCTTCGAGAACGGCAAGGTAAATGCTCTCTACGACTTCGAGTTCGCCATGATCGGCGACCCGCTCGCCGATCTCGCCTCCGCGCGCATGCGCGATAATTACGAACCTCTGGGCGGCGCCTTCAGCGAGCTTTATCGCTACTACCAGGAAATCAGCGGCGAAAAGCCCGAACCCGACGTAGTGCGCTTCCATACTGTCTTGTTCTCTACGGTCAGTGCCATGCAGTTCTCATCGACGGTCGCCACACCGCAGCCGGGCGATCCGCATGACATTTATATCGAATTCGATATCGCTCTGCGCCGGGTAGTGGTCCACGCGCTGGCCGAGGCGATGGGCGCGGAGATTGCGCCCCCCGCAATCAACATAGTGGAACATGGCCCGAACGCAGAACTGCTCAGCATGCTCGCCGATGCAGTCAATCAGGTTCAGATCGAGGACGAATTTCAGCAGACCAAGCTCAACGCTGTACGCAAGATCGTCGAATACCTGGGCAGAGCTGACGCCATGATCAATCAGCTGCAAGCCGTAGATATGCAGGAAGCCGGCGCTCTCCTCGGGTGCACCTTTGCACGCCATGATGAGATGGAAGCAGCCCTGGAACGCTTTGTCACCACCGCAGGTACAGAGCACGACCTGGCATTGCTGACACTGTTCGCTTCACAGATAGAGCGGCGGGTGCAGGTGTTTGGACAAACTGCCATCGGCGGATCGGCAAGCCATATTGACCTACCGGCACTGTAGTCCTATTTGTCTGGAGCACAAAATGTTTGACGATAACAACAATAAGCAAGCTGGTTCCCTACGTCGCTACGGCCCATGGGCTCTGGTTGCAGGCGCCTCCCATGGCATCGGTTCTGAATTCGCTCGACAGGTCGCAGCGCAAGGTCTGAACTGCATTCTCGTAGCCAGGACTGAAGACACCCTGCAATCTTTGAAATCGAGCCTGGAGGGCGAGTACGGGGTTAAAGTCCTGATCGTGACTCAGGATCTGTCAGCGCAGGATGCCGCCGCCCGATTGCTGCAGGCGACCGGCGAGCGTCAGATAGGTCTGCTGATCTATAACGCCGGCGGCGACCCTTTTATCAGTCGGTTCCTCAATACCGACGCCGAGAGCTGGATGTCGCTGCTGCGGCTGAATACCCAGACGGTACTGGAAACGATCCATGCTTATGGCAAGCGCATGGTGGAGCGTGGCCAGGGCGGTGTGATTCTCGTCGGTTCACACGCGGCACTGGGCGGTGTGCGCAAGCTGGGCATGTACTCGGCGACCAAGGCATTTTCCCTGAACCTCGGAGAATCACTCTGGGCCGAATGGAAGGATCACGGGGTTGATGTGCTGAACTTGCTCATTGGTACGGTGGATACGCCGATGATGCGCGAAACCATGCAGCGTTTGAATATTCCTGACGCGGCAACAATGAACTTGCCCCAGGCCGATGACATCGTGCGTCTGGCGTTGGCCGCTCTGCCCAATGGCCCAACCCTTGTTCACCCACAGGATCTGGAGTCGCCGGATGGCGAATTGTCACTCGGTGACCGTCGCCGTGAACATGTCATCAACAAAAGCGCCGAGGCGGCCATGTTCATTGGCCGCGACTGACCGCACATAGCGCGATTGAAATCACTCTGAATGAGCAATGAAAAACATGAAAAATTTTGACAACAGGGAATTCAAACTCGGGTGGAAGATCCTGATTCTGGCCACAGTAGGCGTAGCCACCAGTTCAAGCTCGCTTCTGTTGTACAGCTTCAGCGCGATGATGATTCCTCTGGAACTGGCTATGGGGTGGGGCCGCAGTGAACTGCAGGCGGCAATCACTGCGCTGTCGCTCGGTACTATCGTCGCCGCCCAGCTCGCTGGGTGGGTGAACCTGAAGTTCGGCTTGCGCATCGTTACCATCGTGTCGCTTATCGCGCTATCGGTCAGCTTGTTTCTCCTCACTCAGATTCAAACCACTATCTGGAGCCTCTATCTTGGCTACTTCCTCGTTCCGCTTGCCGGGCTGGGAACCTTGCAGATCACCTGGTCGCACCTGGTCAATCTCTGGTTTGTGGAAAACCGTGGGCTGGCGCTGGCGATCATACTGAGCGGGTCCGGACTGGCCGCTGCTTTGCTGCCACTGCTGATCACTTGGTCTGTGTCGACCTGGGGGTGGCAAGCCGGCTTCATTTCCCTGTCGGTACTGCCTGTGGCTATAGCGCTGCCGTTGACCTTGCGCTGGCTGATGCCGGTCAGCAGTAGAAATGGTGCGAAGGCCGCAGAACAGCCCAAAGCGCAACAGGAGTCCGGTGGCATACTGCTCAGCGAAGCTCTGCGCTCGTGGCGCTTCTGGGTATGCAATCTATCCATGACACTGGTGGTAGCCTGTGCGGTAGGCCTGGTTACCAACATCATTCCCTTGCTACAGGACAGGGGGCTGAGCGCAGTGGAAGCCGGGCAGATTTTCAGCGCCTTCGGCATTTCGCTGATACTGGGCAGGCTGGTAGTAGGCTATCTTATCGACCGTCTGTGGGCACCCGGGGTCGCAGCAGTGGCACTGATGATGCCGGCACTGGCCTGCCTGATCTTTGCGATGGCCACTAACAACACGGCGCTGTATATCCTGGCAACCCTGCTGGTAGGTATCGGTGCCGGGGCTGAGTTCGACATTGCCGCCTTCCTGATTGCACGCTACTTCGGCATGCGTGACTATGGTCGACTGTTCGGTATTCACCTTGGGCTGATCACCGCCGGGGCGGCGGCGGCACCTCTACTGTTCGGTGCTCTGTACAGCCTCACCGGAGATTATTCCGGGCTTCTCACTTTCAGCACCGCTTGCTTCATCATCGGCCCGCTAATGCTGCTCAGTCTGGGTAGCTATCCAGTGTTTCGCCACCCGACCGCCCTGACGCCAACTGTCTGATGCACCAGCCCAGTTCAAGGGTTAACGCCACGCATCTGCTGACGAAATGCCTCGGGCGTCATACCCACCTCTTTGCGGAACGCCGCCGCAAAGGAGGCGGGGTTCTGGAATCCGGTCTGGTAGGACACCTGCTTGATCAACATCTTGTGGTTCAGCAGCAACGATTTTGCCTTGTGAATTCGGGTCTGGGCCACATATTTACGCAGTGTCAATCCGGTGGTGTTCTTGAACAACATGGATAGTTTTCGCGGGGGCATGTCGCACGCCTGGGCGAGTTGCCTGACCGAATGACCCATTTCTGGATTGGCATCGAGCATCTCTCGCAATTGCCTGATCTGCTGCAAGCTGAGTTTGCCGCGACACTCGTCGGACTTCCTCGGATCGATAAACTGCCTGTGCAGTTCCATCGCAATGCCGGTCAGCAGACACTCTATATGCAGTTGGCTGGCAAAGCCCGGCGCAGCGACTTCCTGCGCCAGACGCTCCATGGACGCCTGCAGATAGTTGCTCTTCAAATTCAACATGCCGTCATTGAGGCAGTCTTCCCAGCACCACTCAATGCCCGCCAACGGAGCCAGAACGCCGGGATCGAACAGGCAGATCATCGATTTATACTGGGACACTCCGTGGTAAAATTGGAACTCAGTCCCCGGCGGGAGAAACAGCACCTGGCCTAGCGACTGGAAGTCACTATTCCGACCAGAAAAGCGCCCCTTGTTATCTGAATATATCGCTTTTCGAGTGGCCGCTTTGGGCAACACGAGACGCAGCAGGCAGCTGTTCTTAGCTTCTATGACTGCAGTTCCTGCACTTGACCACTGCGCGCTCTGGATTTGAATATCAAAACCATCATCGACCAAGCGGGACTCGGTGCTAAACTCACCAACACTGGACGGGTTATACTCAAGATATTTTACTGAATACATTGTTGCGACCTTCAGCGATTATTATTGTGGACACTGAACGTTGCCTAACATTGGGTTTCATTATTTGTCACTGTTCAGCATAGTCTTCGCCCGCTGTGTGCCAATTACTAAATCCCTTTAGCTGGTATTCAAAAAAGCGATACCTGTGACCAGTTCTTTATTGTTGTCCCTACGCCGCTTATGCACTTTTAATGAGTTCCACGCATTCACTCGCACTCACTCAGGAGCCTCCATGACACTTCGAATGGATCATTTCACCATTGTTACCGACCAACTGGAGGCCACCCGCCAGTTTTACGTGGACCTTCTCGGACTCGAAGTCGGCCCCCGGCCACCATTCCCAG
>Ga0209075_1003947_pt1 | contig 12080 bp, 10 predicted proteins | sample Stecom2011_FD_187523 | JGI IMG/M metagenome (GOLD analysis project Ga0209075, IMG submission 187523) | Agricultural soil microbial communities from Utah to study Nitrogen management - Steer compost 2011 (SPAdes) (version 2) | ecosystem: Environmental > Terrestrial > Soil > Agricultural land...
ACTAGCCCATCTGCAATTCTCCAGCTAAAAACAAAGATGGAAGGCATTAGTACAACAGAAGCGATGACTTTTGTATTCGCATCGAGTCCCCCTCCATTTGGATCATTAAATGAAGATTTAGTAGAAGAGATGGAAAGTAATGATCTAAGAAGATTGCATTGGGTGGGGGTAGTAACTGATGGTACGAATTTTTGGTATTATCCTAATAAATATAAACAAGGCAGTAGTTCACAATACTCCGTCGTTTTCCGTTTGGAAGAACAGTATTTGATTCGTGCCGAAGCACGTGCTAGACAAAACAATTTAATGGGGGCTCAACAGGATTTAAATATTATACGTGGACGTGCTGGATTGATAGATACAGTGGCTACAACATTAGAAGGGTTTTTAGAAGAAATCCTTAAGGAAAGACGTTTTGAGTTGTTTACAGAACACGGACATCGTTGGTTTGATTTGCGAAGACTTGGTTTAGCCGAAGATATATTATCACCTATTAAACCAGGATGGGATGCTGCTGACACTCTTTTACCTATTCCAGAGACCGAACTTTTGATGAACCCAAATTTAAATCCACAGAATCCTGGGTATTAGTAGTTAATTAAATTGATTTACATGAAAACAAACTTGATAAAGTGTCAACAAGTCTTTTGGATATTTGTACTTCTACTTACTTCATTCGAAGTTTTTGCTCAAATACAAAAAAAGAAAATATACACTTCAGATTTGGACTCCTTATGGAGTAGAAGTACTTATATAAATAAATTAACTACAGATGGTAAATGGCTGGTCTTTACGGAACATTTTGATACCAAGGAAAATATGTTATTTTTAAAACACACCATGGATTCCATTACCTTCAAGTTTCATGGAGGTGAATGGATCCGGATTTCGGATAACAATCGATGGTTTGGGTGCATTACTTCGAATAAGGAATTGCATATTATTGATTTAGAAAAATATACTAAAGATATTTATCAAGACATCGAATCTTATAGTTTTTCAAAAACAGGAGATTATTTGGTTGCATTACAGAAAAATAACCAAGCGATGGGAACTCTATTAGTAGTAAACTTAAATAGCCATATTACCACTACCATCAAAGATGTAAAGAAATATGAGTGGCATCCAAAACAAAACTGTTTATTAATAACCAATCAAGATGGGAATTTAAACAAAATTGAACTCTATCATGTTGAAAATTTAAAGTTTAAAGCTTTAAAGGAAAGTTTAAATGGGAGCTTTAGTCATTTACTTTGGAGTGATGCTGGGCATGATGTAGTGTTTACAGAACAAATAAACCAGGAGAACTACATTCATTATTATTCAAACAATGGTGTTTTAAAAACTTTAGATGATGCAACAATAGAGCAAGAAAACTCAGCGTTTAAGATAAGCAATAAGGCTCCTTATATTAGTAAAGATGGTGAAAAGATTCTTTTTTATAGGCAAATTAAGAAGGGTAATAAAGAAGATATTAATTCGATTGAAATCTGGAATACAGAAGACCCTTGGATTTATCCTAGAATGAAGGATTTTGAAGAAAGAGAGGTAGACTATTTATTGACCGCTTGGTATCCTAAAACAAATAAAATTGTAGAAATAGAGACAAAAGAAAAGTCTACTTCTGCCTTAGACGTTAATCATGATTATGCGATAGTATTTAATAAAATAAAATACGAACCACTGTATAAAGAATTTCCAAATACGGATATATACATAAAGAATATGGAAACAGGGGATGAGTATTTGGTTGTTGAAAACCAGTATACAGGTCCTGGCTTTGTTACTATTTCTCCGAATGGAAAGTATGTTTCTTACTTTAAAAACAAACATTGGTGGGTATATGATATTAAGAAAAAACAAACTTTAAACATAACCAAAGAGATTGGGAGTTCATTTGAAAATTTAGAAAGGGATAAAGCAGGCGATATTTTCCCTTCGGGAAACCCAGGATGGGCAGAAAATGATGAGTATATTATTATCTATGACCAGCATGATATTTGGTTGTTATCCCCTAGCGGTAATTATAAAAAAAGAATTACGAAAGGACGAGAGGAAAAAATCAAGTATAGGATTAACAAAGATTATCGCAGAAATGAATATTATTTTTTGACAATAAATGTGAACTTTTCGAGCTCTCCTTTAAATATGAACAAAGGATTAATTTTGGAATTGTATGATAGTAGAATTCATAAAACAGGTTATGCACTATGGGAAAAGAATAAAAATATTAAAAAGATGATTTTTGAACAAAGAAATTTGGATGGTATACTGACTTCAAGAGACTATAGTTATATGGTTTTACGAAAACAAAAATTTGATGAACCACCTGGTATCTATGGATTAAATCTAAATACAAATGAGGAATACCTTATATATCAAAGTAATGAACAGCTGTTGGATTATGATCTTGGGAGAGCTGAACTTATAAAGTATCAAGTAGGTGAAGAGATATTATCAGGAGCCTTAATATATCCCGCAAATTTTAACCCTCAAAAAAAGTATCCGATGATAGTTTTTATTTATGAAAAATTATCTGGAAAAATAAATATTTTTAATCCGCCGACTTATAATGATTTTATGGGGTTTAATACTCTAAAATATACAACCAATGATTATTTTGTGTTATATGCAGATATATCCTATACTATTCAAGACCCAGGAATTTCAGCATTGAATTGTGTTATTTCGGCTGTAAATAAAGTTTTGGATTCTGGATTTATTGATAAGAATAAAATTGGACTCATAGGGCATTCGTTTGGAGGTTATGAAAGTGCTTTTATAGCTACACAGACAGATATGTTTGCAGCGATTGTTGCAGGCGCTTCCGTAACCAATTTCACGAGTCATTATCATAGTGTGGGATGGAATTGGAAACAACCTGAGATGTGGCGTTATGAAAGTCAACAGTGGCGTATGGGAGATTCTTACTATAATATTAAGGATGCATATTTAAGAAATTCTCCTTTACAACATATAGAAAATGTTAGGACTCCCTTATTACTTTGGACGGGTAAAAAGGATTACCAAGTACATTGGACACAAAGTGTTGAAATGTTTTTAGCATTGAAAAGACAGGGTAAAAAGAGTAAATTATTGTTGTTTGAAAATGAAACACATGTAATAATGAAGAGAGATAATCAAAAACAACTGTCAAAAGAGGTTTTTAATTGGTTTAACCAATATTGCGAATAAAAATGAGTAGGGTAAATTTAATCACCCTACTCATTTAGAAATTAAGGAGTCCAATTAAACAACTCTTGTGAACAAACAGTTTCACTAAGCTTGTGCATATAGACTTGATTGATCCCGTCTGTACAAGGATATTGGCCTGAATTGCTACAATTTCTTGTAGAGTTTTCACATTTACCATCCTTATAAATGTATCCTGTTATTAACATGGACTCATTCTCTGTAATGGGTTTTTCAGTGGCAAAAGCAAACACTATTGCCAACATAAATGCCATAATTGGCATTCCGATTTTTAAAATTTTAGTTTTCATAATATTTAATTATAAAGTGAGTTTTTTGACCTACTTTTTTCTACAGGTGTTCGGTCTTATTCCTGATACTGCACAGTATGTTTTGTTTTAAAACCATTGTTGAAATACTTCGGTTTTAAATGATAGAGCCATAACTTATTATCTACTATGGCCACTAATAAATCTTTGTACACTTGAATATGATTTAGATCTTTGTCAGGTTGGTGGTAGAGATAAAAACTAAATTCATAGGTGTTATTTGTAATATTATACACATCGATAATCCCAGCAGAACGTAATACTTTATCATCTTCAAATTTTCCTAACCGGTCGCTATTTATATACAGAAAATCATCATAGGTAGTACTTTTTCGGTTTACCATTATAGACTTTCCGCCCAATTTATATATATCTGTTTTAGCATAATGGGCAATATCTAATACGGCTCTACTTATGGTGTCTATGGTTTTACTTGTTAATTGATATGAAAAGTTCTTGTCAGTTATGGCATAACTGTTTCGGTAATAATATGTATAAATAAACATTTGATGTTTCGCATTCCAAAGTAGCATCCCATTAGTGTCAAATGTACCATAGTTTCCTTGTTGAGTAAGTACATCATGATTTAATGTAATACTGTTTGATTCAATTGTTTTATAGAGTCGTCCTACAACATCGGATAAGTTTTTACTACTTTTAGTTGTAATGCCAATATTTGTAGAATCAATGACAATAAACTCCATAAAGTAAGCATCATTATATGAAAACACACTAGCATTTTTATCATTAATATTACCTCGGAACATTATTGGTATCGTACCATCTCCTAAAAATATATGTGGTGATTTTATAGATATTCTTACCCTTTTATAAGGTAAATGCATACTATCTATTGAAATTTTATATTCTTTGAATAGTTTGTGAGAAATATTAAGTTCTGTGACAGAAAGGGGAGTCGTGTAATTTCCAAGGTAAATAGTATTATCATCAATTCCTGCGATATAATATGAGTTGTACTTTAAATCAAACTCACCTATTTTCTCAATAGGATGTGGCATATATTTTCTTTGAAAAGCATTATTACGCTTAATCTCCTTTTCAGAGGATACAAAAAGTCCTAATACAAATGCAAAACCGATTATGGCCAAAGAAATTGATTTTAAGGCTATTTGTTTCGTTGTTACTTGTTCAATTAAATAAAGTGCCCAAAGCGCCAATACAATAAAAACGGTGTTAAATATGAGATGTTCAGTCCATCCTAAAGTTTCCAAAACGCCACCGCAAGAACAAGGGGTAAAGGAGGTGAAGTTTAGAATAATGATAATGTAGGTTGTAAACATAACCATAAGCATAAAGGCTATATATAATCCTTGTATTCTTGTTTTCTTGAAGGCTAATAGTATCGAGGTGACTAGTTCAATACAAATAACACCGTATGAGATAGGAATAGCAAAGGCACCTAATAAAGGCGACTGTCCTAATTGAGTTTGAAAATCTTTAAACTCTAAGAGTTTGCTGATACTGGCATATACAAATAGTAATATAAACAGCATGGAAATGATTTCCACTATTCCTTTTTTTGATATGTGTTTTTTGAATGGCATCTCCTTATTTTAATACTCTATAAAATTCGGGGATTCTATTTGTTTTTTAGGGAGAAGTGGTTTTCTTGGAGGGATTTAATTTTTTAGAGGAGGGGATTAATAACTAAAATCGACCAAATCTTATCAAAGAATTACAGGTTGTGTTTATAGGGAGTCCTGTCTTTTTTTAAGATCTATAGGTTTAACACCGAAGCGGTCTTTAAAGGTTTTGGAGAAGTGAGATACATTTTTAAAGCCTGTCATTTGAGCAATGGACTTTATTGATAGGGAGGTGTTTTGTATTAATAAACTAGCTCGTTTGAGTCGTTCCTGGGTTAAAAATCGAAAGACGGTAATACCATATAGTTGTTTGAAGCCGGATTTTAATTTGTATTCATTAGTTCCAAATTGGTTGGCTAATGTTCTCAAATTAGGTAAGGGATGTTCGAGGTTTTGTAAGATATGCTCCCTAATTTGTTGCATGATGTAAATGTCTTGTTTCTTGACTAGGACATTAGGTCTTTTCGTTTTATTAGGGTCTTTGTTATGCACAGTTTTTAAGGCTTGTTTCAGGCCCTCTTCTATCAGCTGGCTTTTAAGAAGTGTTTCAAAAGTAGAAATGATAATAAAAGGTGAACCATGAATATGTCCTGGGATGACATTGATGGCTGTGGTAAAGGTTTTTGCGAGTTGTTTTGGGCATATAAATGTCAATTTGGTTATGATGTGATACTCTGGTTGGAATAAGACATTTTCAGCGATGTTGGTCCAGTTTTGGTGAGAGTCATTACTCAAAAGAGAAGCAAAAGATTTATGCCTTATTTCAAGGGTTGACCATCCCAAGTTTTTTTGGACTTGTTGGTTACTAAACTGTATTTGGAAAGAGCTATCCAAGATAATTAACATAGTCACATATTCTTTGGAAGATTCGGAGATTTTCAAGAAATTGTAGTATCGTAAGGTTTCTTTCATTTCTTCAGCTAATAGATTGACCAGTATTAAAATGGATTCAATTTCATCATCTTCATCCGTTCGTTCTATTTCGAAAGCGAAATCACCGTCTGCTATTTTAAGTAATAGCTCATAAATGTGTTCCAATCTATTTTTGTCAATAGGTCTTAACATTATTTCAATGATTTTAAAAATGTTATGGCGTCTTCTTGTAAATTAAATATTTGTGAAGGCACAATAGGTTTATTTTTCATGAGATAAAATCTAAGCATGACTGTTGAAATGTGTCTATTATCCACTATAGCTACAGCATTGGTTAACGCAGATCCTTCATTTGCAAGGTAATCACGAGCTGATTTTACAGTATTCTTAATACCCTGAGTATTACAAAGAATGGGGTAGCAGATCTCTTGTTGAAATTTTAATCTGTCGTCAACAACTTTTTTTGCTGTTGGATAGTCTAAGTAGATCATAGGTTTATAAATGAAAAACAAAATGTCATCAGATACCCAAAACTTAGCGTATGCAGTTTCTTTCATAACTCAAATGCGTTGGTAGGACAATCTAATTTATACAAAATATAATCATTAGTGCTTTTATTTAATTGAAGGTCATTTGTTTTAGGCTTTATTTGGACATTTTGTTAGTGTGTTTTTGTTTATAGGGATAACTTTTTCACTCTTAGGGATTTATTACAGGAAAAGGTCTCTTACCATTTTATGAGCTTTCATTTTTTTTATAGCTTTTAACAGAATTCTGTGGTTGGAATAAAAATTTGTATAATTAGTAAATTATTAGTTATGACAAAAATTAAGCACAACCATTTTATGGATGCTATAGATCAGGGCATTTAAAGATGAAACGTATGTTATGTTTTTTTAAAAATTGATAAAAATCGATAAAATATTAAAAGACTTTGATAAAGAGATAGAAAATCTTGAAAAAGATATAGAGGATGTTTTATTCAAAGCAGAGAAAGGTATTAAGTTGTCAAAGCAAGCATTGATAGGATTACGTATTCTAATTATTGAAAATGGGTTTAAAAACGCCAAAAATGAGATTCAGTTTTTTAAAAACATCAAACCTCAAATCTATAGCCGGTTAATCTACTATGTAATACTATTTAATATTGAGAGTAAACGCCCTAGAGGCAGTTCAAAACCTCAAAAAAAGTATTTAGATTATCATATATGTAAACTCCAAAATTACTTTAACGATAACCTTGAGTTTTACCAATACTTTAGAAGGGGAGGAACATCATTGGATGCCTTATATTTTATAAGGGGAAAAGATGATATCAGGTTGCATCCAGACAACTTCCATTTTTTTATTGACGAAAAATTCTCTACAAGCCACGATTCTACAGTAGCAATCATTGTAGCTTATGATATGTTGATAGTATATTTAAAACAAGAGATAGATAGACTCGAAAACAAAAGCTATATGGAAACATCATGCCAAACAAGTGTGGAGCAATCAAGACTGTTTTGGACAGCGAATAAGACGGATTTGATAGAGCTTATTTACGCCTTGCACAGTAGTAGTGCAGTAAATAGTGGTACAGCCGACATTAAGGAAATTGCAACGGCTTGTGAACAATTATTCAATATCGATTTAGGGGATTATTATAGAGCCTATTTAGAAATTCGTTCTAGAAAGACAAGTCGAACGAAGTTTTTAGACAAAATGAAAGATTCTATAATTTCTAGAATGGATTATGCAGACGAGTAAAGCCCAAGTTGAGTGTTTTTGAAAGAAACTTTATGTCATATATTTTGCTCTTATTTATGTGATAAATTATGTTATTACGAAATCAAATGAAATGAATGTAAGTCATTAAAAATGAGTAGATAAAATCACCCAACTTGGGCTTTACTTGTGTGTAAGCCTGAATAATTCACTTCATATTTGCCAAACGAAAGTCAAATCAATTTAATAGCTGCCATTGAGAACGAAAGTTTGATGTGGTAGCTATTTTTAAACACAAATTTTCTATGGCAGCAACAATTATTACTCCCGAAGATCTTCGAGAATTCAAATATGAATTATTAGAGGACATCAAATCAATCATCAACCATCAATCTGGTTTGATACCAAAAAAATGGCTCAAATCCCCTGAAGTCCGCGACCTCTTAAGTATCTCACCAGGAACACTACAAAATCTTCGCATTAATGGAATACTTCCTTACACGAAAGTTGGTGGTGTTATCTATTACGATTATGAAGAAATTCAACAAGTAATGGAGGATAATAAAATTCACAATAAATTTTAGCACACCCAAATAAAACCCCTTCTTTGGAGGGGTTGGGAGGCCTTATGGTAGACGTAAATTACATCAAACACCTGAATGCTGTCTTCGAGCAATTCTCGAAAGACAGTCGTTTAAACCCAACCCATATTAGTTTATATATGGCTTTGTTCCAGTTATGGAACATAAATCGGTTTAAAGAAAAGTTTTTTGTAGTTCGTGATGAAGTGATGCAACTATCTAAAATAGGCTCAAAATCTACCTATCATAGATGCATTAAAGAATTGCATCATTGGAAATATGTCGTGTATGACCCATCTCATAATCCGTACCGAGGGAGTAAAATAAAGATGCTCAAATTCGAGACAACCTCTGGACAAGCACTGGTACACAACCGTCCCAAAAATGAGACAAGCAATGGACAAGCACTGGTACCTATATATAAACATATACAAACAATAGAAAACAATAAAAACATTAATAAACTTGACCAGCCCAAAAATGAAAAAGAAGTGATTGATTTTTTTAAAAAGGAAAACTGGGCAAAAACCGAAGCGCAAAAGTTTTTCAATCATTACCAGGGTATCGGATGGAAAGTAGGTGGTAAAACTAAAATTGTCAATTGGCAAGCAACAGCCAAAAATTGGATGCTAAAAGCTGAAGAAATTAAAAACAATAAGCAACAGTCCCATTTTAAAGACAACTCAAGTTCTCGCGAAGGCGGGAATCTCCATACAACTAAAAATAAAAATTACAATCAGCCACTTTAAACCAGAATGGCTTCTCCCTTTTTTTACAAGGGAGGTGATTTTTCAATAGAAAAATCGGAGGGTTTTCTAATACAAACTTCAACCAATGAAAAAACCAACACTACACATCATTACCGAAGGCGGTATCGATTACCAAATCGGAGAAATTAAGAACAATTGTATCCACTACGACTTCGATAAAATGCTAATCTACATGGAAGCAAAAGGAAAAATACTGTTTGGCAATCATTTCAAAATCCATGAAGAAGATAAAAACATTATTTTCAAACTCTGTATTTACACCATTCAAGATCTGGATTACTGTGCAAAATTAGGCTTAGATCCAAACAAAGGTATTTTACTAACAGGTCCTGTAGGTTGTGGCAAAACAAGTTTAATGAAATTATTGCGACATTTAACACCACATCGAAGGGCTTATAAAATGATTCCGTGCAGGAATGCCGTATTTAGTTTCAATCACCTAGGCTATAAAACCATCCAAGACTACGGTGGCGAAGAGTTCTATTGCTTCGACGATCTAGGTGTCGAACCTAACGGAAGGCACTACGGCCAAGACTGTAATGTTATGGGTGAAATATTATTAAGTCGTTATGATTTATCCTCAAAAGTGCGGGGTTTTCAGAAGTCTAACAGCCAACAACAAATAGCTAAAGGCTATCACAAAACACACGTCACAACAAACCTTAACGCTCAGGAATTAGAAGAAAGATATGGTAATCGTGTGCGCTCTAGAATGCGCCAAATGTTCAACCTGGTTAGTTTCGATGCTAAGTCGGTTGACAAAAGAAGTTGAACATTCACGAGCTCCATTTTAAAAATAAGTATGCGCGAGCTAAATGTTCAACCTTATTAGTTTCGATGCTAAGTCTGTTGACAAAAGAAGTTGAACATTCACGATTTCAGCTTTTGAAAATAAAAATGTATGAGTAAATGTTTAATCTGTTCAGTTTCGATGCTAAATCTATTGATAAAAGAAATTAAACCTTCACGAGCTCCATTTTAAAAATAAGTATGCGCGAGCTAAATGTTTAATCTGGTTAGTTATGACTCAAGCAGCAAAGATAAACGTGGTTAAACATTCACGAGCTCCGTTTTAAAAATAGGTATGAACGAGCTAAATGTTTAACCTGGTTAGTTTTGACTCAAGCAGCAAAGATAAACGTGGTTAGTTTCGATGCTAAATCTATTGATAAAAGAAATTAAACATTCACGAGTACCTATTTATTAAAAATAAGAAAAACACGAGCTAAATGTTTAATTTAATAAGTTTTGACGCCAAGTCTATTGACAAAAGAAGTTAAATTCTTTTGTTAATCCTTAGGTAACTAAATAATCACTCAAAACTCTTCAATAAAACACTGGCTTCCAAAAATGACTTCCCTGTTCTAAAGTTCTTTTTCTTCTCAAAATGAAGATTTATGATTTCTCCGAATTTGCTTTTTTGCTCTAGCTGATAAATAAGATGCACCATATCATTATAATCGCCTTCAATTACAAATTGATAGGTTTTTATGGTTAAATCTTCTTTCAACTCTATGTGTGGCTCTAAAAAGCTGATGATTTGAATATTATTTTGTTTAGCAGTGAAATTAATCGTTTTTAATAGATTATTCTGGATAGACGACCCATTAAGTTGGTATTTATTAAATATAGAATCATAATATTTTTGTTTTTGCTTCAAAAGTGAAAGCTCTCTTGGAGTATTCTTGAAAAGTAATTCTTGAACTTTAAGCGATTTGGTTTCAGCTATTAAAGTGACTGTTTTTGAAATAGCTACTTGATAACAAACAAAAAGAATGAGAATGAATCCTATGACTAAAACAATATTTTTATTTCTAGATGTCATTTTATTGTGATTAATAAACTAAACTCTGTTAATGACTTGTTCGATTCACTATATTCGGTAATAATTACTTTCTCAACCCAATTTAATTGTTCTAGTTCAGTAACCCAATTTGAAATATCAGATGCGATTGAACTAATACCTTTCAATAAAATGGTATATAATTCATATTCAATAGGCTTCTCTGATTTTAAACGTTTGGTCAAAGGCTGAAAGTTAAATTCAATAATGCTGATTGATTCAGGCAAGCTAACCATAATATCATTCGCATAAAACGAGCTTCTTGAAGATTCACTTTTTAAAATATCATTTATAAACTTTTCTTTTTTGTCAACGTCTTCCTTTAGAATTATTAGTTGCTGCCTTGAAGTTTCATTAACCTGTGATGTCTGTCTTAAGTCTGAAACTTTGTTAAAATAGTGATTGAAAATAAAAAAATTGATGAATAATATGGTTAGAACAAACAACAATCCAACTTTTAAAAACTGACTAAAAAACCGTTGTTGTTGATAATCATTAATTAAAGCACCACATTTTGAATCAAAATTTGAATGCTCATTTGTTTTTTTCAACAAGACCAGATTCAATGTCGCTGCAACCGGTAACAAAAACATGTTAGAAACATTCAATCCATTTATGTTATACTCATGGGCAAAAATATTTGATTGTTTGTCTATATTCTCAATGCCTTCTTGGTCTTTTTTAACTAGGGCATTCGAAGTAACTACTTCTTCGGAATCAATAAATTCAATGATATTCGCGATCACATGGTTTCCAAAAGAAACATTTAAAACAAAAAGCTTTTTGTTTCGGTAATCTTCAATAAGGGAATCAACGTATTGCTTGCGACAAATAGCAATAAAGCAAGCGTTTTTTTGACGCAAAATATCATAATAAAACTCATTGAGATTAATATTAGGAAAAGCATTCTGAATTAATTTAGCATCTATATCTTTTGAAAACGTTATTTTTTTTGAAAGTACCTTGTCATTATTTATGACTAAAGTAATACCTGAATTTCTTGGAATATAATCTGTTACACTTTCAATTGAATGTGTAGACTCTTTTAAGTCAATATCAAGATCATTCTTTTTTTTCGTCAAGGAAACTAGAGTGACAGTTTCTTTATTGTCAATAAAAGTATGTTCCACCCCATAATAGGTGTTTCCAAATAAGAGGTATTGTTTTAGTACATCAATCAT
>Ga0209075_1003948_pt1 | contig 12079 bp, 7 predicted proteins | sample Stecom2011_FD_187523 | JGI IMG/M metagenome (GOLD analysis project Ga0209075, IMG submission 187523) | Agricultural soil microbial communities from Utah to study Nitrogen management - Steer compost 2011 (SPAdes) (version 2) | ecosystem: Environmental > Terrestrial > Soil > Agricultural land...
ATTGGAGGACAAAGATAAAGCAACCTTGTATTTACACCTTTGTAAGTTAGTGTTGCCTAAGCCAATAGATGAAGACATAGAGAATAACAATGTAAGGATTCAGCAACCTATTTGGAAAATTATAGATAATAAATAAACTACTGGCTTCGCTAATTTTCGGAATCTATAAACCAATGATTTTATGGCGGTCAATACCGATGATTTTATTACGGTCATAAGAGCCTGAAATATTCACGTGTAGAATTTGGACAAATTGGACACCTTAAAAGATTTTATTATATTTGCCTTAGTACATTTGCCGATGTGCTAATTTTTGAATTAGAAAGGTGCTTAATTGCGCCTTTCGTTTTTTCATAGAATAGCCCTTAAATTTCATAACCGTACAGAAATCGTACATTTTAGAGCATAAAAAAACCGCAATCAATTGCTAATGAATCAATTACGGCTTTTGTTTGTACTCGGGACGGGACTTGAACCCGTACGAACTAATGTTCATTGGATTTTAAGTCCAACGTGTCTACCAATTCCACCACCCGAGCAGGAAGGCGTTATTTTTTTATCGAACTACCGAAGTAGCATCGAGCGGGAGACGGGATTCGAACCCGCGACCCCAACCTTGGCAAGGTTGTGCTCTACCAACTGAGCTACTCTCGCTTATATATTTCAAAGCAGTTGTGCTCTTCCATCCCGATAGTTATCGGGAGAGCTACTCTCGCTTATATATTTCAAAGCTGTTGTGCTCTTCCATCCCGATAGTTATCGGGAGAGCTACTCTCGCTTATATCGAGGTTATTTTCTAATATTAATCAGAAAAGTTAACATCGCTGATAATGTTATAATCTTGTCAATTTATTTTAAAGAATCGTTATTCTTTTGCGGGGACAAATATAACTGTTTTTTATTTTAAAACTATACGTAATCACAAAATTATTTATAAAAGTTTAATAATTCTTATCAACTCAAAGAATACTAATGCATTGCAGAAAAATATAAATGTTAAGATAGAATTTATTCCCTCAAATGATTTCTGTAATCTTATTGTTATCCTCTCCACTCACACACTCACGCTGTAACAGCATAAAGCAAGAGCATACAGTAGGAAAAAGCTCTAGAAATCCCAGTTATTACTTCCCTCCCACCATTTTCTTGATCTCATTCAACTTAAACAAGGCTTCTACTGGAGTTAAAGTATCAATGTCCATATTTGATATTTCATCACGGATATTCACCAAAATTGGGTCATCTAATTGGAAAAAGCTCAATTGCATATCGGCAGAATTACCCGCCTCTTTCACTTTTTCTCTGTCTGAACCGCGATTAGATGCTTCAAGCTCTTTTAACATTTTTGTTGCACGTTCTATAACTGGATTAGGCATTCCGGCTAGTTTCGCTACGTGGATTCCAAAACTGTGTTCGCTTCCTCCTTCGATGAGTTTACGCAAGAACAATATTTTCGTACCGACTTCTTTTACAGAAACGGTGTAGTTCTTAATCCGCGGAAACTTATTCGTCATCTCATTTAACTCGTGGTAATGCGTTGCGAAAAGTGTTTTACAATGCGCTTGTGGATGTTGATGAATGTATTCAGCAATTGCCCAAGCGATAGAAATTCCATCGTAAGTACTTGTTCCACGACCAATTTCATCCAAGAGCACCAAACTACGTGGTGAAAGGTTGTTCAAAATACTGGCTGTTTCGTTCATTTCAACCATGAATGTAGATTCACCTGAAGAAATGTTATCCGAAGCTCCTACTCTCGTAAAAACTTTATCTACCAAGCCCAGTTCTGCTGACTTCGCTGGGACAAAACATCCCATTTGGGCCATGAGAGAAATCAAAGCAGTTTGACGAAGAATAGCACTTTTACCCGACATATTTGGTCCCGTAATCATGATGATTTGCTGGGTTTCATTATCTAGGTAAACATCGTTTGGAACATAATCTTCCCCAACTCCAAGCTGATTCTCAATTACAGGATGGCGACCATCTTTAATATCGATAGCATAACCTTCATTCAGTTCGGGTCTATTGTAATTATTCGCCTTGGAAACTTTCGCAAAAGAAGAAAAACAATCCAGTTGACCAATCAAGAAAGCATTGAATTGAATAGGATTAATATAATCCGCCATTGCCAAAACAAGCTCTAAAAATAGTTTCCGTTCAATTAAATCAATTTTATCTTCTGCTCCAAGAATCTTTTCTTCGTAAACCTTAAGTTCTTCGGTAATGTAACGTTCTGCATTCACCAAGGTCTGCTTACGGATCCATTCTTCTGGAACTTTATCTTTATGTGTATTTCGAACTTCTAAATAATATCCGAAAACGTTATTAAAAGCAACTTTTAAACTTGGAATTCCAGTGCGCTCTGCTTCTCTTTTTTGCAACTCTTCCAAAAATGACTTTCCTGAGTTGGACAGTTTACGCAATTCATCTAATTCAGCATTGAAACCATCGGCAATAACCTTTCCTTTCCCAATTTGAATGGCAGGATCATCATCAAGTTGTTCTGTTATTAAAGCAATCAACTGCTCACATGGATTCATGCGGTCAGCAATACTCAACAAAGCTTTAGACTTCGTGCTTTTCAATAATTTTTGAATGGGCTCTATTTCTAACAAAGTATTCTTGAGTTGGTTAACTTCTTTCGGGTTGACTTTCCCAACAGCAATTTTAGAAGCTAAACGTTCTAAATCATAGATACTGCTCAAGCGTTGACTCAATTCAAAAGCTACCTCATCATTAGCAAGTAATGCATCAACAGCATCCAAACGGGCTTCAATAACTTTTAAATCTTTTAATGGTAAAACGATCCATCTTTTCATCATTCGACCACCCATTGGGGTAATCGTTTTATCCAAGACAGATAATAAAGTAGCGCCATTTTCGTGAGGAGAATTAATCAACTCAAGGTTTCTCGTTGTAAAACGGTCTAGCCACACATATTTATCTTCTTCAATCCTACTGATTTTAGAAATGTGCCCTAATTGCTTATGTTGCGCTTCTGAAATATACTGTAAAGTTGAACCTGCAGCAATAATTCCTTCTGTCAGCTCCTCTACCCCAAATCCTTTAAGATTTTTGGTTTGAAAATGCTTGTTTAATGATTCACGTCCAAAATCTTCTGAGAAAACCCAGTCTTCTTGACGAAATGTATAAAATCTATCCCCAAATAAATCTTTAAACTTTTGGTCTTGCTGACGTGAATAAAGCACTTCACTTGGCTCAAAACCTTGCATCAACTTATCGATGTATTCTGAATTTCCTTGTGCAATTAAAAATTCACCCGTTGAAATATCTAAAAATGCAACACCATGGTCTTTCTTTCCAATAAAGACAGATGCTAAAAAATTATTCTTGTTGTGTTCTAAAACTTGATCGTTTAAAGCTACTCCTGGAGTTACAACTTCAGTCACTCCACGTTTAACGATTGTTTTCGTCATTTTGGGGTCTTCTAACTGATCACAAATTGCAACACGTTCCCCCGCACGAACTAATTTCGGTAAATAAGTTTGTAAAGAATGATGTGGAAATCCAGCCAATTCAATATGAGCAGCAACACCGTTTTTTCTTTTTGTTAAAACAATTCCTAAAATTCGAGAAGCCTTAATCGCATCTTCTCCAAAGGTTTCATAAAAATCTCCCACACGAAACAACAGCATCGCAGTCGGATGTTTCGACTTAATCTGATTGTATTGTTTCATCAGAGGTGTTTCTGCCGGTTTATTTTCTGTCTTTGTTTTCGCCAAAATGAAAATGTTTGTGTTAATTTGCAATCTGTAAACATACAAGATTCGTTGGAAAGTCCAATGCTTACACCGTTCCAGTTATTAAATACTTATGAACAGAAAGTTAAAACTTTGGGAGTTAAAACGCCCGACAGTAGAGGAGTTTAAGGAGAAAGAGAAGTTTCCGCTTGTGGTGGTGCTCGATAACATTCGAAGTTTGGCGAACGTGGGTACATTCTTCCGTACGGCAGATGCATTTAATGTTTCAAAGATTATCCTCGGAGGAATTACGGCTCAACCTCCTCACCGTGAAATTCAGAAAACAGCTTTGGGCGCAACGGAATCTATTGATTGGGAACACCATGAAAGTTTGGTGGATTTACTGAAACAATATCAAGCAGATGGGTATATTGTTTATGCTGTTGAACAAGCCGAGGAAACCAAAATACTACATGAAATCAAGGTGAAAACTGAAGAAAAACATGTTTTGGTTTTTGGAAATGAAGTCGATGGTGTGCAACAAGAGATTATTGACATTGCTGATGTAGTTTTGGAGATTCCTCAATTTGGAACGAAACACAGTTTGAATGTATCGGTTTGTGCTGGGGTTGTACTTTGGGAGTTTGTGAGGGAAATGGCTGTAGGCGTTAAGCTGTAGGCGTTAAGCTGTGGGCTGAATCAGAGAGAAAAAGAAGTACGCGGAGATGCGCAGAAAAAGAAGAAGATAAAGAGAAATTGATTATTAAATTATGATTTTATATTCGAAGGTTATTCATGGCTCCCTCTTTGGAGAGGAATTAAGGGAGAGGACATTTTGAAGATCTAAATTAAATTAGCTCAACCTTAAGACTTTGTGACTTCTTAGTGCTTTTTGTGGTTAAAACCAGGATACTTTTTCTTAAACTCGTCCAACTTCCTTTCTCTAGCCACCTCAAACTGCTTCGCAGCTTCTGATTCTGGATGTAATGAACGGTGTTCAAACAACATTTTAATCTTCTCATATTCTTGACAGATTTTTTCCGTCTCGGCAGTAAAATACGTGGTTTTAAATCGATTCCAGATTTCATCAATAGCAATATCATTTGGGTGAACTCCATCTTTGGTGTAAAAAGCATAATCTCGCATTTCATCCATCATTAGCTCATAAGCTGGGAAATAACCGACGTTGGCATATTGATCATTCAAATGGTGAACAGCACTTAATAAGACTGCTTTACTTCGTGAATTTTCAATCACGCCGTCTTTCGTATGTCGGACTGGACTCACCGTGAAAATAATTTTCACATCACTTTCAGATTGTATTTTCTCAATGACTTCAGTCCATTTTGAAACAATTTCTTCAATTGTAAGCAATCGTTTTTCAAAATCATTCTTTGCTGCTTTGTGACAATTCCCAACGATGTGATCAATTGTTTTCTTATAATAAACCCAAGCTGTTCCGAGCGTTACAAACAAAATTTTTGCAGTAGATAAAGCCGTGAGATAATCTTTCCGTAATTCAACTAATTTATTTTTAAGCTCATCTGGATTATATGCAAAACAAGTGCTGTTGGCCAACCATGAAAGCGCTACTCCATCGCGGTCAAAAACTGAATTTTTTAGGTATTCATCACTTTCAAGAAGTAACTCTGCTAATGAAATTGGATTAAAAACGACTCCAAATGGATTCGTATGAATGTTAAATCCAGATTGAATCATTCTTTGAGATAAATGTTCAGAAAAACAACTGCCCAAGAACAAATAATTTGACTGATAATCAACAAGTTGACTTTTAGGGATTTCAACTTTTGTTTTGAACATATTTTAGTCCTTATTGTTTAATGTTTCCTCTAAGACTCTGCTCCACCCTTTCCACTTTACATAATCCCCAATGGTTTCATTGTGCCAAAGCGCTACAAGGTTTCCACCATAGGTTTTAACTTCAGTTTTAAGCTTGTTGACCGTTTTTACAGCTTCATCGATGGTCAACTCCATATATTCATTCAATGTCCCATCCATGTAGGAAATAGGATGCAGCTTTAAATTAGAGACTTCGTTTTCATTCAAATTAAACCACATGAATGGCCGAGCTATCCCTGCTCTAAACCCAAGTTGATCGGCATAACCCAATGAATAATCATCGGTGAATCCAACTTTTTCTAAATCAGTATATGTAATCGGCAATTTTACCTTCAAAAAGTGCTGACGGGTATGTGTAACTTCACGGTCAAGTATTTCTTCAATACGCAATTTCTCTTCTCGTAAGCTTGACTTCGATTGATTAGAACGGTAACTAGGATGTAAACCAACATTAGCATATCTATCTACTTCGTAAATCAACCTGCGGTGATTGAGGTTATTATAGTCGATATTTCTGTCGTATGTTCCATATTCTCCCAACAGCCAAAATACTTTGACATCAAATCCACGGTTTGCAATTGCCACAATTTTATCATAAGTATCGTATGGATCCTTTTTTAGACCTGATAAGACCTCTTTTCGCTCCTTTAAACGCATTCGATTGTTCTTAAGTAGATCTTTTGCAATGCTCATGTATTTCCTCCACCCTTTTTTCAATCGATATGCATAAGCATTGTCAATATCGAAAGTTGGAATAATATTAAAAGGGATTTTCTGTGCATTCAATGAACAACCGTTTTGTGTTTCAATAAACGCAATCAATTGCTCTGACCAGCGTTCAACAATCACTTGATTCAGCCATTTCATTTTAAACAAAAGTGAATTTGAACCAATATTTCTATCATGAATATCTGTTTCTTCTTGCAAATAATCATCATATAATGAAATAACATAGAAGATACTTGCTAAAATATCTGGAACACCATCAATACTTAAAACTTCGTTAGTCTCCCACTCTTTTTTATGAACAATGTGTTTCAAAATATCTTCTTCAAAAAGTAATGTTGAAGGATAAATAGATGCATATTTTTCCAAAGATGGATTTTCAGAATACACTAATTTAGGTATAGGAGCATCTGTAAAACTTTGAACATCGTTCACCAAACGGTATTCGATTTTTCTATCGTCAAAAATAACCGACAAAGTGTAGGTCAAGCGTTTTGATATTTGATCTGCGTAAATTGTGAGCATAATAATATGCTAATCTACCTATTTTTTGAAATATGTACGTTTTTAAATTGAAATAATAATGGATGAAGTAACAATCTTATATCTGCATTGATTTTAGTTTGTAAGAAATGTCACTTGGTGAATATCCTAAAATCTGTTCACCATCAAATCTAATTAATCATGATTTCAACATTCTTTTTATTGGTACATTTGTTAAAACAAACTTTACTATGCAAAAACTATTTATTATTGGTCTTATGGGGTTGCTATCTGTAAGCTGTAAAACTTCTTTCAGAATTTCGGTTCAAGAACCTGCAACTGTAAACCTACCAAACGACGCTACTAATTTCGGTATTGTAAATTCTGTAAATAAAGAAAACAGTCCTGAACAAAAAATTGCCGGAGTTATTTTAGGGACTAGCCAAATTAACGGTAATGTTGAAGCTGCAGAACGTGCTGTCGAGGGTGCCTTACGTGCCTTTGAACGTTCAAACGAACTTGGAGGTAAAAGTGTTCCCCAAGTAAAAAATATTTACAATTCAGATGGTTCTGTAAACTGGGCCTTACTGGATTCAATTGCTAAAAAGGAAGAAGTAGATGGTTTTATAGAACTTTCAAAAATGGAAACATTAACTCCGGTTGGTGGAACTGTTTTAGCGAATGCTACTGGTCAAACCAATGTTCGTCTGGATGGGTCAATGTATGTAAACACATATATAGTAAAAGACCGAGTGTCTATTGCTCAATACAAAGTTTTTCACAGTTACAACATTCCAACAAGTGGTTCCACTTCTATTATTAGCATTCTCAATGATTCTCAACGCAAAACTGAATATTTTAAAGCTTTAGGATTCCAACTAGGACATAAAGCTGCTGCTTTGCTTTATCCGAATTGGATTTGGGTGAATAGAACTTATTACTCTAAGGGAAGTAAAATCATCAAAAGAGCAAAACCAATGATTCAAAAGGGAAACTGGGATATTGCTGAAGAACAATTATTAATGGAATTAAGTCCCAAAAGTGAAAAAGTAAAGAGACGGGTCTTGTACAATCTAGCTTTAGTAAAAGAAGGTCAAGGATTCATTACCGAAGCAATTGAATATGCTAAACAGTCTGCGCTTTTAGGAGACAAAATGGCGAATGAGTATTTGCAAACTTTAGAACGAAGAAGAGTGCAATTGGGATTGTAGAAGAATCAATACATCAAGTGACGATTTTTTCGATTATACCTAATTTTAATTATCGATTTTTGTTTTAGGTAAGGTTGGTTTATTCTAAAATGCATTAAATTCATGTCACCCTTCCAGGGTTTTAATCACTCCTATATCATTATATCCGAAGACTTAAGTCCTCGGCTAACACATGTCGTCCCTCTGGGACTTTTGAACTATTCAATTGTCAAATAAAATTGATTTCATTAAAAGCTAATCTCAGTTCGAAGGGGAGGCACATCGGAAAACTGTATCGGGCACCAACCGTTTGAAGTAAAATTTCGATTACTAAAATACTTAGCCCGCTAACACCACTTCAAAATCTCCCCAGCAATAAACTCAGCTGCTTTTCCATCACCATATAAACTCGGAAATTTCGCGTCTTTTTTGTCAAGCATTGCTCTTACTCCGTTTACAATTCGGTTTTGATCAGCATCAGCGATGACAGCAACGCCTTGTTCAACAATCTCAACCCATTCGGTTTCTGGACGGAGAATCACACATGGCTTTTTAAAGAAATAAGCTTCTTTTTGGAGACCACCACTGTCGGTAATGATGAGCTGACAATTCTTTTCGAGCGCTATAATTGTCAAAAATGAAACTGGGGGAATAATTCTGAATTGCTTGCATTCTTTTATCTTCTGATGGAATTCCTCTGAAAGATGTTCTTCCATACACTTATGTGTACGCGGATGTAAAGGCAAAACGATCAAATGATCGGGATAAATTTCTGTGATTTCTAGAAATGCTTCAAAAATTGCTTTTAAATTTTTAGAATTGTCTGTATTTGCTCCTCTATGAACAGTTGCTAAAAAGTAAGGTTTGTGGTGTAAATCTAGTTCTTGGTGTGTCGTTAAGTTTTCGTCTGCTATTTCGGAGAAGTACAGACTATTGTCATACATGATGTCACCACTATGATACACTTTAGGATTATCAGCGTTAAAAGGCGCAACATTATCCAAACTAAATCCTTCATTTTCTAAATTCGCTACACCAGTTTCCGTTGGTGAAAAAAGCAATGTCGAAACATGGTCGCACATAATTCGATTGATTTCCTCAGGCATTGATTTATTGAAACTTCTTAATCCCGCTTCAATATGAACAATTGGAATTCCCATTTTCGAACCTGCAATCGCAGCTGCTAATGTTGAATTTGTATCTCCGTAAACAACGATTGCATCAGGGTTTTCTTGGGTAAACAAATCCTCTAATCCTTTGATCATATCAGCGGTTTGAGTGCCGTGTGAACCTGAACCAATGTTCAAATTATAATCTGGTTTTGACAAAGCTAATTCCGTGAAAAACACCTCAGACATTTGCTCGTCGTAATGTTGACCTGTATGCACCAAAACCTCAGTCAGTTGATCTGAGTATTTTGTTTTGATTGCTCTGGACAAGGCTGCGGACTTTATAATCTGCGGACGAGCGCCAATGATGGTGATGATTTTCTTCATAGATGTAATTTGTTAAGCGAAAATAATCATTTTGTGGAGATATTGAAAAGTAAAACAGAAGCTTTACTTCAGTATTAAGTATGAATAATGAGTGCGGCATACTTTCGAATTAATTTTAAAAAATAAATCACTGAATATTCCCACATTTTCCCTTTCCAAAAGAAGAAATAAATAGAATCTCCTTAAAATCTATTAAGAATGTCTCCAAATACCATTTAGACGGTATCAATTAACCAATATTTTTTTGGCACTTTTGCAATGAAATGGCAAATAAGAAGAAAATAGCATTGGTTGGGAACCCTAACTCAGGGAAAACATCCTTGTTTAATCAGTTAACGGGATTAAATCAAAAGGTTGGAAACTACCCAGGAGTTACCGTTGATAAGCGTTCTGGAACAATAAAGTTACCCAATGAAGAAATTTGTGAATTAATTGACTTACCGGGAACTTACAGTTTGTCCTCTAAAAATGACGATGAAAAAGTTGTTCAAGATATTCTACTGAACCCAAATTCAGCTGCTTTCCCAGATTTAATCATCATTGTTGTTGATGGAACTAACTTGACGCGAAATCTATTTCTGGCTTCTCAGCTTATTGAAATTGGAATTCCTTCGATTATATCCATCAATATGGTTGATATTGTTGAGAAAGCCGGAGATCAATTGAAAATTAGAGAAATTTCAGATTATTTCGATGTTCCAACAACAGCCATTTCAGCAAGAAAAAACAAAGGAATTAAAGAATTGTTGGTGTTGGCAACAACAGACATAAAACCCTCAACAAAATCCCTTTTCAAAAAAGAAAAATACGAGCATTTATTAGCTGATTCAAAGCATTTATTTGATTCTACAACACCCTATATGTTGTTTAAACAAATCAACAATGCACATTCTTTACTCGATGAGAAAGGATTAAATGAATTGGAGGAGATTATCAAAAAGAATGATTTTGAGTCTTTGAAAGAAGAGATTCTTGAAATCAGCGATCGTGTTTCAATTGTAAATAAAGCCAGTACTTCATTTTATATTAAAAAATCAAAAGAAAAACAAAGAACAGCAACAGATAAGATTGATAATTATGTGACCCATCCATTTTGGGGATTCTTTATTTTTTTAGCTGTGTTTTTTGTGTTGTTTCAAGCCATATTTACATTTGCATCTTATCCAATGGATTTAATCAATGATGGAATTGTTGATTTAGGTATTTGGGTCGGGAACTTTCTACCTGACTCATGGTTTGCTGACTTTATCACTGATGGAATCTTCGCAGGATTAGCAGGAGTTTTGGTTTTCGTTCCACAAATCATGATTCTTTTCGGATTAATAGCCATTTTGGAAGATACAGGTTATTTATCGCGGGTTAGCTTTATGACTGATGGCTTATTGAAGCGTTTCGGAATGAATGGGAAGTCTGTTATTCCTCTTGTTGGAGGTTTTGCTTGTTCTATTCCAGCAATCATGGCCGCGCGCTCAATTGAAAACAAAAGAGAACGCTTCATCACAATTTTCATTATTCCTTTAATGGCGTGTTCTGCCCGTTTACCTGTCTATGTATTCTTGGTTTCTTTTATTGCACCTAATGAATTCATTTGGGGCTTTATCAGCGTTCAAGGTTTATACATGATGGGACTTTATTTACTTGGATTTGGAATCGCTTTAATTGTTGCAATGCTCATCAATATCTTTACGAAAAAAGGAAGTGACAGTAGTTTTATCTTAGAATTACCGAATTACAAAATTCCAAGTTTCAGAAATGCTGTAAACGCAGCAATCAATAAAGGTAAAATCTTTGTCGTTCAGGCCGGTAAGGTAATTTTAATCGCATCAATGGTCTTGTGGGTACTTTCTTACTTCGGACCAGGAGATCGTTTTGAGAAAATTGAAGATAAATACACGACATTAATTGCAGAAAATGAAGTTTACGCGGATTCATTATATACAAAGATGAGCAGTGAAAAATTAGAAAATTCTTACCTTGGAATAATGGGAAAAACCATTGAACCAGCAATTCAGCCTTTAGGGTTTGATTGGAAAATCGGAATTGCGATTGTTGCTTCTTTTGCAGCACGTGAAGTTTTCGTTGGAACAATGTCCACTATTTACAGTGTTGAAGGCGGGGAGGAAAATGAGAAAGGACTTAAAGCCATTAAATTCTCCTATGCGACAGCTTTTTCATTGTTGATTTTCTACGTATTCGCACTTCAATGCATGAGCACAATTGCGGTTGTAAAACAAGAAACTGGAAGTTGGGCCGTTGCAGGAATACAGTTTGTGGTCTTTACAGGAATTGCGTATTTGGCTTCGTTGTTGACGTATACCTTGTTGGCCTAGTTTCGAGAGCCTCAAGTACCCAACTAAAGCTTACGCTTTACAGTATTGATTGTGAGTAGCGAGTATGTTGGATATTTAAAACAGGTGACTGAGGCCCTCGAAATCCCTGTTGTTTCTCTTTCAAAAAAGTAATATTTTATAATTCAGATTATTTACTTTAACTTTAAATACATGAAGAACCATACTATGAAAGAGGAAGATTTTAGAGTAGAAGAAAGAGCAAAAGTAAGTCCTTTACTGAGTGGCTTAGAAGATTGGGTCGAAGGTATAATCATAAAGATTTTCAAAAA
>Ga0209075_1003949_pt1 | contig 12079 bp, 8 predicted proteins | sample Stecom2011_FD_187523 | JGI IMG/M metagenome (GOLD analysis project Ga0209075, IMG submission 187523) | Agricultural soil microbial communities from Utah to study Nitrogen management - Steer compost 2011 (SPAdes) (version 2) | ecosystem: Environmental > Terrestrial > Soil > Agricultural land...
TGCGCAAAATTTTGCGAACCTCTCCAGCTTGCAGTGCTGCCATTAACGGGTGATGCAAGCCACTGGTAAGAATCGGATACCAAACAAGATAGACCCCATGGCGGCACTTTTTCCATGCCTGAATCAACGTTTCGGCCACGGTGTCGTAGTCGGTTTTGATTTCATAGGAAGGATCAATCAGCGTCAGCAGTCGGGGCTGGGGCGGCGGCAGCTTCTGCAACAAGCCTTTCAGGCCATCCTGATGCAATACCCGGACTCCCGCCGTTTTTGCCCAGACGCCCAGGTGTTGCTCCTCAGCCGGGTGCAGTTCGAACGCCGTAACCGAATCCCCCTCGCGGCAAAATTGCGCCAGCCACGCGGGCGAACCAGGATAGGTTGTCAGTGCAGCGGAGCCTTTATTCAAACCGGAAAGAATCTCCAGCATGGCCTGCCAATCCGGTGAATTCAGACTGCCCCGCACGGGCCACAAACGCTGTATGCCGCCGTCGGCTTCGGAGGTCTTTCGTGCACGCTCACTGGTCAGGTCGTAGAGGGCGCTGCCGGCATGGGTATCAAAACAGGCAATCGGGGATTTCTTGGCCTGCATCATGACCAGGGCCAGAATCAGTGCGGCGTGTTTCTGTACATCCGCAAAGTTGCCGGCATGGAAGGCGTGAAGGTAACTCAACATATCGGGCTCCTGCTTTCAGGAGCCCATTAAGCCGCAGTCAATCCACCCACGCAAGCGCAAGGCGCTTCCGGCAGAGACCGGCGAGACAGGAAACCGTCGCTGTGAAGCTGACATTCGTCAAAACCTCTTGCTTCCCGACGCCGACAAACTCATAATCTGAACGCTAATGTTTCCTATTTGCAAGTGCATTTAATCAACATGGAGTTTGTAATGAGCACACTGATCCGCCCGCTTCCAATGGTTTTGACGCTCGCCGCCACACTGACCGCTGGCTGCGCCAGCTCTGAAACACCTGAGGATTCCGGGGCCGCCACCCAAAGTTCTGTGGTTAAACACTATGCCAGTCTGGCTCACGCAACATACGACGACGCCCTGATTACCGCACGCGCCCTGAATGACGCCACAGATCGCTTGATTGCAAATCCGACAGAAGCCAACCTCAAAGCCGCGAAGCAAGCCTGGCTTGCGTCGCGCGTCCCCTACCAGCAGTCTGAAGTGTTCCGTTTCGGTAACGCAATTGTGGACGACTGGGAAGGCCAGCTGAACGCCTGGCCTCTGGACGAAGGCCTGATCGACTACGTCAAGGCCGATGACTACCAGCACGAACTTGGAAACGCCGGCGCAACCGCCAACATCATCGCCAGCAACAGCATCAACGTAGGCGGTGAAACTCTGGAGGTCGCAACCCTCACCCCTGAACTTCTGGCCAATCTGAATGAAGTGGGTGGTTCTGAAGCCAACGTGGCCACCGGCTACCACGCGGTTGAATTCCTGCTCTGGGGGCAGGACCTGCATGGCTTCGACAGCGGCGCGGGTGAGCGCCCGGTGACTGACTTTGCCAAGGGAAGCGACTGCACCAACGGCAACTGTGAGCGCCGCGCCCAATATCTGGATGCCGTTACAGACCTTCTGGTCTCTGACCTTGAGTGGATGGTTGCCCAGTGGGCACCAGGGGTCAGTGACAACTATCGCGCCCAGCTGACTTCAGCAAGTGCCAGCGAAGGTATCCAGAAGATGCTGTTCGGAATGGGGTCCCTGTCTCTGGGCGAACTGGCCGGTGAGCGCATGAAGGTCGCGCTGGAAGCCAACTCCTATGAAGACGAGCATGATTGCTTCAGCGACAACACCCACAACTCCCACTACTACAATGGCCAGGGCATTCAGAACGTTTATACCGGCAGCTATCGCCGTGCAGACGGCTCTGTGGTCGCTGGCCCCTCTCTGGCGGATCTCGTTGAGCAAACCAACCCGGAACTGAATGGCCGGCTGAACCGTCAACTGGACGCTTCCATGAAGGCGTTGGCCCTGATGAAAGCCCGAGCCGAAAGCAGCGAGAACCCGATGACCTTTGACACCATGATTGCGCCCGGCAACGCCGAAGGCACCCGGATTGTGAACGAAGCCATCATGGCCTTGGTGGCACAGACTGGTTCTATCGAGCAGGCTGCACGGGAACTCGGCATTGACGCCCTGTCTCCGGATGATGCTGGCCACGCATTCTGATCGAACCGGCTGCACTAAAGGGATACCGGGCGTCGTACCCCACCCCGGTATCCCGCCAACAAGAACAAGCCATGGAAAACCCTCCTTCAATCTGCAGGTTGTTTTTCCATGGCTTCTTCCATTCCAATACGCGAGTCGTTATGAAACGAACACTGACCCTCTGTCTGCTGTCACTGGCCTCCAGCACCCAACCACTTCTTGCCGAAACCCACGCCGGTTATCCGATACAAACCACCCCCGCAACCGGCGGCGATGGCACCGTCAACCAATCCGACACCAACGCCTATTCCCTGCCCCAAGGCAACCTGTCCATGACCAAACGCCTGGATTTCAGCGTCGGCAACAGCTTCTTCCGCAATCCCTGGGTTGAAGCACCGGCCAGCACGGATGCCCGGGACGGATTGGGGCCGTTGTTCAATACCAACTCCTGCCAGGGTTGCCACATCAAGGATGGCCGCGGGCACCCACCCGGCATTGACGAGCCGCCGGTCTCCCTGTTCCTGCGCCTGGCCGTGCCCGCCGACCCGGAGCAGGACGCCGAAATCCTGCGCTTGCAGGGATTCAAACCTGCACCCGTTTACGGCAGTCAACTGCAAACTGCGGCCTTGCCAGCCGCGAAACCGGAAGCGGACCTGGTGATTGACTGGCAGCCGGTTCAGGAAACCCTGGGTGACGGCACGGTGGTTGAGCTGCGCAAACCGGTGTACCGCATCGAGAACCCCAACTACGGGCCGCTGCCGGAGAACCTGCTGACTTCACCCCGGGTGGCCCCACAAATGATCGGCATGGGCCTTTTGGAAGCCATCCCCATTGCTGACCTCAAAGCGTTGGCAGACCCGAACGATTACGACAACAACGGGCTCTCGGGCAAACTCAACCAAGTGTGGGATGTCGCCAGCCAACAAACTCTGCCCGGCCGGTTCGGCTGGAAGGCCGCAGAACCGGATGTGCATCAGCAAAGCATGGGCGCGTTTGCCGGTGATATGGGCCTGACATCCTCCATTAAACCCACCACCGACTGCACGCCGGAACAACAGTGTGAGCGTTTTAACCACGGAGGCGAACCGGAGGTGAGTGACAAGGTGGCCAACTTTGTCACGTTCTACGCCAGAAGTCTGGCGGTGCCCGCGCGCCGAGATATGAGCTCCGAATCGGTGCATAGGGGAGCCCGGCTGTTCAATGAAACCGGCTGCGCCGGATGCCACACCCCGAGACACCGGACCGGCGAAGTGCCAGACCGACCCGACCTGAGCCACCAGACCATCTGGCCCTACACCGACTTGCTGCTTCACGATATGGGCCCGGCCCTGGCAGACGGCCGGGATGAGTTTCTGGCCAACGGTAACGAATGGCGCACGCCGCCCCTGTGGGGAATGGGTCTGGCCCAGGTGGTAAACCCCCAGTCCGGATTTCTTCATGATGGCCGGGCCCGAACGCCGGAAGAAGCCATTCTCTGGCACGGCGGCGAAGCGCAACCTGCAGCAAGCCGTTACCGTCAGATGTCGGCAGATGACCGCCAGGCCCTGATCAATTTTCTGAATTCGCTCTGAGGAGATGTCATGCCGTCCATTAGCCGATTTCTGTGTGCCTCAGTCCTGGCTTGCACGGTCTCAACCGGATTTGCCGCCGGCAATAATCCATCACAGCCCGATGCCCGAATGCACTGGCACCAGGCCATACAGTCTGGCTACCAGTCCCTGGCCAAAGAGGCCGATGAGCTGAGGCATGCCGCAGAGGCCTACTGCGAGGCTCCGCACACCAAGGCCAAAACCCGCCTGGAACAGGAGTGGCTCGACGCCATGCTGGCCTGGCAGCGGGTGCGGTTTGTGGATTTCGGCCCGGTGGAGCGCAACAATCTGTCCTGGCAGTTCCAGTTCTGGCCAGACCCGAAAAACCTGATCGCCCGCAAAGCCGGAAACCTGCTCGGCTCAGATCAGCCGATCAGCGACGAACGGGTTGACCGGTCCGGGGTTGCCGTCCAGGGTTTCCCGATGCTCGAGTACCTGATTTTTGATGAGGCCTTCGCCGCCAGCGAGCGCGCCCTGCCTGCGAAACGGACCTGCACGCTGCTGACCGCTGTTGCCCGCCACATCCACGCCAACAGCCAGCAGGTAAGCACTGACTGGCAAGACTTCAAAACCCCGTACCTGAACAACGAACCCTATCGGGATACCACCATCAAGGCAGGTATGGCCGCTCTCGAAATACTCGAAGAGCGGCGCCTTGCCCAGCCGATGGGGCTCCGGGGCAACGGCAAACGAAATCTATACATCACTGACGCCTGGCGCAGCGGCGCCAGCCTGCAGACTGTCGAAGCCACCGTACAGGGCCTGCAACAGCAGTTCCTGCCCGGGCTGAAGGATCTGCTGGAACAAAGCGGAGAAGCGGCCATCGCTGACCGCATAAACCGCCAGTTCACCGAAGTGCTGGACAACTTCCCCGCGCAGAACCCATCCATGGCAGTGTCGCTGACAGACGGCCAGGCGTTTCGCGCCCTGCAAAACCTTTACGTTGATGTATCCCAATTAACCACTCTGGTGAACGATGAAGCCGCCGTCGCCCTGGGTGTAGTGCGCGGGTTCAACTCCAGCGACGGGGATTGAGGGAGCTACCTGCCATGAACAGAAACCGACGACACTTACTGAAAGCCGCTCTGGCCGGCGGATTGGCCGCCAACCTGACCGGCTGCGGCTTGCTCCCCCGCAAGACCGGCCACCAGCCGGAACACTATTCGGCAGCCGTAGGCCTGCCCGACGGCCGGTTCGGGGTCAGCACCTTCAACCGCCTGGGCACTCCCCTATGGAAAGCCGATGTAGAGTCCCGCTGCCACAGCGGATGCAATCGCCCGGGTGGCAATGAGGTTCTGTTCTTCGAAAGGCGCCCCGGTTGGTCCTTTTATGTCTTTGACGCCACTACCGGCGCTCGCCAGCAGCGCATTCGGGCTGCCAAGGATGAACACTTTGTCGGCCACGGGGTGTTCTCGGGCGACGGCCGCTGGCTGTACGCAACCGCCAGCCGCTATCACGAAGGCGAAGGGATTGTCGCCGTCTACGATGCCGAGCAAGGTTACCAACGGGTGAACACCTTTGATCTGGCGGGTATCGGCCCACACCAGATCACTCTGCATCCGGACGGCGAAACCCTGCTGATCGGTCTTGGCGGTATTCTTACCCACCCGGATTACGATCGCCTGAAGCTCAACCTGGACACCATGGACCCCGCACTGATCCTGATGAACCGGCGCACCGGCAACCTCGTCGGCCGACTGCGCCCTGAACACCCCCGGCAAAGCGTCCGCCATCTTGACGCAAGCCCCTCTGGCCAGGTGTATGTGGCTTATCAGTATCAGGGCCCCCTGCATGAGCGCCCGCCGCTGCTAGCACGACTGGCCAACGGTCGACTGCAGGCGATTCGCTTTGATGACGAAACCCAGGCCGGGCTGGCCAACTACATCGCCAGCGTAATCGCCCATCCGGAAAATGATCTGGTAGCAGCGGCCTCCCCGGTGGGGGGCACGGCCGTGGTCTTCGAAGGCAGCACCGGCAAGCTGGTGGCGCAGGCCTCGATACCGGATTGCGCCGGTGTGCAGGCTCTGGCCGGCGGGGATTTCCTGATTTCCTCCGGCCAGGGTCAGTTGATTCGCCTGGGCGCCCACCGGCCGGCCCGGGAGATTGCCAGCCTCTCCCTGTACTGGGATCACCACCTGATATAACCAACCGGATAAAGCGGGTCAGACTTAAGCAATAACCCGGCAACTGGTATCCTTGGCGCAAAATCGTTCCGGAGCACCCGCTTTGTCAGGAAAGAATCCTTACACCATCAACCAGATGTACAGCCTGATTGCCAATGAAGAAGACGCCCGTGTCTGCAAGGACATTCCGGCCGAGGCCTGCCAGGAAGTACCCCGGAATTTCTTCCTGATTCTGTTCAGCAATGTGCTGACCAAACTCGGGGATTTGCTGATCAGCCCGAAAACAGTGCTGGCCTGGTTAATGAGTGCGGTAGGGGCACCGGCTTTGGTCGCATGGCTGGTACCAATCCGGGAGTCCGGCTCCATGATCCCGCAAATGGTGATCGGAGCCTGGGTGCGCCGCAAAGCGGTTCGCAAATGGTTCTGGACCCTCGGCAGTTTCGGCCAGGCCGTGAGCGTAATGGCCATGGCCGCCAGCGTGTGGTTTCTGGAAGGCTACGCCGCCGGTGGTGGCATTGTCGCGGCGTTGATTGTGTTTTCCCTGGCCCGGGGCTTCTGTTCGGTTTCCATGAAAGACGTCCAGGGCAAATGCATTCCAAAAACCCGCCGGGGCCGGCTGTCCGGACTGGCCAGCACCCTCGGTGGCACAGCCACGGTGATCCTCACGGCCCTGCTGTTCTGGGACCGGGGCGACCCCACCATTGGTTTCTACGCTCTTCTGCTATTGCTTGCCGCCAGCATGTGGATCATCGCCGGTTTGCTGTTTGCCGGCGTTGAAGAATACGCAGGCGAAACCGGTGGCGGTGGCAATGCCCTGGCAGAAGCCTTCCAGAGCCTGTCCCTGCTTAAAAGCGATGCGCCATTCCGCAACTTCGTCATTACCCGCGCCTTACTGCTTTGCTCCGCCCTCGCCTCGCCCTACTTTGTTGTTATGGCGCAGAAAGAATCGGATATTGGCTGGATGTTGGGGGTTTTCCTGCTCGCCAGCAGCCTGGCCAGTTCACTGAGTGCCAGTTTCTGGGGCTGGGCAGCAGACACCTCCAGCCGGCGCGTGATGATCCGTGGCGCTGCCATGGCCAGCGGCGTCTGCTTACTGGTTGGTTCGATCGCCATTGTGTTCGGTCCTGGCTTTGGCGGCGCCTGGTTCTATCCCGTGGCGTTTTTCATTCTGAGCATTGCCCACGCGGGCGTGCGTCTGGGCCGCAAAACCTATCTGGTGGACATGGCAGGAGGCAATAAACGCACCGATTACACCGCCGTCAGTAACACTGTCATCGGAGTTCTGTTACTGCTGACCGGAGCCTTCACTGCCGCTATCTCGATGATTTCCGATATCGCCGTCATTATGGTGCTGGGATTGATGGGGTTTGCGGGCATGCTGAGCGCGTTGCGCCTTGATGAGGTGACGGAAAGCTAGGGTGCTTTTCCGTCGTTGAGGGCCAGCGCGCCTTTCACCACACGGTAGATCGTCCAGATTCCAATACCCAGAAGGATAAACCAACCAACGATCAGCACGAGCGTGATAATACCAATCACCGTCCAAAGCAACGCGATCCAGAAGGTTCGAATCTGCCAGCGGAAGTGGGCTTCTATCACTGTGCCTCGTACATCCTCAAGCTTTACATAATTGATGATGACGCCCACAAGAGCGGTAACACCACCGAGGAAGAACGACAGCCCCTGCAGGATATAAACGATAACCGCCAGGTTCCTGGCAGGCTCGGCGCCAGGGGTTCTGTCCGGCATTGATCCAGCGGGAATGTACTCGGATTCAGACACAGACAACCTCCTTCAGACTGGTTTCTCAGTCTAGCACAGGCTTTCCTGCGGGATCATTTTGTCGCTGGCCGGTAACCCAGTCGGAAGCCACCCCAGTGTTTGCCATTCACATACACCGGCACCGAGAGATCATGCATGATCTCACCCGTGTCACGCCGATAAGTCTGCAGCAGCATGTCATCAGTGTGGCGACCACATCGAATGCCCGTGCGGTCATTGAACAATCGTTTACTACGGCTTTTCACCAGATCAACCTCACGGTTTCCGGTGGGCGGATGGGCAAAATCACGGTTATGAGTCGGCACATAGCCATCGGGGGCACAGACAATGGCAAACACAACTGCATCATCGGCATTCTTGACGGCCTCCTGCACGACCGGTAACGCCTGATCCGTAAACCGGTCAAAACTGCTGCTGTATTGTTGCGGATCGGTTTTCGGAATAGGCTCACGTTTCTTGTCAAACAGCGCAGCCTCTGTCAGCTTCCCGTCCCGAATCGCCTGCTCAAACAGGTGGCCAATCTGTTCGGCTCCGGATTTCGCATGCTCATAGAATCGTCGGTGATAACTCTGGCTGCTGTTGAGTGCCAGCACTGCGTTCGCCTGCTCAGCCACTTCCATCAACGTAGCGGCCTGTGCGGCCAGCGAGGCAACGCTGGTGTCGCTTTCAGAGATGTGATCTCGCACGGATTTGATCACCGAGAACATCTGCGCCAGACTTTGTTCATTGGCCTTGTCAATTTCGGCGATCCGCGCCACCTGTTGTTGAACCCGATCTGACTGATCGCGAATCTGGTCCAACTGGCCGCCAACGCCTTCAACCGACTGAAGGCCCCGCTCGACGCTCCGGGCCAGGCTTTCAATCCCGGAAACAATCGTTTCGGTGTCGGCCTGAATCTCCTCCAACGTGCCGGCCACTTCATTGGTGGCCTGGGAGGTTCGCCCCGCCAACTGACGCACTTCATCGGCCACAACCGCAAAACCCCGGCCTTGCTCTCCGGCTCTGGCAGCTTCAATAGCAGCGTTCAGCGCCAGCAGGTTGGTTTGCTCAGCAATGCCCTGAATGGTGGCCGTGACACTCTGGATTTTGTTCGATTTTTCATTGAGCTGCTGAATCAGTCGAAGGTTTTCTTCCGACTGGTGGTGAACTTCCCGCACACTCTCAATGGCCGAAACCAACGCCTCACGCCCCTCAACGCTTACTTCACGATTCTGCAACGCCATTGTGGCTGCATCGGTGGCCTGCGCTGAGGATTCGTGGACGGAGTCCATAATCTGACCGGCATAATCTGCCAGCTGACCGGTTTCTGTCACCTGTTGATCAAGACGTTGTTTAACCTGGTCAGCGGCAAAAGCCACCTCCGCTGCCGAGATGGCATTTTCGTCGGAGCTTTCCGAGAGCGTTTCCGCCAGCACGCGCCCTGCACGCGCTTCGGTAAGTAACTGCTGGCATTGGTTGTAGAGAGGGTGCTCAGCAGGGAGAGAGCCATCATTCAGCCCCTGAATACCACGTTCCACAGGCTCAAGCACACGAATGATGAAATAGCCCGCAGCCGCAGCCAGCCCCACCACCAGGCCCACTAGCAATGATGCGAGATCCAGCCCTAACACAGGGGCAACCAGAAAGCAGACAATGCCAAGTGACAGGGCAACGCCACCCCCCCCATAAAACCGTTTTGCGATCGAGCAAGCCCATGGAGCCCTCGCTTTTATTGTTATGTCCGCATTCATTCGGAGGTTCAAGTCGGACCCTGAGAGTAGAGAATTAAAGCCAGTTAATAACTGCTACTTTAGTGGATTCATAAAGCCTATGTTCCGGTTATCGGCCATTTCCGGGATGACTGAAATCAAAAAAAACAAAACCCGCATTTTCCGTAGAAGGAAAATGCGGGTTTATGTGGGCTATTCTGCCCTGAGGGAGTGACTTCAGGCGCCGATTACGCCGCCGTCGTCCCGGGTTACGATGACGCAGGCATCGCGGGGCCGTTGCTCTGCAGCATTTGGCCAGAATCCACGCGGGTGCTGGATGTTCACGAACATGGTTTTGCTATCCGGTGTGGTAACCACGCCCGTCACCTCGCAGCCCTTGGGTCCCACGAAGAAACGCTTGATCTCGCGGGTTTCCGGGTTGGCGGCCAGCATCATCTGGTTCCCGAAGGTTTCGTTGCTGTAACCGTCGGTCTGAATCCACAGACGACCGTTATAGTCGAACCACAGGCCGTCAGGGCTGTTGAAAATGTTATCGTCATTCAGGCTGACAACCGCCTCACCATCCACCACGGTTTCTGTGCCCTGCTCACCGGCGAAGACAAAAATATCCCACTCGAAGGAGTTAGCGGTGTAATCGTTACCTGCTTCCTGCCAGCGAATGATATGACCGTTCCGGTTCTCCGCAATCGGGTTAGCCGCATCGGTTTGTTCTTCGGTACGGCCAGAGTTGTTGGTCAGCGTGAAGTAAACCTCACCGGTTCTCGGGTCAACCGCGCCCCACTCCGGACGATCCATGGGTGTCGCGCCGGCAATGTCAGCGGCAAGGCGGGTGTTCAGAACAACGTCTTTCTGGTTCTGGAAACCATCAAACTCGATGTCGCCCACTGTCGTGCCCTTGGCAGCCGACACCTTGGCAGCGAAGCCCTCGTTCGCGAGATCCAGGGGCAACCATTCACCGCTGCCATCCTCGTTGAAGCGAGCGACATAGAGAGTACCCTCATCCAGCAGATGGCCACCGGCTGTGGCCGCGTAGTAAGGCTTGGAAGACACAAACTTGTAGATATACTCGAAGCCGGAGTCATCACCGGAGTAACAAACCACCGGCTCACCTTCTTTGGCTGGCGCAAAAATCACACCTTCATGGCCAAACCGACCAAGCGCCGTGCGCTTCTGGGGTTTACCGGTGGGCGAAAACGGGTCGATCTCAACCATAAAACCGAACGTGTTGGCTTCGTTCCGATAATCTGTTTCGGCAGAACCATCAGCGGTTGGTGTTACGTCAAAACGACGGTACTGGTCCAGGCCGCTGTCAGCTTTTTCCCAGTCATAGCGAGAACCACCGCCTACACCGTGGCGTACATATTCGCGAGGGCGCACAGCCGCGTCGGTGTCAAACGCAAAGTAGCCGTGCCAGTTTTCCTCAGCAGTCAGGTAGGTGCCCCAAGGCGTCGGCCCCATTGAGCAATTATTAAGGGTACCGCGGGTTTCAGACGCGTTCAGGCTGTACGGAGTAACAAGCTTTTCATACCCACGCAGCGGACCACGAATATCCATGGCGGTGCCACCCGTGATACGACGATTGAAATCACTTCCGAATACGATATCCCATTCGCCGTTACCGTCCTGTTTAATGTGTACCACGGAAACACCGTGCGCTGCGATTTCCTTACGGACCTCATCCGCCGGGCGGGAGCCGTCCGTATTGACGGTTGCCCCGCTCGGATGGATGGCGCTCTGGTTGATGTACTCATGGTTCATCACCAGAAGACCTTCAGTAGAACTGTTACCGCCACTCTTCTGATCGATCGGGAAAAAATGCATGCCATCGTGGTGCATGCCCATTTGCTGCTCCTGATCGGCACCTGTGTTGGTGCCGTCAGCCCGGTAATCCGGATAGGAGCCGGTAATGGGCGTACCCCAAGGCAAGAATGCCTTTGCTGAATAACCCGTTGGAACAACTACCTCGTTGGCTGTTGACACTGGAACGGCCTGAAAACCGAGTGTCCTTTCTGGCGTATCCGGCGTGGTCGTGCCCCCGGTAGCCGGCTGATCATCGCCGTCGCTATCGCTGCCACAACCCACAAGGCCAAGCCCCATAACACTTGCCAGGGCGGCACCAACAGTTCCCTTCATCACGGAACGGCGCTGCATGCGGGTAGACAATACTTCATGGAATGGGGTGTTTTCGGAGTGGTTTACAACGGGCTCGTAGTTCGGATCCAGATAATTGGCATCCAGGTCGTGCTTGGCCATGATTTGTCTCTCTCAGGTTGTGGAGTGATTCAGAGCTTTGAGAGAGCAGTTTCACCGGGATATGTGTCAGAAATGCATAGGTTCTATTTCAGTTTCTTTAACATTATTTGACATTAAGGCCTGAATACAAAAAAAGGCGCCTAATAGATAGGCGCCTTTTTCTGTTAAGAATCCGGACACATGACTTACTTGGTCATCTCGTCATAGGATTCTTCCATCGCATCACCGGCTTCGTCAGCCGCTTCACCTACACTTTCGGCGGCATCATTGGCGGCATCACCCACGTCGTCCGCAGCTTCCTGAGCGCCTTCCTTCATTTCACCCCAGGCGCTTTCATCCTGGCCTGTGGCTTCTTCGTAGGTTTCCTCTGCAGAGTCGGCGGCGTCATCCATCATTTCCGCGGCATTGTCACCGGCCTTTTCAAAGTCTGCGCCTTCGTCGCTTTCCGAACTGCAGGCAGCAAGGCCCAGGGTC
>Ga0209075_1003950_pt1 | contig 12079 bp, 14 predicted proteins | sample Stecom2011_FD_187523 | JGI IMG/M metagenome (GOLD analysis project Ga0209075, IMG submission 187523) | Agricultural soil microbial communities from Utah to study Nitrogen management - Steer compost 2011 (SPAdes) (version 2) | ecosystem: Environmental > Terrestrial > Soil > Agricultural land...
ACTTCCGACTTCAATTCTAAATGTTGCAAATTCTTTCTACCCATAATCATAATTTCTTCTACCAAACTTCAAGATAATATCCTGAGCTAATAAATTCTTTTTAATTACTCTTGATTTAACCGCTTTTGTTCAGCTGCTTCGGCTAATCTCTTTTCTAAAATCGGTTCGATTAAAGTTTTGACTGGATTTTTCTTTTGAAATGGGAAAAGCTCCAAGTCATTTTTCATTCTATCATCAGGATTTGCGTGATAGTTTGTTCCTAAAAGTTTTAATTCTTCAGAATCGAAACACTCTTGCTCTTTTCCAGCACTTTCCTTGATCTTTCTTTGAATATTTCCTTCGTTCAACTGCTTTAAAAATCCACCGCCTTTTTCAATTTCTTTAAAAATATCTAGTGCTTTTTTAGCTATTTCATCTGTCAGATTTTCAATATAGTAAGCTCCATCTGCAGGATTACTAACTACATCAAAATAGCTTTCGTGCTTTAAAACTAGCAATTGATTCCTAGAGATTCGTTCACCAAACTCATTGCTCTTGTGATATAAAGAATCATATGAAATATTATATACTGCATCTGCCCCACCCAAAACAGCACTCATACACTCCGAAGTTGTTCGAAGCATATTGACGTTATAGTCATATATTGTTTTATTTCTCTTTGATGGCGTGGCCATTATATGGCATTCTTCTTTAACTCCATACTCTTTTGCTAGAGCTGCATAGAGCTTTCTCAGTGCTCGAATTTTTGCAATTTCAAAAAAGTAATTTGGACCAATAGCAAGTTGGAAAGTAAAGTTTGTTTCTTTATCAAGCGCTTTGAAATGATTTAAATATTCATTTGCATGGGCAAGTGCATACGCCAATTGCTGAACTATATTGGCCCCCGCATTTTGATAAAGTTTGGCATCTATAGAGATAATACTTTCTGAAGAGTATTTATTTATACTAGCTTCTAATATTTGGTGGTCCTGTTTTTGGTTGTGATGCCAGTTTCCAGTTCTTGCAAAATTTCCTATTATATCAATATTGTAGAAAACCTTCGCTTTCTTAGTAGTCAGGAAGTCTATAAGTTTAGTGTAGAAGCTTTCTGAAAGAAATTTAAATGTGAAATAAATAGTTGCTTTTTGAAACGGGAAATCTTTAAAAAGAGCTTCTATATTAAACTCTTTATCAGATTTAAAAACAATTGCCTGGGCGCCTCGGTTTATGGCATCTATGGCAATTCCATTGGCTATAGCTTCATCATCAACAAAAATTTCTTGAGCCACAGCCCATGCTTTGGGTTGTCCTGGAATAGCTTCAAAGTCTTCAGAAAAATCATCTTGATGATAGAAGGGCTTCACATGTATTCCCTCGGAGCTTTGCCACACAAGAGTTTTATTATAATCTGCACCTTTTAAGTCATATTGAATTTTCTGCTTCCATTGTTTAGCAGAGACCTCATCAAACTCCTTAAATAAAGATTCACTCATTTTTAATTCTTTTTCTTAATACTGTCTTCGTGTTCGATTATATAGATATCCTCATTTTCCTTTTTGAGGTAATATTTTTCTCGTGCAAATTTTTCCATCTCATTACTATCTTCCATCTTTTTCATGAATGACTTGTCATGATCTATTTCTTTTTGATAGAACTCTGCATTGTTTTCCAATCCTTCAATTTCTTTGTCCAACTCTCTATGTATAAGATATGAATTGGTATCGAAAAAAATCATCCATATACCAAAACCAACAATAATCAGCAAGTATTTATTGCTGATTATCTTAATCCATTTGTTGTTTTTAATATTGGAAAACTTCACGAAAGTATTGTAATTGTATTGCCTAAAGTTACAGATTCAAAACCAAAGTTTTACGAATCGGAGTAACTCAATTTTTGATGAATAATAGATCTTATCAATTCTACAGCAACAGTGTTGTATTTATTGGTTGGAATAATGATATCTGCATACTCCTTAGTGGGTTCAATAAATTGTTGGTGCATAGGTTTTAAAGTGGTTTGATATCGGTTTAGCACCTCATCTAAATCACGACCGCGAGTTGCAATATCACGTTTTAAGCGTCGAATCAATCGTTCATCGCTATCAGCATGTACAAAGATTTTAATATCAAACATTTTCCTGAGTTCAGGATTGGTTAAAATTAAAATTCCTTCTACAATAATCACTTTTTTAGGAAAAGTAGGGATTGTTTCTCCTGTTCTATTGTGTTTCACAAATGAATAAACAGGTTGATTGAAGGAGTTTCCTTTGCGAAGCTCTTTCAAATGTGAAACTAACAATTCAAAATCGATTGCTTGAGGGTGATCAAAATTAATTTTTACTCTTTCTTCTAGGGATAAGTGACTAGTGTCGTGATAGTAAGAGTCCTGAGATATAATACAAACTTCGTCAACCGGAAGCTGTTCTACAATCTGGTCTACTACAGAAGTTTTTCCACTTCCAGTTCCACCAGCAATACCAATTATAAGCATAGTTTAAAGGTTTGCGCAAAGGTAGGAAAAAGGATATTAGTTTTGAAGTTGAATATAGCCTTGATAATTAGTTTTGATTCTGATTTCATTTTTGAATTCGATTTTGTTTAGGATATTCTTTTCTATTTTTGAACAAGTTTATTTTTCCTATGAAAACAATTCTCTTGCATCCCTCCTATTTCCCTTCCATTGAGCAAATGGCACATATCGCACAATCTGAAAAGGTGATTTGGGAAGTTGAAGACAACTATCAAAAACAAACATACAGAAACCGAGCATATATAGCCCATAGCAACGGAAAGCTTCTGCTTAACATTCCTATAAAGCACAATAAAAATGGAGTTCGGCAACAAACAAAAGACGTTAGGATGGAAAATGATTTTCCTTGGCAAGACCATCATTGGAAAAGTCTTCAAAGTGCCTATAGAACCTCTCCTTTTTTTGAATATTACGAAGATGATTTGGCGCCTCTATTTCTAGAGCCAACCGAGTTTCTAATGGCTCACAACCTTACTATTTTTGAAGTTCTTTGTGATTTAATAGGATTAGAAGTAGAAACCTCAAAAACCACTTGCTTTGAACGAGAGCCTGAAGTTAAAGATTTAAGGATTCTTATAAACGCTAAAAGAAAATCTGAATATACTACCAAACCATATACTCAAGTATTAGAAGCAAATCATGGCTTTTTGCCTAATCTTTCGATTTTAGATTTGTTGTTTAATGAAGGCCCTAATACGTTAAGCTACTTAGAAGAAGCGGCTGTAGGTAGAATGTAGAAGTGTTGTGCTAAAAATGATATAAGAACGCTTTCGATATTTAAATCAAGAAACAAGAGAGTGGAGAATTTGTACTTTCACAACCTAAAGGCAGAAGAAGCTATAACGTATTTGCACTGAAATGAATGATCACATTGAAGCATTCATCCGAAAATCCTTTTAGAAAAGTTTATTTAGAGGTCTTCAAATTTAATCGGACAGCAGTGAAATTTTAATAAAGAATTAGTTTGGGATGACTTTCAATTACTGATTACCAACCAACAGTAGTATGGATAGCGTTGTGATCTGAAAATGTCTTACTAAAAGTTTCGAAAGACAGTATATTGAATTTTGGTGATGCCAAGATATAATCGATTCGGAGTGGAAAGCCATCAAACCAAAAGGTAGTTCCCAAGCCATTACCGCGCACTTTGAATGCATCTTGCATACCTTCATTTAGCTTTCTATACGTATAAGAGAAAGGAGTGTTATTAAAATCACCACAAAGAATTACTGGGTACTTCGATTTTGATTTATGTGATAAAACTGAGTAAACCTGAGACTCTTGCTTCTTAAAGTTAGAAGAAACACGTCTAAGAAGCTTTTCTTTGTCCGATTCTTGTAGAAATTGTATATCTGGTATAATCCCAAACGACTGTAAGTGAAGATTATACACACGAATTGTATCCTTGTCTTTTACAATATCTGCGTATAGCACATTATTTCCAGAGCCTTTAAAATCGAATGCTCCTTTATTTATTATAGGGAACTTTGAAAATATGGCATGTCCAAGGTTTGCTCGATTGTTTTTAAAGTGAACATGTTGATGCGGATATTTTGAAAAATCTATTTTATGCTTTTTTGAATACTCCTGAATAAAGATAATATCAGAGTTTGTTTTAGACACTATTTCTGAAAATATAGCTTTCACATCGTCATGGGACTTTTTCTCATAAGCATTAAAAAGTCGTACGTTATAGGAAAGTATGGAAAGTGTGTTTTTGTATTCAGCAGGATTTCCTTCTGAAGACACTTGGAAAACACCGTTAAAGTGAATAAACGAAATAACGAGCACTAATGCAGAAAGTATAAACCTTCTATTAAATAGAAACACCCAATATATTACAAATAGAATATTTACAATAATCAGTACTGGGACTGCTAAGCTCAGTATAGATACAACAGGAAATCGGCTAGGTGGCAGATAAGGAAGCACAAATGAAACACCAAGAATAAGTGCTGCAAATAGATTTAGTAAAAAGACAACGCTACGAAAAAATTTCCTCATTGTTTTTAATCTTCCTTTCCTGCTTTAAAAAGAAAGTCTTTTTCAGCTTTCGTTAGACTTTCATAACCGCTTTTACCAATTTTATCTAATATAGAGTCGATTTTCTTTTGATGCTCTGTTTTAGAGACTTTAGGATGTTTAGCTGTTGTTTTTTTATTTCTATGTACTTTTTTAAAAGGCTTTTTAGATCGAGGTTTAAATAAATTGGCAATTGCGTCCATGATGTTTTCAAACCACTTTCCTATATCATTTCCTTTTGTCAATTGTACGGCATATATATATCCAAAGATTCCGCCTCCAACATGAGCTAGTAGTCCGCCAGCATTTCCAGAGGAAGGTATTCTAATCAAGTCTAATAGGAACAAGAACAAAGCAATATGCCAAAGTTTAATACTAAAGTTAAAAAGTCGCACCTCAGTATTTGGCGAATAGGTTGCTATAAACACCATTATTGCAGTAACAGCACCTGAAGCTCCCAACAGATAGCCACGATTTCCTTCAAACACGGGAAAAAGGTTATATGAAATCACGAAGAGTAATCCGCCATACAGAGCACCTAGTAGATAAACTGTCAATAAACGTTTTTCCGTAAACAAGTTTAGAGCAAACTGTCCGAACCAATACAACCAAATCATATTAAATAGAATATGGAAGAAGTCGAAATGCAGAAAGCCATAGGTGATAAGCGACCAAGGCTGAAAGATTAATATCTTTAATTCATCGCTTAACACAAACCATTTGGAGAAAACAAAAGGAGTTATGTTTAGGAAAAAGGCTCCTAATCTTACTATCAAAAAAGCAGCGACATTGATAACAATAAGCTTGACCAACACATTGGCCATTTTAAATTGATATGTAAGTTTATTTTTCATAAATCAATACCATCGATTCTCGTCAAAACTATTTTTCTTCCAATACCACGCCATAATAAACCCGAAGAGTGCACCTCCAAGGTGGGCAAAATGAGCCACTCCTGTAGATGTTCCAGAAATTCCTAAGAATAGATCCATCAAAATAATTCCAGGGATGAAATACTTAGCCTTTATTGGTACAGGAAAGAACATAAGCATTAGTGACACGTTAGGAAACATCATTCCAAACGCAACCAAAACCCCATATATTGCACCTGATGCACCTACTGCAGGCGTATTAAAAACGTCGTATGTAGATTGGATTAACTCGGGTGAAATATCATTTAGGATTCGTGTGTTGTATTGTCCTGTGATTAATATATCTAATATTTGAGCTTTATCTAGTCCTATTGCCAACAACGCCTCCATGCCTTGATGCACGAGGTAGTAATTAACAAGCGTGTGGATTAATGCAGCTCCAAAACCTGCTGAGAAATAGAAGAATAAAAATCGTTTTCTCCCCCATCTCATCTCTAATGGCGTTCCGAAAGCCCATAGAGCATACATATTGAAAAGTATATGAAACATTCCACCGTGCATAAACATATGCGTAAGTGGCTGCCAGTATAAAAATCTTGGATTTTCGAAGTAATAAAGTGCAAAGAGTTTATATCCTAAATCACCTATAATAAGCGTACCCACAAAGAAGAGTACGTTTATTACTATCAAAATTTTAATGGTTTCAGAAATTCTTCCCATAGACTTCATCTGCTATTTTGCAGGATATATTTAGACCCGAAGGTTATTTATACAAACTTTTTATCTATTTCCTCAACACCAATAACGCTAAAAACAGGTCTGTTATTAGGGCTAACGGTTGGTTCTTTACAAGCAAAAAGCTTATTGATTAGATTTTCTCGTTCCTCGCTATTCAATGGAGATCCAGATTTAATAGCCATACTAGCTGCCATTGATTTGGCCAACATATCGTTTTGACTAAATCCGCTGTTTGGCACCTCTTCTTTAACATCATGAATAAGCTGTCCGAGTAGATTTGCCACATGACTTTCCATTACCATTACTGGAATACCATTAATTTCAATAGTTTCACCTTCTATTTCGGAGAATACAAAACCTGTATTTTCGAGTTGTTCTCTTACTTTCTTTATAATTTCAACATCTAATTTTGAGAAGTGAAGTTGCAGAGGAAATAACAGTTGTTGACTTACGGCTTCCTTGACAGTAATATTCTTTAAAAGCTCTTCGTAAAGGATTCGTTGATGCGCCAAGTTTTGATGAATCATCATCATTCCATTTTTCATAGGCGCTACAATGTACTTATTCTGTAGTTGAATAGACATCTGACCTGTGTCGCTCTCTTTGTTTTCAAAAAGCTTACCTGTTACCTCTTCACTTTCAAACTCTACATTTTCGAGAGTTGAAACCTCTGTGTTTTCATCTTTTAATCCTACGTAAAGCGACTCCCAAGAGGAAGTTTTAGGACTTTTGGAGCTTTGTCTACTAAAAGGAAAGTCAATACTTCTTTGTTCTGTTTTATCTCTAAACGGATTAAAATCTCTATCAACTTCAATAGAGGGTGCTGTGGGTTGTTTTTTACTGTATTCATACGGAGTATCGAATCCTTTATCCCGTTCAAAATCGAGAACAGGAGCGATGTTGAATTGTCCTAAGCTATGTTTAACTGTTGCGCGAAGCATAGCATAAATAGAATGCTCATCGTCAAACTTTATTTCGGTTTTGGTTGGGTGTATATTGATATCTATAGATTGTGGATCAACCTCTAAAAAAAGGAAGTACCCCGGATGCACGTCATTTTTCATCAATCCTTCAAAAGCTGATGAAACCGCGTGATGTAAATAAGAACTTCTAATAAAGCGGTCGTTCACAAAGAAAAACTGTTCGCCTCTACTCTTCTTACTAAATTCGGGCTTTAGGACGAAGCCATTAATTTTTATAATATCTGTCTCTTCATTTACAGGAACTAACTTCTCATTGGTTTTACTTCCAAAAATATTTACGATTCTTTGTCTTGAATTTGATTCTGGAAGGTTAAACACGTCGCTTCCATTATGAATCATTTGAAATGAAACAGAAGGATGAGCAAGAGCCACTCTATGAAACTCATCGATAATGTGTCGAGTTTCTACTGGATTACTTTTTAAGAAATTCCGACGTGCAGGAATGTTATAGAACAAGTTTTTAACTGCAATAGTAGTCCCCTGAGGAACCACAGCAGGTTCTTGCGAAACAACTTTACTTCCTTCTATAGTAAGATGCGTTCCTATATCCGAATCAGTTGGTTTAGACTTTAGTTCCACATGTGCAATTGCAGCAATAGAAGCTAGAGCTTCACCCCGAAATCCTTTTGTATGTAGGTTAAATAAGTCTTCTGCCGACTTTATTTTAGAAGTAGCGTGCCGTTCAAAACACAACCGAGCGTCTGTAACGCTCATTCCAACACCGTTATCTGTAACTTGAACAAGTGTTTTCCCTGCATCTTTTATCAGTAGAGTGATGGAAGTAGCTTTCGCGTCGATAGCATTTTCAAGCAATTCTTTTACTACAGATGCAGGACGTTGAACGACTTCACCGGCTGCAATTTGATTGGCAACATGATCTGGTAATAACTGAATAATATCTGTCATGAAGATTTATTGGTAGAAAATACTTAAGTCAAATTCGATTATAAAAAGAAAGATAAGCACCAAAATGGCAATGATTATAATTAGCCTAAGGTTTGTATCTTTATCAGACTTTTCTCTCAAGTCTGCCCAAGCTGTTTTAAATTTTCCTTTCAGACCTTGACTATCTCCCACAGTGGTTCGATACTTATCGAACTTATGCTCCATAGCAAATGGGCTTCCTTCTCCGTCATGTTCAAAATAACGAGGCTTATAATTGAATTTTTTATTTTTTCTCTTATTTAAGATTCCCATAGTTGACAAGTTTCAAAGATACTGAAAATACCGTCCTTTTTAAAGTCTTTGCAAAGGCGTTTTGAACAATTACCATACCGAAGACAACCGCTCAATATCTTTAAAGAAGAGCAGCGGCTTTTATAATAACAATCCAGTCTGGTTAAGATTTAAGAACACTCTTCTAAAAGACATAAGACGTGCTTCTCAACAGCTAGATAATTAGGTCAGATTATTTGAGCGTTGTCCTTAGTTTTTTAAATCTTAAAAGCTAACAATAGCAAGTGTCACACATTAAAATATTTAAGCACTCTCTATTCTTGGATAAACAGAGTTAAGCGATATTTAATCGGACACTAATGATAAGCATCAAAATAGTTTCAGTGATTCAGAAACTACTTTTGTATAACTGAATTATAACCTTGATTGCTTTTTGAGCTGAGCCATTTTTATAGCTGCTATTGCGGCTTCTGTACCTTTGTTTCCGTATTTACCTCCACTTCGGTCTATGGCTTGTTGCATAGTGTTATCTGTAAGAACACAGAATATTACTGGAATATCTCCTGTAACATTCAAGTCTTTAATGCCTTGAGCAACTGCTTCACAAACGTAGTCGAAGTGTTTAGTTTCACCTTGAATTACGCTACCTATTGCAATTACAGCATCAAGCTTTTGTGTTTGGATCATTTCCTTGCAGCCGAATATAAGTTCGTAACTACCAGGGACGTTCCATCGAGTAATATTTTCTTCAAGTGCGCCACAGTCTTTAAGAGCGTCGACAGCACCTTGAAACATTCCTTCTGTTATTTTGTGATTCCATTCTGAAACAACAATCCCAAACCGAAAATCTTTCGCGCTTGGGATTGTTGCTTTATCGTAAACCGATAAATCTTTCTTTTTTGTTGCCATTTATTATTTCATTGCACCCACTCGGCCTGTATAAATTTCAGCCTTAGCAGCTTCAGTTGAATTTGGATAATCTTTTGATATTTTGTCAAAATGCTTTAGCGCTTTATCATTTTGGTTTAAAGCCATAGCTACAATTCCTGCTTTCATTAGGAAACGTGGAGTTGTAAACTCGTTTTCACGCATTTTAGCAGCTTCTTCATAGTATTTTAAAGCGTCTTCATTTTGGTTCAGTTGAGCAAAAGCATCACCGATAGCGCCTTTTGCTAAAGGAGCTAACACATCATCTTTGCTTTTAAACTTATCTAAATGCTTAATTGCTTCTTGATATTTATTAGTGTTTAAATAGGCCATTCCTGCATAGTAGTGAGCGAGGTTTGCTGCGTCTGTTCCGCTATAGTTATCGATAATATCGATAAAACCATATTTTCCATTTCCACCTTGAAGCGATAGATTGTATAGTGAATCTTTAGCTGGAGCCGTTAAAGCTTGCTCCCAGTATTCTTGTGCTTGGAACATTTCATTGGTTGCCTCTACTTCCTTAGGCCCTTGAACATATTGTTGGTACACAAAATAGCCTAAAACACAAACAGCAATTACCCCAATTACTCCTAGGATTGCTTTTTGGTTTTTTTCTATCCATGCCTCAGTTCTTGACGCCCCTTCATCGAGGGTGTTAAATACTTCTGCCGTAGTACTGTCTTTTTCTAATTCAACCTGCTTATCAGCCTTGGTTCTTGGTTTTCCTCCGCGTTTTTTGTACGATGCCATAGTTATTGGTTATAATGGGGGCAAAAATAAAATTTTAAATGGAATTTGAAAGGATAATAATTTCTTATTTTTTGATAATTTGCAAAATAGAATTTCTTTGATTTTTAAAGGCTCAAAGAAAGATAATTTCCTCACCCCTATGATTTTACAAAAACTATCTTTATTGAACTATAAAAACTTTGAAGCACAAAGCTTTGAGTTTGATCCTAAAATAAATTGTTTTGTTGGAAACAACGGCGTTGGAAAGACTAATGTGCTCGATGCAATCTACCACCTTTCTTTTGGAAAAAGCTACTTTAACCCTATTACCACACAAAATATAAAGCATGGTGAAGATTTTTTTGTGATTGAAGGAACCTATGAAAAGAACAATTCACCTGAGAAAATTGTTGTCAGCGCCAAAAGGGGACAAAAAAAGGTAATCAAGCGGAATGCAAAAGCCTATGAACGATTTAGCGATCACATAGGGTTTTTGCCTTTGGTTATTATTTCGCCAGCCGATCGCGATTTAATTATTGAAGGAAGCGACACAAGGCGCAAGTTTATAGATGGCGTCATATCTCAACGAGATTCGGAGTATTTAACTACATTGTTAAATTACAACAGAGTGCTTGCACAACGAAACTCTCTATTGAAATACTTCGCTGCTAACCATACGTTTAATCAAGATACAATCGACATTTACAACGAGCAAATGCATACTCTTGGAACGTCAATTTTTGGTAAACGAATGGCTTTTTTAGAGGAGTTTCTGCCAATATTTTTGGAGCGATACAAATCTATCAGTAGTGGAAATGAAAGCTTAAACTTGATATACGAAAGTCAGTTAAAACAAGACGACCTACTTAACCTTCTACAATCTAATATCACCAAAGACAAAATAAGCCAGTACACCAATTTCGGCATACATAAGGACGATCTAATCTTTGAAATAGATGGGCATCCAATTAAAAAGTTTGGGTCTCAAGGACAGCAGAAATCTTATCTCATAGCTTTGAAGCTAGCTCAGTTCGACTTTATAAAGACACATTCTAAAGACAATCCTATTTTATTATTAGACGACATTTTCGACAAATTAGATGAAACACGTGTAGAACATTTAATAACTTTGGTGGATAATGAGAATTTCGGACAATTATTCATCAGTGATACGCACGCTGAAAGAACGGAAGAAGTGATTAGAAAAGTGCATCAAACATATAAGATGTTTCCGCTTTGAATAAAAGCTAATTGTCTTCGGAAATTTTAAAATAGAAAGGATTAATTCATAATAGAAAACGTATATTAAAAATGAAAGCACTACTTCCCTACCTCCTACTTACTCTATTTATTTTTTCGTGTGCGAAACCGAATCCAGAGGAGCAAAAACAGAATCTCTCAGGTTATTGGGAAATTAAAGAAGTAGAAATGCCTAGCGGTAAGAAAAAGGAGTTTGATTTAAATACGATTGTAGATTATATTGAAGTAGAAGGCAATAGCGGAAAACGCACCAAGGTATCACCCAAATATGACGGTACATACACCACCAACGGATCAGTTGAAAACTTCACTTTAAAAATAGAAGACGACAGTTTGCGAATGTATTATAAAACTCCATTTGACGAATGGAAGGAAACAGTTATCGATGCTAAAGACAGCGTTCTTACTGTAATCAATCGCGATAGCAAAATTTACACCTACTCTAAGTTTGAAAATGTACCGTTGACCTTAAAGGAGTAGCGAGTGGCGATTGACGTTTTCGTTATAGGTTTTCGGCTACAGCAAAGACCGAAGTGATTATAATTCATTAAAAGATTAAAACAATGGCTAAAAGACATGCAGATAATGTTTCTATAGGAGATGTATTGAAGGAGTTTATTCAAGCTAATAGACTAGAGAAAGGCTTGGATAAAGTAAACGCAAAAGAAGCTTGGGACACCGTAATGGGAAATGCCATTTCAAAGTATACAACTGGGCTTAGGCTCGATAAAGACACTTTAACTGTTCAGCTTTCATCTTCGGTTCTTAGAGAGGAATTAAGCTATGGAAAAGACAAAATTATCAAGCTACTAAACGAAGAACTCGGCAAGGAAATGATTAAGAAATTGATCTTGCGTTAAT
>Ga0209075_1003951_pt1 | contig 12077 bp, 11 predicted proteins | sample Stecom2011_FD_187523 | JGI IMG/M metagenome (GOLD analysis project Ga0209075, IMG submission 187523) | Agricultural soil microbial communities from Utah to study Nitrogen management - Steer compost 2011 (SPAdes) (version 2) | ecosystem: Environmental > Terrestrial > Soil > Agricultural land...
GCATTGGCCTGGCAACCGCTGAGAAGCTGGCTGAGGCCGGTGCGATTCTGGTGATTGGGGCCCGTACCCGGGAAACACTGGACGAAGTCACCAGTCAGCTGAAGGCCAAAGGCGGTGATGTTCATGCTTACCAGTGCGACTTCTCCGATATGGACGATTGTGACCGCTTCGTAAAAACGGTGCTGGATAATCATGGCCATGTGGATGTGCTGGTGAACAACGCCGGTCGCTCCATTCGCCGGTCCCTGTCGTTGTCATTTGACCGTTTCCACGATTTTGAGCGCACCATGCAGCTTAATTACTTTGGTGCCTTACGCCTGATCCTGGGCTTTGCGCCTTCCATGCTTGAGCGTAAACGCGGCCATGTCATCAATATCTCGTCCATTGGTGTGCTGACCAATGCGCCCCGGTTCTCTGCGTATGTGGCCTCCAAGTCGGCGCTGGATTCGTTCAGCCGTTGTGCCGCCGCCGAGTGGTCTGACCGCAATGTGACCTTTACCACCATCAACATGCCTCTGGTGCGCACGCCGATGATTGCGCCCACCCGGATCTATGAATCCGTACCCACGCTGACACCGGAAGAAGCTGCCCAGATGGTTGCGGATGCGATCGTCTACCGTCCCAAACGGATTGCGACCCGGCTGGGCGTGTTTGCTTCAGTGGTTCATGCTCTGGCGCCGAAAATGGGTGAGATCATCCTTAACACCGGTTACCGCATGTTCCCGGACTCACCTGCAGCGGCCGGCCGCAAGCCCGGTGAAAAGCCGGTTGTGTCTACCGAACAGGTGGCCTTTGCCGCAATCATGCGCGGCGTGCACTGGTAAGAACGGTAACCCGAATAAAAAAACCCGCCGGAGCGGGTTTTTTTATTTTATGACTGGCTTTCGGGCTCAGCCACAGGCTCTGGCGGCAGGAGCGGGGGAAAGCCACCCAGCTCTTTCCAGCGATTGACGATGGCGCAGAACAGATCGGCGGTTTTCTCCGCATCGTACGCTGCCGAGTGGGCTTCTTTGTTGTTGAACGGAATGCCGGCCAGCCGGCACGCCTGGGCGAGAACCGTGTGGCCATAGGCCAGGCCTGCCAGCGTTGCGGTATCAAACGTAGAGAACGGGTGGAAGGGGTTGCGCTTGATATCCGCCCGTAATGCAGCCGCAAACACAAAATTATGGTCAAAGGTGGCATTGTGGCCTACCAGCACCGCGCGCTTGCAATCAAATGCTTTGACGGCTTGTCGGATGGGGGAGAAGATCTCGCTCAGGCCCTCGCGCTCCGGTACGGCTTCCCGTTCCGGGTTCCAGGGGTCGATGCCGGTAAAGTCCAGCGCCGACTGTTCCAGGTTGGCGCCCTCAAACGGATCGATCTGTTGGACATGGGTTTCGCCCCGATGGAGCCAGCCGTCTTCATCCATTGTTAACAGCACGGCCGCAATTTCCAGCAGAGCGTCTTTTTCCGGGTTGAAGCCCCCGGTTTCGACATCGACAACCACCGGCAGGAAACCGCGGAAACGTAAAGACAAGGGATGTGGCTGTTTGATTTCTTCTGACACGCGAACTCCGGTGTTCGACTGATGGATTAAGGGTTTCAGGCCAGGCGCCAGTTGATGGTTTCGCCGGCTTTCAGAGGCACAATAGTGCCGTTGCCCAGGGGCAGTTCTTCGGGCATGGTCCACGGCTCCCGTACCAGCGTGATGGTATCGGTATTGCGGGGCAGGCCATAGAAGTCGGCACCATTAAAACTGGCAAAGGCTTCGAGTTTGTCGAGAATTCCGAGCTCTTCGAATACGTCGGCATACAGACCGATCGCGCCATACGCAGAATAACAGCCGGCGCAGCCGCAGGCCGCTTCTTTTTTGTCACGGGCGTGGGGCGCCGAGTCGGTGCCCAGGAAAAAGCGTGGGTCGCCGCTTGCCACGGCCTCCCGAAGCGCCTGCTGGTGCCGGTTGCGCTTGAGAATGGGCAGGCAATACAGGTGCGGCCGAACACCGCCGACCAGCATGTGATTACGGTTGTACATCAGGTGCTGGGGGGTGAGCGTAGCCGCAAGGTTGTTCCCCGGGTGGTTGCGCACAAACCCGGCAGAATCGGCGGTGGTGATGTGTTCCAGAACCACCTTGAGATCCGGGAAGGCGGCCAGGGTAGGGGCCAGTACCCGGTCAAGAAACACCTTTTCCCGGTCAAAAATGTCGATGTCGGCATCGGTGACTTCGCCGTGAACCAGCAACAGCATGCCGCAATCCGCCATGGCCTCGAGCACCGGGTGGATATTGCGGATGTCGGTGACGCCGGAAGCGGAGTTGGTTGTGGCACCGGCCGGGTAGAGTTTGGCTGCCACCACCCCGGCGGCCCGGGCTTCCCGGATGAGGTCGGGGGTAGTGCTCTCGGTCAGATACAGGGTCACCAAAGGCTCAAAGCGGGCCCCGCCTGCAGCGGCCGCAATGCGGTCCCGGTAGGCCGCGGCACTGGTGGCGTCTGTCACAGGCGGCACCAGGTTGGGCATGATAATCGCACGGCCGAAACAGGCTGCCGTGGCCGGTACCACGCTGTTGAGAACGGCACCGTCCCGTACATGCAGATGCCAGTCGTCCGGGCGGGTAATCGTAAGTTCAGTCATCATGAAGGTATCCGCAAGGCAGCCAAAAATTTTGCGGATTATATCAGATGGAGGCGGTTATTGATGAGTCTGTTCTGTGCCGGTCAATAGACCGCATCCAGTACCTGAAGATGTGCAACCACGCTTTCTGCCAGTGCCGTCAGGTGATAGCCGCCTTCGAGGGTGGAGATAATCCGGTCGTTTGCGTGATCGCTGGCAACGCTGACGAGCAGTTCGGTCAGCCAGCGATAGTCGTCGGTTTCCAGATTCAGCTCGCCCATGGGGTCTTTGGTGTGCCCGTCAAAACCGGCAGACACCAGCACCAGCTGGGGTCGGAAATCCTGCAGTTTTTTCAGCCAGGCAGCCTCAACCGTCTGGCGATACTCGGCCGAGCCACAACCGGCCGGAATCGGGGCGTTGATAATATTGTCGGCCTGGCGATGCACGTGAGAGTTCGGATAAAACGGGTGTTGGAAACTGGAGCACATCAGGATGCGCTCATCACCGCTGACAATATCAACGGTGCCGTTGCCCTGATGGACGTCAAAGTCAACGATGGCCACGCGCTCCAGGTGGTGGAAGGTGAGAGCGCGCATGGCTGCCAGGGCAATGTTGTTGTAAAAACAGAAGCCCATCGACCTGGTACGTTCGGCATGATGCCCCGGTGGGCGGGCACAGATGAACGCGTTGGTGCTCTGGCCGCTCATCACCATATCCACGGCCTGTACGCTGGCACCCGCAGCCAGTCGGGCCGCATGCAGGGTGTCTGGCATCATCGCGGTATCCGGGTCGGTAAAAACCCGGCCCCGGGAGGGCTGCAGGAGCTCAAGCTGTTTGAGGTAACTTTCCGGGTGTACGGTCAGCAACTGGTCCCGGGTGATTTCCTCGGGCCGAACCCAGTCAAGGGTCTGCTGCAGACCCGTATCGGCAATGTAAGCCAGAATGCTTGAAATGCGCTCAGGGGATTCGGGATGCTCCGGCCCCATGTTGTGCTTCATGCAGTCGTCGTGTGAGAAAAATGCCGTGGTCATAGCGGTTCATTCGGGCCTGCAAATACTTTTTATCGAACCATGTTATCAGGGATGCCCGAAGCGTGTCGTATTTCTTTCGTCTAACCGGCGAGTTATCGATTTACATCAGGAAATCCCCATCTAATATAAGGTATACACAGGTAACCATCCTGTATCGCTGACGTTTTTGCATGTTACCTGTTTGAGCCTCTGGGAGAGCTACCTTGAGTACCCGTTATCTGGAAAGCCTGTTCAACCCTGAATCGATCGTGGTGCTCGGCGCCTCCGAACGGGCCGATAACCTGGGGGGCATGGTGTTGCGTAACCTGTTGGGCGGCGGTTTTCCCGGCCGGATGGTGGTGGTTAACCGAAGCGAGTACGAAAACGTCCATGGGGTACCCTGTGTCGAGAACGTCTCTCTGCTCGACTTTACGCCAGATCTCGCCATCATCTGTACGCCCCCTAAAACGGTTCCCAAAATGGTGCGCAAGCTGGGGGAACGGGGCGTGCGCACCGCCATTGTCATGACCGGCGGGATGTCCCGTACCCACAGTAAAACCGGGCAGCCGCTCATGTATTCGGTGCGCGATGCCGCCCGGGAAACCGGCATCCGGGTGCTTGGGCCCAATACCATCGGGCTGATGGTTCCGGCCCGGCATCTCAATGCGACCTATGCCCATATGGGAGCCATCCCGGGGCGTGTGGCTTTTATCGGGCAGTCCGGCACCATCGCCAGTTCGGTGCTTGACTGGGCGTTCGCAAGGGGAGTGGGCTTCTCGTACTTCCTGACGCTGGGTGATGGTATGGACATCGATCACGATGACCTGATTGATTACCTGGCCCAGGACCCTCATACCAGGGCGATCATTTTGCATATCGAAAGTATCCCCAACCCGAGCCGCTTTATCTCGGCGGTGCGGGTTGCGTCCCGTACCAAGCCGGTGATTGCGGTTAAATCCGGGCGGGTGCCGGATTCTGAATGGGTGCCGCACAAGTTGCCCTCGGGTATCCGGCGTACCGACCCCATCTACGATGCCATGCTGCAACGGGCCGGTGTGTTGAGGGTGGATGGCCTGGGGCAGATGTTCGACGCGCTTGAAACCCTCACCCGAATGCGGCCACTGCGCCGCGAGTCGCTGGCCATTATGGGTAACGGCGTGGGCCCCGGGGTGTTGGCGGTAGACCGGCTTGCGGATCTGGGAGGTGAGCTGGCAGAGCTGTCGCCAGCCACTGTGGATGCCCTGGCCGAACTGCTACCGTCCTACTGGACCCGGAAAAACCCGATCGACCTCAACTACGACGCCAGCCCCGAGTTGTATGGCAAAACCATCAAGCTGTTGGCCAAGGACCCCAATATTGCCAATGTCCTGGTGATGTATGCCCCCACGCTGGTGCGGGACAGCATGCAGATAGCGGATGCTGTTGTGCAGGCGTCCAAGGGAACGCGGCTGAATATCTTCACCTGCTGGCTGGGCCAGAGTACGGTGATGGATTCCCGGGAAGCGTTCTACCGGGCCGGACTGCCGTCCTTTTTTAATCCCGAAAAAGCCGTGATGGCCTTTATGCAGCACGTGCGGCATCAACGTGTACAACGTCTCCTGACCGAAACGCCGGAATCGTTCACCGATCATTTCGCCGATCGCGCCAATACCCGTTCGCTGGTGATCAAGGCCCTGAGAGACGGGCGCAAACATCTGTCCAATCGCGAAGCGCGCCGGGTTATCCGCGACTACGGCATCACGACCATCGATACCCAGTACTGCGATGATGTGGAAGAGGTCCTTGAGGCGTTTTCGGTAGAGCGCCGCCCCATTGATCTGACCGTGATCCACGAGCAGGTCTGCCACCCTTTCCTTGACCTCAGTCCCACTCAGCGCCGCTACAAGGGCACCGTCAAAAAGCTGAACAACGAACAGGCCATCATGGATGCGTGCCGGTTTCTGGTGGAGGAGTATCAGGAACACTTCCCCGGCAGTGGCTTCCTGGGATTTTCGGTTCAGCATTCCTATCAGCATGTCGGGGGTATTGAGTTCAGTGTGGGGATTACCCGCGATGAGGTGTTCGGGCCGCTGGTGGTGTGCGGCGCTGCCGGCGCTCAGGTAAATATCATGACGGACCGCCAGATTGCCCTGCCGCCGCTGAACATGGTGCTTGCCCGGGAACTGCTGCGGCGCACCTATATGTATCGCATCCTGAAAGAGCACAGCCTGAAGCCGGAGGAAGATATCCGGGCCGTTTCCGAAACCCTGGTAAAGCTCTCCCAGATTGTGATCGATATCCCCGAGATCCGGGGCCTTGAGATCGCCCCGCTTCTCTTTAACGAAGCGGGTGCCGTGGCCGTCAACATCGCCATTGATCTGGACAGCGAGCCCGGCAGGCCGATCATCCAGCCTTATCCAAAAGAACTGGAAGAGTGGGTTGTCTTGCCCAAGTCGGGCCGACGGGTTGTGATCCGGCCGGTACTGGCCGAAGACGAGCCGGCGCACCGGCGCTTTCATGAGTACCAGTCGCCGGAGTCGATCCGTTACCGGTTTTTCCAGTACCGGAAGAACTTCTCCCGGGAAGACGTGGCGCAGATGGTACAGATCGATTACGACCGTGAAATGGTTTTTATTGCGAATGCGCCCAGAGAGGATGGCACAGGGGAAGAAACCCTCGGCACCGTGCGCACCTGGACGGATGCTGACAACCTGCGGTGCGAGTTTGCCGTTATGGTCGATGACCGGATGAAAGGGGAGGGGCTTGGTGTGGTACTGATGCAGAAAATGATCGAGTACTGCCGTGCCCGGGGCACCATGGAAATGGTCGGCAATGTGCTGCCGGACAACCGCCCCATGCTGCAACTGGGGGAGCACCTGGGTTTCGAGATCAAGTTCAACCCGGAAGAAGAAGTCATGGATCTCCGGCTGGTATTGAACGAGCCGGAGAAAGACTGGCAACGGGAGCGGTTGATGAAAGGCGGGCCGCTATAACGCCCGCTGGCCTCACTCTTCCACGATGGCCGAACGGTCCTCGCCACCCAGAGCCTCCAGCAGGCCCGGGATCATCCGGGAAAGTTCCAGAGTCATGATGCTGAAGGCGGCATCAAACCTGGCGATGGCGTCGTCTGCATCCACATCGTCCAGCTGGTCTTGCAGGGTGTCGCCGAATTTCAGGCGGCGGATGCCGAGCTCTTCATCCAGCACAAAGGAGACGTTCTCGTCCCAGGTCAGAGCCAGCTTGGTTACCTGCATGCCTGCGGTCAGGTGGTTACGGATCTCGTCTGCCAGCAGGTCCAGGCCCTTGCAGCGCACTACACCACCATCCTCTGAGGGGTCTTTCAGTTCGCATTCGTTGCCCAGCACCAGCTGGGCAGGCTGATCGATGCTTTCGTCAAGCCAGCCGGTAAAGGTAAACGCCGGTGCCTGCTCTACGGCCGGGGGCCGAACCGGTAACGACCCCAGGCTTTTACGCAGGGTGGAGGCCAGGTCTTCCGCCTGCTTGGCGGAGCCGGCATCAACCACCAGCATGCCATCCTGGGGCGCCAGGTAGGCAAAGCACCGACGGTTGCGAGAAAAGGCTTTGGGCAGCATCTCCAGCATCACCTGCTCTTTAAGCTCTTCCTTCTCTTTGCGGGGGACCCGGCGACCTTGTTCCAGCTCAATGGCTTCGGCGCGTTCTTCAACCGCTTCTTTGATGACGGGCCCGGGCAGCAGCTTTTCCTCTTTGCGCAGGGCGATCAAGTAGTAACCATTTGCACTATGGACCAACTGTTCACCATGTTTTCCAAGTGGCGCAACCCAACCCTGGCGGTTTGTTTCCTGCGGCCCGCAAGGCTTGAAGCTGTCGGCCTGAAGTTTTTCTTCAAGCTGCTCGGCAGAAATATCAAACGGTTTGGTAAAACGGAAAATCCGGGCGTTACGGAACCACATGGGGACGAATCCTTGCTGGCGAACTGAGGGTGATTAAAGGGGAGGGGATGATACGGCTACCGGGCGTAGCCGTAAAGAGCCGCCGGGCTGGTCAGATCTGCATGACCTCTACCAGCACGGTTTTGACGATAAAACCCACGACGCCAGCGCCGAGTACGGTAAAAAGGGCAATGGTGCCGAATTTTCCGGCCTGGGATTTTTTCGCCAGATCCCAGACGATAAACCCCATCCAGCCGATGAGGCCGGTCAGGAACACCAGCAGGGCAATTTGGGAAAAAAGCGCTTCGTTCATGGTACCTCCGGTATCAATGTGAGTTAACGGGCCGGACCGGGAGCGTTACGACTCATCCCGCAAAAACACCCAGTTATCGGCGCTGGACTGTTCATCGCTGAAGTAATAGCCGTCAAAGTCAAAGCCTTTGAGGTCCTCTGCCTGGGTGATACGGTTCTGGATGGCGTAGCGGCACATCAGGCCCCGGGCTTTTTTGGCGTAAAAACTGATCATCTTGTACTGGCCGTTCTTCCAGTCCTTGAACTGAGGGGTGATCAGCCGGCCTTCAATGTCTTTTTTCTGGACACTTTTGAAGTATTCGTTGGACGCAAGGTTTACCAGTACCTTGTCGTCGCTTGCCAGCAACTCGTTCAGTGCGCGCGTTAACCGCGTGCCCCAGAAGGCATAGAGGTCTTTGCCGCGGCTGTTCTCAAACCTGGTACCCATCTCCAGCCGGTACGGCTGCATCAGGTCCAGCGGCCGGAGCAGGCCATAGAGGCCCGAAAGCATACGCAGGTGCTTCTGGGCAAAGTCGAAATCGTCTTCGCTGAAGCTGGCGGCGTCCAGGCCGGTATAGACATCGCCTTTGAATGCCAGCACCGCCTGGCGGGCGTTGTCTGGTGTAAATGGGGTACGCCAGGTCCGGAAACGCTCTGCGTTGAGCTGTCCGAGTTTGTCGCTGATGCTCATCAGGTTGCTTACCTGATGGGGTTCCAGCGCTTTGAGCTGATCAATCAGCTCGCAGGCATCGTCCAGGAACTCCGGCTGTGTGTAGCGCTCTGTTGCCAGCGGGCTCTCGTAATCCAGGGTTTTGGCAGGGGAGATGATCATCAGCATATCAGCGGGTCCTCATTGCAGAAACGTGAGTAACTGGTTTTGGGTAAATGGCCAGCCAAGCTCCGCCCCGGTGTCGCTGCGGCGTAACACCGGGATTCGTGTGCCGTAGCGAGCGACCAGCTGCTCCGACTGGGCAATATCCACTACATCGACCGGAACGGGTACCGGCATGGGGGTATTGACCAGCAGGGCCTCAGCCAACTCGCACAAATGGCAATTGGAGGTGGTGTAAAACAGTAGTTGCATTATTTTTTCGGCTGCGCGTCAAGCTGCTGGCCGTGGACGCCCTGGCTGTCTCTGCCCATCAGGTACAGGTAGACCGGCATCAGCTGCTCCGGCTCGGGATTGGTGCGGGGGTTTTCTGCCGGGTAGGCCAGAAGCCGCATGCCGGTGCGGGTAGCGCCGGGGTTCAGGCTGTTTACCCGGATATTGCAGGCGTCGTCATCCAGCTCATCGGCCAGCAACTGGGCCAGCCCTTCGACCGCGAACTTGGAGACTGCGTACGCACCCCAGTACGCCCGGGCCTCACGACCAACACCGGAGGAGGTAAAGATGACGGAGGCAGCATCGGACTTGCGCAGCAGCGGGATCATCGCCCGGCTAAGCAGGAACGGCGCGGTGGCATTTACGTGCATCACTTTGTTCCAGGTCTCCGGATCATACAGCTCGACCGGACTGCGGGAGCCAAGAATGCCGGCGTTATGCAGCAAGCCGTCCAGTTGCCCGAAGTTGTCTTCGATGGTCATTGCCAGTTCCTGGTAATCCTTGACTGCAGCGCCCTCAAAGTTCAGGGGGACAATGGCCGGCTGGGGGTGGCCCGCGGCCTCAATTTCGTCGTAAACCTCTTCCAGCCGGCCCACGGTACGGCCCACCAGGATCACGGTGGCACCATGGGCGGCGTAGGCTTTGGCGGCGGCACGGCCAATTCCGCTACCGGCTCCGGTGACCATGACAACGCGGTCTTTCAGAAGATCAGCGGGTGCCTGGTAATCTTGCATAACCTGTCTCCGTAATCGGCCGGATGGTGGCCGAAGGTCAACAAAAAGTGGGAATTATTGTAACAGCTTTGCCAGGTCACTGACGGTGTCCACGACGATGTCGGCTTGCCACAGGTCAACGGTGTTAGGTTCCTCAATATAGCCGTAGCGTACCGCCACGGTCTGCATCCCGGCGTTGCGTCCCGCCTGGATGTCCCGTTCGTGATCCCCTACGTAAATTCCGTGATCCGGCCGGGCTCCAACCTTGTTGCAGGCCAGGATCAGGGACTCAGGGTGAGGCTTGCGTTCGGTGACATGATCGGGGCAGACCAGCACAGCACAGCGCTCGGCCAGGTCCAGCGCATGAATAAGGGGTTCGGCAAAACGTACCGGTTTGTTTGTGACAATACCCCAGGGAATGGCTTTCGACTCGAGATTCCGGAGCAGCAGCTCCATGCCTTCGAACAGCATGGTTTCTTCGGCAACGCCGGCTTCGTAAAGGTCAAGAAACGCCGCGTGCCTGTCGGCGTACTCGTCATGGTCGGGTTCCAGCCCGAAACCCACGCGGATCATCGCCCGGGCCCCGTTGGAGACCGAACACCGGATGTCGTCCGCGGGCAGTGGCTCGAGATTGTGCTGCTGGCGTAGCAGGTTCAGGCACCGGATAAAATCCGGTGCGGTATCGATCAGCGTGCCGTCCAGGTCGAACAGCACGACCGAGGGTGATGGATTAATGGTCACGTTGGTCCCGGGCATGCATGAGGTAGTTAACGTCCACATCGCGGCCGAGCTTGTAGCTCTTGGTGATGGGGTTGTATGTCATCCCGGTCAGCTCCCGGACTTCGAGGCCGGCGTGGCGCAGATGGTCTGACATCTCGGACGGGCGGATGAACTTGTTCCACTCGTGGGTGCCTCTGGGCAACATGTTCAGGACGTATTCTGCACCTACTATCGCAAACAGGAAGGACTTCGGGTTGCGGTTGATGGTGGACACAAACAGGTGGCCGCCCGGGCGCAGCATGGTAGCGCAGGCCTTGATGACAGAGCCGGGGTCTGGCACGTGCTCCAGCATTTCCAGGCAGGTGACCACATCATACTGGCCGGCATGGTCCGGATCGCGGGCCAGTTCCTCGATGGTGGTCTGACGATAATCCACCGTTACGCCAGACTCCAGGCCGTGCAGACGAGCAACGTTCAGGGGTGTCTCACCCATATCAATACCCGTTACGTGAGCACCGCGAAGGGCCATGCCCTCCGACAGCAGGCCGCCGCCGCAGCCCACATCCAGTACTCGCTTACCGGCAAGCGAAGCTCGCTCGTCAATGTAATTCAGACGCAACGGGTTGATGTCGTGCAGGGGCTTGAACTCGCTGGTCGGGTCCCACCAGCGACTGGCCAGCGCTTCAAATTTCGCAATCTCGTTCTGATCTACGTTGTGGTTGCTCATGGGCTGCACCTGATTGGAAAGGTTAACTGAGAATCTTGTTGCGCCACTCCCGGACTCTGAGGGTCAGGTCCGGGACATCAATTCGGGTTAGTTCGCCATTCTGAACCTGCGGCACGCCGTTAATCCAGCTGTGGCTGACGGCCCGGCCGTGGTTGCTGTAGACAAGGTGCGAAGCAGGATCGTAAACGGGCTGGATAAAAGGATCACCCAGATCGACCGCGATCAGGTCTGCCAGTTTTCCCGCCACCAGCGACCCCAGCTCGTGGTCGCGGCCCAACGCCCGTGCACCGTTCAGTGTGGCCATGGCCAGCGCGTGATGAGCAGACACCGCTGCGGCGTTGCCGGCAACGGCCTTGGCGAGCATGGCGGCTGTTTTTAGCTCGCCAAACAGGTCCAGGTCATTATTACTGGCGGCGCCGTCGGTACCTATGGTCATGTTGATGCCGTGCTCTGCCAGCTGCTGGACCGGGCAAAAGCCACTGGCCAGCTTGAGGTTGGACTCGGGACAGTGCACCACATGGCCACCGGACTGGGTAAGGTGAGCCAGGTCTGCATCGTCAATCTGGGTCATGTGCACGTACTGGCTGTTCTGTCCCAGAACCCCAAGCTCTGCCAGCCGGCTGACCGGGCGTTTACCAGTGCTCTGCAGCGCCTGCTCCACCTCAAAGGCGGTTTCGTGAAGGTGGATCTGCAGGGCGACGCCGGTGTGCCCGGCCAGCTCCGCTCCGGCGGCCAGCCAGCGGTCCGAGACCGTATAGGGCGCATGGGGCCCGACGGCGGGCATGACAAAACTGTCGTTGCGCCAATGCCGGATAAGCTCCGCGCCCTTGCGCAAGTACTCTTCCGGGCCTGAACCCCAGGGGCTGGGATGATCAAGCAACGGAAAGCACACCTGCGCGCGCATCCCAATATCGTGGGCGAGCTGCGCGGTTATCTCCGGGAAAAAATACATATCTGAAAAGGTGGTGGTGCCCGTACGCAGCATCTCTGCCATTGCCAGCCGGGAGCCATCCAGCACGAACGGCTCGCTCACAA
>Ga0209075_1003952_pt1 | contig 12077 bp, 13 predicted proteins | sample Stecom2011_FD_187523 | JGI IMG/M metagenome (GOLD analysis project Ga0209075, IMG submission 187523) | Agricultural soil microbial communities from Utah to study Nitrogen management - Steer compost 2011 (SPAdes) (version 2) | ecosystem: Environmental > Terrestrial > Soil > Agricultural land...
AAATAAGTTTTTGAACTTGATTTACAAAAAAATATTATGCACGCATACTAAAATATTGAAAATAATTTTTACCTTCGTAGCTAATAAGAATTAATCTAAAACGTAAGATACATGAAAATATTAGTTTGCATCAGCCATGTGCCTGATACTACTGCAAAGATTAACTTTACGAATGGAGATACGGAGTTTGACACCAACGGCGTTCAGTTTGTTATTAATCCTAATGATGAGTTTGGTTTAACACGTGCTATTTGGTTCAAAGAAAAACAAGGAGCTCACGTAACGGTTGTAAACGTTGGTGGTGCTGATACCGAACCAACTATTCGCAAAGCGTTGGCGATTGGTGCCGACGAAGCGATTCGTGTAAACACAAATCCTACCGACGGATTTCAGGTAGCCAAAGAACTTGCTGAAGTAGTAAAAGCAGGAAACTACGACGTCGTAATCTGTGGAAAAGAATCATTGGATTACAACGGTGGAATGGTTCCCGGAATGTTAGCTTCTTTACTGAATTTCAACTTTGTAAATTCTTGTGTAGGAGTGGAAATAGAAGGAACAAAAGCTACCTTGATTCGTGAAATCGACGGCGGAAAAGAAACTTTAACAGCAGATTTACCTTTGGTAATTGGCGGACAAAAAGGAATTGTAGAAGAAAAAGATTTACGCATCCCGAATATGCGTGGAATTATGACCGCTCGTACAAAAGCGTTGAACGTAATGGAACCGGTAGCTGCCGATGCAAAAACAAAAGCAGTGAAATTTGAAAAACCGGCTCCAAAATCAGCAGTAAAATTGATAAGTCCTGATAATTTAGACGAATTAATCAATTTATTGCACAACGAAGCGAAAGTAATCTAATTTCCAATCATTTAAAATTTTAAAAAGTATGTCAGTTTTAATATATACAGAGTTTTCAGAAGGAAAATTTAAAAAAGTTGCATTGGAATTAGCTTCTTATGCAAAAAAAGTTGCAGAATCATTGGGAACAACCCTCACAGCAGTTACTGTAAATGCGGGCGATGTTTCTGAATTAGGAAAATATGGTGTGGACAAAGTATTGAAAGTAACCGACACAAAATTAGAAAAATTCAATGCTAAAGCGTATGCCGATGTAATCAAGCAAGCCGCGCAAAAAGAAGGTGCAAAAGTTGTAGCGTTATCTTCCACCACAGATTCCTTGTATGCTGCCCCGATAATTGCTGTTGGTTTAGACGCCGGATATGCATCAAATGTGGTTGCATTGCCAGTTTCAACAAGTCCTTTTCAAGTGAAAAGAAATGCGTTTTCAAGCAAAGGTTTCAACGTGACCGAATTGACTTCTGATGTAAAAGTTCTTGCTTTAGCTAAAAACTCTTTTGGTTTAGCAGAAGCTTCAGGAGCAGCTGCGGCAGAAGATTTTTCAGTAACATTAAACGATGCAGATTTCAACATCACTGTTCAAAGTCAGGATAAAACCACAGGAAAAGTAACCATTGCCGATGCAGAGGTTGTAGTTTCGGGCGGTCGCGGATTAAAAGGTCCTGAAAACTGGGGAATGATTGAAGAATTGGCAGAAGTTTTAGGTGCAGCAACAGCTTGCTCAAAACCGGTTTCGGATTTAGACTGGAGACCTCATGAAGAACACGTAGGACAAACAGGAAAACCGGTAGCTTCCAACTTGTACATTGCAGTAGGTATTTCAGGTGCTATTCAGCATATTGCAGGTATCAATGCTTCAAAAGTAAAAGTAGTCATCAACTCTGACCCTGAAGCTCCTTTCTTTAAGGTTGCAGATTACGGTGTGGTAGGCGATGCGTTCCAGATTGTTCCGGAATTGACTAAAAAATTAAAAGAGTTCAAAGCGAATAATAACTAATTAGTTAATATAAATAATGAAGCAACAGCCGTAAGCAAATGATTTACGGCTGTTTTTGTTGAAATCTGATTAACGACGACTTCCTTAACCAACAAAATAACACCCTAAACCAAGGCTATTAAATTTAAAGGTATTATCTTTGTTTAACAGCCTTTTTTGGTTATTTTTATATTTATGAGTTTAGTACGATTAACAATAAAAGGAATTTCATACAGTCACACACAAAATGGTGCTTACGCTTTGATTTTAAACGAAGTAGATGGAGAACGCAAACTACCTATCGTCATCGGAGCTTTTGAAGCCCAGGCCATTGCTATTGCCATAGAAAAAGACTTAACCCCGCCACGACCGTTGACACACGATTTGTTTAAAACCTTCTGCGATCGTTATCAAATTGTAGTCAAGCAGGTAATTATTCACAAGTTGGTTGATGGTGTGTTTTTTTCAAGCATCATTTGCGAACGCGATGGTGTGGAGGAGATTATTGACGGACGGACATCGGATGCCATCTCATTAGCATTGCGTTTTGACGCGCCTATTTTTACTTATAAAAACATCCTGGACAAAGCCGGAATTTACCTCCAGGAACAGGAAATTGCCGATCAAACCGATGAGGACGAAGATGATGATGAAACGCTCAACGAAGCTATTGATGAGTTTTTAAACATCGTTCCGGATGAAAAAGACAATGAGTTTTCAAAATTTACTTTACAGGAACTCAATGATATGCTTGAAATGGCTATTTTAAATGAAGATTATGAAAAAGCGGCACGGCTGCGTGATGAAATTTCCAAAAGAAACCTGTAACTAATTATGCAACAATATCTTGATTTAGTAAAGCACGTTTTAGACAACGGTGTACAAAAAGGTGACAGAACCGGAACCGGAACAAAAAGTGTTTTTGGTTATCAGATGCGTTTTGATTTATCGGAAGGTTTTCCGATGGTTACCACAAAAAAAGTACATTTAAAATCGATCATACACGAATTGCTTTGGTTCTTAAAAGGCGATACCAACATTGGATATTTAAAAGAAAATGGTGTACGTATCTGGGACGAATGGGCAGATCAAAATGGCGATTTAGGTCCTGTTTATGGTTATCAGTGGCGAAACTGGAACGGGGAAGAAATCGACCAGATCAAAGAATTAATCGAAACTTTAAAGACCAATCCCAACAGCCGAAGAATGCTGATCTCTGCCTGGAATCCTTCAGTTTTGCCTGATACGTCTGTTTCTTTTGAAGAAAATGTAGCCAACGGAAAAGCGGCTTTGCCTCCGTGTCACGCATTTTTTCAGTTTTATGTAGCCGACGGAAAGTTATCCTGCCAATTATACCAGCGTTCGGCAGACATCTTTTTAGGCGTGCCGTTTAACATTGCGTCGTATGCGTTGTTTACGATGATGATTGCTCAGGTTTGTGATTTGGGTTACGGTGATTTTATCCATACGTTTGGCGATGCACATATTTACAACAACCATTTTGAACAGGTAGAATTACAATTGACAAGAGAGCCGCGTCCGCTTCCAAAAATGATGTTGAATCCGGATATCAAAGATATTTTTGATTTTACATTTGAAGATTTTACATTGGTGGATTATAATCCGCACCCTGCAATTAAAGGACAAGTTTCGGTATGATGAAAATAAGCTTAATAGCAGCCGTTGCAGCAAACAACGCCATTGGAAAAGACAACGAATTGTTATGGCATTTGCCTGCCGATTTCAAACATTTCAAAAATACGACAAGCGGTCATTTTATTTTGATGGGACGCAAAACATTTGAATCATTTCCAAAACCGTTGCCCAACCGTACACATCTGATTGTTACACGACAAAAAGAATATCCGGTTCCTGAAAACTGTTTCGCTTTTCAAACGATTGAAGAGGCTTTGGATTTCGCAAAGTCAAAAAATCAGGAAACACTTTATATTATCGGCGGAGCGGAAATTTACAAACAAACCTTATCCATAGCCGATGAATTGATCATCACTCACGTAAAAGCCGCCTTTGATGGAGCCGATGCGTTTTTTCCTGAGATTCCTTCAGAATGGGATATTTTTTCAGAAGAAATTCATAAATCAGACGAAAAAAACAAGTATGATTTTACGATTATAACCTATCGAAAATGAAAAGACTTTACATAACATTTATCTTCTTTTGCCTTATTCTTGATGCAAAAGCGCAAAATGTTGTGTTTAAAGAATCATTAAACCGTCCGAAACAACTTACCTATTATGCGGTAAACCATTTGGGCGATGTTTCTACCATCATCAACAGCGAAGTTTCTAAAAAAACAATACAGCGTACCTTTACATTCAAAGAACCGTTTTTGGGAAACATTGATTTTTACGATGAACGCAATCCTTTACAGCAACTTGTTTTTTATAAAAACACACGGCAATTGGTCATTTTAGACAATCAACTGAGTATCAAAGACCGATGGGTGCTTTCCGAAAGATTCCCTGAAATTGACGCTTCTTACGCTGCACTCACCGCACAATCTACCGTCTGGATTTTTGATGAAACCAGTAAAAGATGGTGTATTCTCAGTTCTTTGAAAGAACAACCGGTTTTTGTGAGCAACCCCGTAGTACATTATGACTTCCTTACTTCTTCCGGAAATTATGCTTACTGGCAAAACGGAACAAAAGTTTATGGAATCGATATTTATGGTAAACTGATGAAAGAGCAGACATTAGACGAAAACAGTCGATTGTTAGCAATTAATGGCAGGAAAATGTTGTATCAATTAAACAATGATGTATTTTTGTTTGATACTGAAACCAATGTAAAAGAGCAGCTGAAAGAAGTTATAACAACCGTTGAAAAAGCCTTTTTTAATGCCGGAAATATCAGTATCTTGACAAGCGACAAGCTTTTTTTGTTTAACGTAAATTAGAAAGGAATGCAGGTAGCGATCGCAGGAAATATCGGCGCAGGAAAAACCACTTTAACTCAACTTTTGGCAAAACATTATAAATGGGAACCACATTATGAAGATGTGGTGGACAACCCGTATCTGGATGATTTTTATCATTCAATGGACAGATGGTCGTTCAACCTGCAGATTTACTTTTTAAACACACGTTTTCGCAGCATTCTTACAATGAAACAAAGCGGAAAAAATACCATTCAAGACCGGACAATTTACGAAGATGCGCATATTTTCGCACCTAATCTGCACGCTATGGGATTGATGTCAAACCGGGATTACGAAAACTACCGGCAGCTTTTTGAACTGATGGAAGGCTTGGTAGGACCACCCGATTTACTGATTTATCTGCGTAGTTCAATTCCTAATCTGGTTGGGCAGATTCACAAACGCGGACGCGAATACGAAAATTCGATTTCTATTGATTATCTCAACAAACTCAACAAACGTTATGAAGAATGGATCAAAGAATACAACAAAGGAAAATTGTTGATCATCGATGTAGATCCTATCAATTTTGTGGATAATCCCGAAGATTTAGGCGGAATTATCAACCGGATTGACGCGGAAATCAACGGATTGTTTTAGATAAAAGCTATACATTGCAAGAATAATTTTTAACCACATAGATTTTATGTTTCTTTCTTTCTCTATATTTTTAAGGTTGCATAGTTCGTTTTTACGAAACAAAACATAGTTTTGCTATGTATTTCTAGCGAAGATAAAAACTATAAATCTAACTTAATCGTTTTAAATTCTTGATAAAATCTATGTATCTATGTGGTTAATATTTAGAATGTTTGTGTTGAGAAAATCAGCCGTTTTCCTATTGCTTTTTTGTGCCTTTCAGGGATTCTCTCAGAATAACTGGAGTGTTTCGGCACATTATCATCAAGGGGCTATTTTACCGCACAGCAAAAACATTTACCATTTGATTACCGGCAAACCCACGGGGATGCTTTTATCTGTCAATCATCGGACAAGAGGAGATAAAGAGTGGCAACATACGTATCGCTTTCCCGACCTTGGTTTTTCGCTGCATACACAAAACAGTCACAACGAGATTTTGGGGGATATTTATGGTTTGTATGCGCATTACAATTTCTATTTTCTCAACCGGCGGTTACAGCTTCGGATTGCACAGGGAGCAGCTTATGCGACCAATCCGTATGACAAGGAAACCAACTTTAGAAACATAGCTTATGGTTCAAAATGGATGCCTTCGACTTATTTTATGATAGGCTACGATCAGCCACGCATTTGGAAAAATTTGGGATTAAACGCCGGATTATTATTCATCCATCATTCCAATGCAACCATAAAATCGCCCAACACCAGCACCAATACCGTGGCATTGGGATTGGGATTGACCTATCATTTTTCAGAAGAAGATGTCATAACCAGACCATCGTTTTTCAGCAATCATCCGCAAAAAATGCGTTACAATCTCTTGTTCAGAACAGGTGTTAATGAAAGTCATATTGTGGGAATGGGACAAAAACCTTTTTATCATATTGCAGCAATCGCCGAAAAACCTTTAAACAATTACGGTGCAGTACAATTGGGTGTTGAGATATTTTTGTCCAATTCTTTAAAAGAGCTGATTCCGTTTTTGGCAACTTCTTTTCCCGAAGCCAGTATTGACAAAGATACGGATTGGAAACGCATCGGAGCTTTTGTAGGGTATGAATGGTATTTAAACCGGTTGACTGCCGAAGGAAATATCGGTTATTACCTCCACGATGAATATAAAGAAAACGGCTCTCTGTATCAGCGTTTGGGATTGCGATATTACATTACACCGGAAATCTTTGGTATCATGTCGTTAAAAACCCATTTTGCTAAAGCCGAAGCGTTTGAAATTGGTGTGGGATATAAATTATAGATTATGAAAAAAAGTATCGTTTTATTATTGTTGGTTCTTGCTGGATGCTCCGGCGAAGATGCTTGTTTCTCTGAAAAAGGTGCAGCTGTTCAACAAGAAAATTCGGTTGCGGCATTTCATATTGTGGATATTCCGATGAATGTTTCGGCAGAAATCATTCCTTCAGAAGAATATAAATTAGAAATCCATTCTTTTGAAAACAGAATCGACGCCCTGAGTTTTTCGGTAAAAGACTCTATGTTAACCATAAAAAATGATATTTCGTGTCAAATGCTGAAAAGCTATGAAACAGCAGTTTTAAAAATACATTCGCCTACACTAAAAGAAATTCGTTCCCGGACACAATTTCGCGTGTTTTCAAATGATACACTTCGTTATCCCGAATTATTTTTGATTTCGAGTATTCCGAATCAGGAAAGTGCTTCAACGCATTTTGATTTAAAAATCAACAATCAAAAACTTGCTGTTGAAGACAATCAAATTGCTTTTTTTGAATTAAAAGGAACTACGGACTTTTTTAATATTGGATTTTACGGAGCAAATTCTGCGCTCGATGCCCGAAACCTGATTGCAAAAAAAATCAACGTTTATCATCGAAGCAACCAAAACATACATCTTTATCCTAAAAACAACATTCAGGGAACCATCGCTTCTGTGGGACATATTTATCTTTATCACAAACCCGACACTTTAAATATTGACCGTTTATACACCGGAGAGGTGTTTTATAAATAAGTTCCCTTTTTTAAAATGACCTGTAAAACGTATTTTGTTAAATTTTAAGTATTTATATTTTTTGCCGTGTACTGAATTTCTAATATGTTTTTTTTATATTTTTGTATTAACTAATAAAAACTCAATAAAAAGATTTAACCCGGGTTTTTTAAATTAAATATGGATACAATACCCCTGAGTACCTTGTCTATGACTGCTGCAGAAAGCCTTTCCGATGAAATATCGGTCTGGAAGTTAGTATTAACCTTATTTCTAGTTCTTTTAAACGGATTTTTTGTTGCAGCAGAATTTGCAATTGTAAAAGTCCGCGCTTCTCAGATAGAAGTTCATAAAGGCATAAAATCCAGCGCAGCTAACGCAGCAAAAACGATCGTTACTCATTTAGATTCTTATCTTGCCGCCACTCAATTGGGAATTACTTTAGCTTCTCTGGGTTTAGGTTGGGTTGGAGAAAGTTCCTTAACTCCTGTTATTTTAAAATTATTTGATTTATTTGGATTTTCAGGTCCTCAATACGATACACTGGCACATAATATATCTTTTCCGATTGCGTTTGTGATTATCACAGTTCTCCACATTGTTTTTGGAGAATTGGCACCAAAATCATTGGCTATCCAATATCCTACCAAGACAACTTTTGCAGTTTCGTGGCCTTTACGCATTTTTTACATCATTTTCAAACCGGTAATCTGGACAATGAACGGTTTTGCAAATATACTTTTGCGTGCCTTTGGCATTACTCCGGTTCATGGGGGCGACATCCACACCGAAGAAGAATTGAAAATGATTATTACGGAAAGTCAGGAAGGCGGTGCTATTGAAGAAACCGAACGCGAACTGATTCAGAATGTCTTTGAGTTTGACGACCGCCGGGTAATCAACGTTTATACACTTAAAAAAAATGTTTCCAGCCTCAATGTCAACACACCGATTAAAGAAGTTGTTGATTATTGTATTTCAGAGGGGTATTCACGTTATCCGGTATATGGCGAAACAAAGGAAAATATCTTGGGAATGCTTTACACCAAGGATTTATTCCGGGAATTTACCAAAAACGGCGAAAACTTTTCAATCGCTTCCATTTTGCGTGAACCTATTTTTGTTTCCGAAACCACATTGATAAAAAACCTTTTAAAGAAATTCCAGTCAGAACATTCACAAGTGGCTATTGTAACCAACGAAATTGGTGATTTTTCAGGACTGGTAACTTTAGAAGATATTTTAGAGGAATTGGTGGGTGAAATTCAGGACGAATACGACAATGAAGAGCCGATCGTAAGCAAAGTTGCCGATGGAATTTTCATTGTAAATTCGCACGAAAACATTTCTGACATCAACCGACTGATTCCTTTTCCGTTTGAAGAAAGCGAACATTACGATACGCTGGCAGGGTTGATCTCTGAAGTAAACAACACTTCTGAAACCGATCTTCAGGAAGGCGACAGTATCGAACTGGAGCACTACACCGGTACTGTTTTAAAGATGTACCGGAATTCCGTAGAGTCGATACAATTGGTCGTAAAAGCAGAATATATGGAAAATACCGAACCCACAACAGAATAAATATGAGCACCTTTTTTAAGGTGCTTTTTTATTTACAATTTTCAACTTTTTAATAAAAAAGGAAAAGAGTATCTTTGCTGCTAAAATAAACAACACAATGAACTATTTTTCTTCTGATTTTAAATTAGGTATTTTAGGCGGCGGACAACTTGGAAAAATGCTATTGACCGAAACAAGAAAATTCGATATACAGACGTACGTAGTGGATCCAAGTGCCGAAGCACCTTGCCAGTTTGGAGCTACAAAGTTTTTTCAGGGCTCGTTAAACGATTATCAAACCGTGATGGATTTGGGAAATCAGGTAGATGTATTGACCATTGAAATTGAAAATGTGAATCTGGAAGCTTTGGAAGCTTTAGAAAACGAAGGAAAAAAAGTATATCCTTCTCCAAAAACACTGCGTTTGATTTCTAATAAAGGAAATCAGAAAGATTTTTATATTCAAAATAATATTCCAACAGCTCCTTATCAGCGTTTTGCTACTTTGGAAGCATTAAAAACCGAAGTAAACAACGCAACGATAAAACTTCCGTTTGTTTGGAAAGCAACCGAAGGCGGATACGACGGAAACGGTGTAAAAGTCGTTCGTAAAGCTGAAGATTTGAATACTTTACCGCAAACCGAATGTATTGCTGAAGAAATGATTCCCTTTAAAAATGAGCTGGCTGTGATTGTGGCTCGTTCGGCATCGGGAGAAATCAAAACCTATCCGGTGGTAGAAATGGAATTTCATCCCGAAGCCAATCAGGTAGAATACGTGATTTGTCCGGCGCGAATTGAAGAAGCTGTTTCTCAAAAAGCCCGTGAAATTGCATTGAAAGTTTCCGAAGCCTATAACCACGTCGGACTTCTGGCAGTGGAAATGTTCCAAACCGAAGATGACGAAATTTTGGTAAACGAAGTAGCTCCGCGTCCGCACAATTCAGGGCATTATTCGATTGAAGCGAGTTATACTTCTCAATTTGAACAACATATCCGTGCCATTTTAGATTTGCCTTTAGGTAATACCGACAGTAAAGTTGCCGGAATTATGGTAAACCTGGTAGGCGAAGAAGGTTATTCAGGACAGGTGATTTACGAAAACATTGAAAAAATTATGGCGATTGACGGCGTTACACCACATATTTACGGAAAAAGAGAAACACGTCCGTTCCGTAAAATGGGACACGTTACCATTGTTAATGCCAATATGGCGGAAGCACGGAGAGTTGCACAAGAGGTTAAGGAAACCATTAGAGTGATTAGTAAGTAACAATTTGTTATTTTGGAATCATAAAAAATAACCATAATTATGAGGTTAATTCTACTATTGATATTTATTTCCTTAACGGCTTGTGGACAAAAAGATAGTCTCGAAAGTGTTGAAATGTACAGTAATGCGTTAGATGAGCATAGAAATTTGAGTGTTTATATTCCGGAAAACTTTAACGAAAATAGAGAATACAATATTATTTATTGTACAGATGGTCAATTCATTAATAAAGAATACAAAAATAAACTTGATAGCTTAATTGATTCGAAAAGCATCGAACCAATTATAATTATTGGTGTTCATTCAAACGAAAAAGAAATTCCCAATAGTTATTTTGAATATCGAAATTATGAATATGTAGAAAGTTTAGGAATTGGAGAAACAAATTCTGATTTATCAAATAGATTTAAAAACCATTTGACCTTTTTCATTAATGAAGTTCCGAAAGAAATTGAAAACAAATATCATTTAAAAGTTAAGAACAGATATTTTTACGGTGTTTCAAACGGAGCAGGATTTGGTATTAGTTTAGCGTCCTACTATCCTGATTTATTCAAAAAATATATTTTATATTCTGTTGCAGGAGCTGAATATAAAAACCTGAACTGGGATTCCAAAATCTATCCTTCTTTAGTGATTGCTTACGGTGATGAAGAAAACGAAAACTTGATTGGGAATATAGTCGAATTTTCAAACTTTCTACACAGTAAAGATTATAAGCACACATTAAAAAAATATAAAGGAGGACACACCAGAGAAGATTGGCTAAAACAATTTATTGAAGATATAAAACTTTTGAAGTAGAAAAAACAGGTAAAAACAATTCGAATGATTGTAGGTTTTGACTTAGTCAGTCTAACTGTTTTTTTTGTAACTTTGATATAAATAATTTGCGATATGAATACTTCTGAATTGAATTAAAATTAAATATCATTCAAAAAATAACTGAATTAAAAGAAGTTCGCGTTATTGAAGAGATTAAAAGGCTTTTAGACTTTGAACTTGATAAAGGTATTTATGAGCTGTCAGAAACTCAAAAAAACAGAGTAGCAGAAGCCAGGGAAGAATATACTAATGGAAAATTTTTAACCGAAAACGAAGCTGATAATGAAATTGACCAATGGTTAAAAGAAGAATAATCTGGACAAAATCGGCACAATCTGAAAGGAAAGAAATATTGATGTATTGGTTCAACAGAACCCAATCTAAAACGTACAGCAAAAAACTCAATAAATTATTTTCTGAACGTGTAAAACTTCTTTCTAAGCATCCGAAAATACGAGATTATCTGATATTTTACGAGTTTACTAAAACCGAATTAATAATTTTATCCATTTGGGATACAAAGAGAGACGAGAAAAACACTGAATTTAGTTATACATAATAAATAAAAAATGAAAGTAGCCGTAGTAATGGGCAGTATTTCGGATATGCCGGTAATGCAAGATGCCATAGATATATTAAACGAATTTGGTGTAGAAGCGTATGTAGATATTGTTTCCGCACACAGAACCCCGGAAAAACTCGTCGATTTTTCGAGCAACGCACACAAAAACGGAATCAATGTAATTATTGCCGGTGCAGGTGGTGCGGCACATCTTCCGGGAATGGTAGCCAGTATGAGTCCGCTTCCTGTGATTGGTGTTCCTGTGAAATCGAGCAATTCAATTGATGGTTGGGATTCGGTTTTGTCTATCCTACAAATGCCGGGCGGAGTTCCGGTTGCAACAGTGGCATTAAACGGTGCTAAAAACGCAGCACTTTTGGCTATTCAGATCCTGGCAAGCCAGAATGCTGAATTATTGCAAAAAATGACCGATTATAAACAAGGCTTAAAAGAAGCTGTTTTAAAAGC
>Ga0209075_1003953_pt1 | contig 12075 bp, 11 predicted proteins | sample Stecom2011_FD_187523 | JGI IMG/M metagenome (GOLD analysis project Ga0209075, IMG submission 187523) | Agricultural soil microbial communities from Utah to study Nitrogen management - Steer compost 2011 (SPAdes) (version 2) | ecosystem: Environmental > Terrestrial > Soil > Agricultural land...
CCCACCCCATAGGGGCCATCCACTTCCAGATAGCGGCGTCCGGTCAGGATTTCCCGGGCGGCGCCCACGGCGGCGGCGTCTATCTGATCCCAAACCTCGCTGGAGAAAGAGGCATTTTCCCGATTGAGATAACTCATGATTGCTTCCCACCCTTCATATCGCCAATGGTGAACCGGTTCAGTTGCAGGCTTGCCCGGCTCTTCGCCGTCGGGCTCAGGTCTGCCTCGTCTTCCTCGATGTCCAGAATGGGCTTTTCCGTAAATAGGTAGGTTCTCATCTGTTGGTCGAAATCGGGGCTATTGCGCCTGAGCCATTCCAGCACCATGCAGGCATGCTCGATTTCTTCACGCATGTTGTGCAGCAGCAGGCCCTTGAGCTGCTCGTCGCGGGTGGCATCGGCCCGCTGTTGGTACCAGTCCACGGCCTCCAGCTCTTCCTGCACGGACACCAGGGCGCGGTGCATATCCTTGGTCTTTTCAGACAGCAGCTCCTGGGGTTCATGGTAGCTATCACTTGAACCAGCCATATCGTTCTCCCTAACGGATAGGTGATGGTGGAGCGAACTTGTAATTCGCTTTCTTCCCACCATTTACCTACTGTTTGCCACGTCTGATTACAAGCTGAGCAAGCCCCTCGCAGACTCTTTGGAGAGCTTCCAAACGACGCTAGGCCTTATCCGGCAACTGCTCGCCACGCTCAGGAGAGATTGACGGAGGCGTAGGAGAGAATCACGGCAGCGCCCGGCCAAGTTATACCTTCTATAAAGAAGCAATAAAGGAAGGGTTCGAAAAAGGAGGGCCCGGCAGCACAGGACGCACTACCGGGCCGGGAGATGTTTATTTATAGAAACGGCTCAGAACTTCCAGGGCCTGTTGCACATGGGCAAAGTTCACCTCGCCCTGCTTGGGGCGGTTGGTGCGGTCCAGCAACCGGTAGGAACCCATGGTCGACAACTCCAGAATCGACTCCTCGCTGATCAGGGCGTAACCGTTATAGTCGGAGCTGATCACCCAGGGGCGCTGCACCGGCTCATCCAACAGGCTCTTGCCGGTGGTGTAGGTTTCCAGGGGGTTCTCCACACCCAGCACATGCTTCAGGAAGGTGGGTGCCACATCCTCATGGCTGGTCACCGTATTGGCCTCATTCCAGGCCTTGATCGGCTCCACCCCGGGCCCTACCAAGGCAAAGGGCACATGCACCTGGGCATTGGTGAAGTTGCTGTTGTGCCCCCAGTAGTTGAGCTTGTTGTCGTTCATCTCCTCCCCATGGTCGCCGGTAATCAAGACCAGCGTGTTCTCCAGCTCGCCGCTTTCTTCCAGACGCTCAAGCACCTGCTTCACCAGGCTATCCACGTAATGGACACTGGTGCGATAGCGGTTGTAGACCAGTTGGGGGTCGAAGTCGTTGTCCAGCTCCAGGTAGTTCATGCTGGCTACCATGGGCTGACGCTGGTGGGGATAACCCTCCGGGAACAGATAGGAGTGAGGGGCATCGTAGAACAGGAACGAAAAGCTCGGCCGGTTGGGGTCGCGGCTCTCGTACCATTCCAGCCAGTCCTGGGTGATGTCCAGGTCCCGCTCGACAGCGTTAGCGCCTTCTGAACGTACCCGCAGGTTCGGCACCCGGCTAAAGACGGTTTGGTGGAATTCGGGCTTGAGCAGGTGGGCGGAGGCAAAAATTCCCAACTGATAGTCCAGCTCCTGCAGGCGGTCCATGAGCAACGGCGAGCGCCGTGAGTCCAGGAAGGCGTGCCAATAGGTGCTCGGAATGCCGTAGAACAGCCCGAAGATCCCGGCCCGGGTAGCGTTGCCTGCCGACAAGTGGTTGTGCAGCACCGCTCCCCGCTGGGCAAACTGCCACATGTGGGGTGTGTCTTCCTCGTTAAAGGTATCGGCCCGCCAGGAATCCACCACAATCCAGAGAATATTGAGGGGCTTCTCCACCGGCTGGGTCACCAAGGGCTCCAGGGGATACTGCAGGGTGCCCGAGTCTTTCAGCTTCATCGCTTCCTGGCGAGCCAGGGCTTCGGCGTCAATCAGGCCATTTTTGCGCATGAAGGAGTTGGCCGTTGCCGGATGGAACAGGGGCAGGAAGCGCGTGAAGGACGTAATGGGCTGGTAGCTGTAGGCCGCCGCCCAGATATGGGAGCCATGGGTTACCAAAAGCGCCGCAACCACCAAGGCGGTAAACCGGCGCCCCAGGCGCAGGTGAACCAGGCGCGGCCCTTTCGCCAGCCAACCCAGCAGGGCGTATTCCGCCACAAACAGCAGGAGAATACCCAACCCCACCGTGAGATAGGTGCTCAGGGGAAAACTGATCACCTCTCCTGACAAAAACAGTTCCAGCACCACCGCATTAATATGGAAGCGGTACTGGTCGAACACCAGGGTATCCACCACCAGAAAGCTCAGCCCGAAGCTGGCGACCCCGGCCAGGACGAACCTGCGGATTCTTTCCCAGGGAAGCAGGGCAATCGGCAGCAACACCAGGCCAACCAGGGCCGCCAGGAGCACCATCTGGCTGAAGGTTGCCGCGGCTCTATAAAGACTGTCCCAGAACCCTTCCGCGGCGGGCACATAGGAGAAATAGCGCAGGGCCACCAGCAGGGCCAAAAGGCCGTTAACCAAAATAAACCAGCCATGGACCTTGGCGCGGGAAATGGATTTTTTAGGGGTTTGAGCAGATGAAACGGACGTTTTAGCAGATGTAGAGTCGACCACCAGGGAAGTACCGAGTTGAAGCAGAGAATTTCAGGAAAGGGGCTGGGCGATTAGAGTAGAGAAATTCACGAAATAATCAATACGCAACATCCCTGCGTCTTAGCCCACCGGAATGGCTCCATGCCCTCTTGAAATGGCCCCATGCCCTCTTGAAACAGCCCCGATGTTGGGTCCCCTGTGCTTGCTCCCTATCATTAATCCACGGCATCGCCCCCGGCGATATGCTTCTTTCGGTGCGCGGCTGAAGGAATCGGCCTCCAGCGTACCACTACCCATGGGTTGTACGGCCAGTCCATTCACACCAGATGAATAACCGAGGCTACCCCAAAGCCGCCGCTCCAGGTTACCCCTTGGGACGGATGGAGAGGCCCAAGGCCTCGCGGTAGCTTACGCCCCATAATAATGACGAATGGTGCAGGCCCTCAGAACAGGATCAGTGGGAGTATCCAATGGATGACCAACGCTTGTTTTGCCCTACCCCTCGTCTTTTCCCCCGTCACTGCGCGACCCGATCTGCCCGCTTTGGGCTGCTCTTGCTGATGGGCTGCAGCCTTGCCCAGGCTCAGGGCATCTTCACCGAACAGCCCTCCAGCGAGACCCGCCCCAGCAGTCGCGCCAATCCGGTCTCGGCCCCCATCCCGGCGGAGGAACCGGAAGGCCTGCAAAGTGCCACGGCCCAAAACAACAGTGTGCGCCCGGAAAAGCTCGAACACTCGGAGGATCTGCTGCAACAAATCCAGTTACCGGAAGGCTTTTCCATCAGTATCTTTGCCCAGGATCTGACCAACCCGCGCATTATTGAAGTCTCCAGACAGGGTCATATTTACGTGACCGAACGGGAAGCCGGCCAGGTAACCCTGCTCCGGGACCAGGACAACGACGGCGAGGCCGATGACGCCCTGCCGGTGGCCAGTGGCCTGGGTGAAGACAAGCAGGGTGTCCATGGCTTGGCCCTTTCTCCGGAAGGAGACTACCTCTATATGGTCACCGATACCCAGCTGTACCGGGCCGCGGTACTGGAAGAAGGCGAGCTAGACGAGCCGGAGCTGGTTCTCGGCAACCTGCCAGAAGCGGGTCAGCACCCGAACCGCACCCTGGAGTTTGGCCCTGATGGCATGCTCTATCTGTCCATCGGCAGCGCCACCAACGCCGCCGCTGAGCCTAACCCCCTCTATGCCACTTTGGTACGCTTCGATCCGGAGCAGCCGGACCTGACCCCGGAGGCCCTGGAAATCTATGCGGAAGGACTGCGCAACACCATCGGCTTTGCCTGGAACCCGCAAACCGGCCAGCTCTATGGCTGGGATCATTCCAGCGATGGGCGGGGCGATGACTGGCCCCCCGAAGAAGTTAACCTGCTGGAAGAAGGCAACCACTACGGCTGGCCGTTCTGTGGTGGCAACCAGGAGGTCGACCTGCATGTGTCTGAAGATCCACCGGAAATGACCAAGCGGGAGTTCTGCGACCAAACCACGGCTCCGGTGCTTACCTACCAATCCCATGTGGCGGGAATGCAGTGGGTTTACTACAGCGGCCGGCAGTTCCCAACGGAGTACCGGAACGACGCCTTCGTCACCCTGCGCGGCTCCTGGAACCGCAACCCGCCGGTCGGCTACGAAATTGTCCGTATCCGCCATGACCAAAGTGGTACGCCTGTGGCTGTGGAGCCCTTTGCCAGGGGCTGGCTGCAAGGGCCGGCCAATGCGCCCAGCCAATTCGGGCGCCTGTCCGGCCTGGCCCAGGCACCGGACGGCTCGCTGCTGGTAGCCAACGACAGCCATGGGGTGATCTACCGGATCAGCTACAGCGGCGGTGGCGGTTAGGCTCCCTCTTTCCGGGGATCAGTTTTCCCAAGGGGAGGCATTAGCCTCCCCCTTTATTTGGCTGCGTCGGAGTGTCACACTTACGGCTTTGACGCGACACTCTCACATCCCATAAAGACCCCCATACCATTTGATTCAGGAACCCAGCAGTATGCGTTCCAAGGTTGAACCTTCTTTTATTGTGCTACTCGGCCTGCTGATCGGGCTTTCCCCCCTGGCCGTGGACATGTACCTGCCAGGTATGCCCGCCATTGGCGCTGATCTGGGCGCCTCTCCCCATGCGGTCCAGCAGACACTGAGCATTTATCTGGCCTGCTTTGCCATTCCCCAGTTGATCTTCGGGCCGATTTCCGACGCCTATGGCCGGCGCCTGACCATCATCCTGGGGCTGGGAGTGTTCATTCTGGGAGGCCTGTGGTGTTCTTTTGCCCGAGATATTCAGGAATTGCTGATGGCCCGCGGGCTCCAGGGCATCGGCGCGGCCAGCTTGATCGTTACGGTGCCGGCCCTGGTCCGGGACCGCACCGAAGGCAGCGAGTTTGCGCGGATCATGGGCTTTGTGATGATGGTGATGGCCGTCGCGCCCCTGGTCGCTCCCATTGCCGGTGGCTTGCTGCTCAAGCTCAGCGGCTGGCGCCTGATTTTCTGGACCCTGGCGGCCCTGGCAGCCTTGGGACTGGTTCTGTTCCACTGGCGCATTGGAGAAACCCTGGCCCCGGAGCGGCGGGTTCCGCTACGTCCCGCCAGCCTGGTGCGTAACTACGCCAGCCTGTTCCGTCAACGCCAGTCACTTTGCTTTATGCTCTGCGCGGCCCTGGTGTTTGCCGGCATGATGACTTTCCTGGCGGCCTCCCCCTTTGTCTATATTGAGCTCTATGGTATTTCCGAGCAGCACTATGGGTTTGTCTTCGCCCTCAACATCCTGGCGATGACCGGCTTCACCGCGATCTCCAGCCGTTTTGTGCTCAAGACCGGCTCCCACCGCATGCTGGGCATTGGCATGGTTGTGGTCCTGCTGGCTTCCATCTTCCTGCTGGTGCAGACACCCCAGGCCAAACCGCCGGTGGCCCTGCTGATTGCTGCGATTGTGCTTTTTGTCAGCACCAATGGTGTGGTGAACGCCAACGCCCAGGCTCTGGTCATGAGCCGGTTCGGACATATTTCAGGAAGTGCCTCGGCCATGATGGGAAGCTTCCGGTTTGGCGCCGGCGCCCTGTCCAGCGTCGTGGTCGGGGCGCTGTACGATGGCACCGTGTTTCCGCTTCTGGTGGTGATGGCCGGCTGCGGGCTGCTGGCCGTGCTCTTTTTCGGCCTTGCCAGCCTGCCCGAGAAGTCAGCCCAGTAAAAGACGGGAAGCCAAGGGGCAGGGCAAGCCGAGAAGGTTAAAGCAGGCGCGAATGTTAAAGCAGGAAGGTTGTTACTGGCTGCCCGCCGCCCCGGGCAAGTCCAGAGGACAACCTTCCGGCGTTCCTACCCGAGCCGCTTCCTGGCTCAACAGGTCAGGGTTATTGGCAACTGCCTCGTAGCTGTGCTGTTCCGCTACCCGGTCGATGGTGCAGTCACAGGCTTTTTCGAATTCCGGCACAAACTCGTCATTCAACACCTGCTGGGTTTCCGGCGGCAAGGCCTCGGAAGCCCCTAGCCCCAGTTCAGTTCTCACGTCGGCACTAACGGCCTCCTTGAGCGACGCGACACAGCCCGCCACCATCTCTTGCTTGAGCGATTCCGACCAGCCTTCCTTGTCCGCACCCTGAACAGAAAGCGGCAATACCAGGGCCAAACAGGGCAATAATCCGTAAAGGCGCATACTCATCATCCCTAACCAGTGTCTATGTGCTAAAAAGTATAGAGTCAACGCATTCCTAACAACTTCAAGGGCTGCCCCAACCATCCAAAGCCTGCCACAGCCTGTCGTCCACAGGATTTGTTCCCAATAGCCTACAAATTCGCCCCCTCCCTGGGAGGGCGTCAGCCCCTCCGGCCCTCGTTAAAATTCCGACCGTTACACCCAGTACTGTTCAAAATAAACACAAGAACCGGAGAACAATAATGGCAATATCCAGTGTGTGGGTCACCTGGCCCGCATTAACCAAGTACGGCACTCTCGGCATCTTCTTCAAACACCAACGCTACGAAGACCGCTAAACGTCTTCTAAGCCCAAGGCCCCGGCATCCTGCCGGGGCTTTCCCCAGGCTAGACCCGCGGCCCGCCCCAAAATCATCCGCTCTATGAGAAAGCTCAAGATCCTGCATCACTCCCCTTGACTTTCACCCACCACTAGTAAATGCTGGATACCTCATAACCACTAAAGATCAACGTTCGGTAAGCCATTGAACGCCTTTTTCAGCCGTTTTCTTCAACAGTATCCTTCAACAAGAACCAGCCTCGATCTGGTTCTTGGGTACTCTGCTGCCTTCCATCTGACCCGCCGGATCTGATCCTTTCCGTTTTCTCAGGTCCGGCGACCGCAAACCATCTATAAAAATTTACGCTTTTTTGCCTTGAAGACTACTGGAGAGCACTAATGTCTGACCGCCCGTCTATCATGATTTCTACCCGCGACTTTGATCGCCTGTGCGCCTTATTGGAGCGCGTCTATGACCAAAACGACGTCGTTCCCGAACTGTTTGATGAACTCGACCGTGCTTCTTTGGTAGACCCCAAGGAAATGCCGAACACCGTAGTGACCATGAATTCCCGGGTTCGCTTCGAGAACGAAGACACCAAGCAAACCCATGAGATCGAGCTGGTGTATCCCAATGAAGTGGATGGCTCGCCCGGCAAGCTCTCCATCCTGGCCCCCGCAGGTGCTGCGTTGCTGGGCCTGTCCGTAGGCGACCGTATCGAGTGGCCGGGGCCTGGCAACAAAAAGCTGCGCCTGCGCCTGATTGAAGTCATCAGCCAGAAAGCCGAGGCCACCAGCTAACCGAAGCCAGCACCTGGCAGCCTGAGCTGAAACCTGTGGGCTGGAACTTGATAGAACAAGGCACTGAGCGGCCGGCACAACACACACCAAGGAAGGCCGGCCGCCCTTTCCCTGCAGGAAGCAACAAGCAACAGAAGGCACAGACCACCTGAACACAGAGGGCGTCTCGCCAGAGAACAAAGAGCGTCTGAAGGCGTAGCAGTAGCACCTGAAGACCTGAAATCGCGCAACTTCTTAGGCTGGCTCCCTAGAGCACTCAGACCGAGCGCCTGCTGTACCAGCCAGCACTTCTTTCCCCATCGCACTCCCTCGCGGCCTCTTTCCGGGCGCACTTTCCACAAGCTACTCTAAAAAATATCCATGGAATATTTGTCGGCCGATCCGGTTTGGACAGGGCTTGCGCCACTCCAAGGCGGGCCAATTGCCCGCTTTGGGCTCTGTTAAAAGAGTTCCTGCCAAATAATCACGATTGGTGACAGTCGGTATAAATTACTATATCCTTGTCGCGCTTTTGACCGGGAGTTGTATATTTTGTGAGCCGGTGGCGGTCATGCTAAGCTGACACAGCAGCTTTCCGCTCGCAGCGACACCATGCTCCACTCCGGGGAAAGCACTTTGGGCCGTCAATGCAGGCAAATCATAGATGTCAGGTTTTTCCCACTTCCATCGTGTGTTGACTCTTTCCGGCAGAACTCAATTCCTGTCATGGCTTGCCGTGTTGTTTCTGGGCCTGTCCATGGTGACCACCAACATCGCTTTCCTGCCGTCACAGGTTCCGGGCCCTGAAGCTCCAATCCCCCGGGCCGAAACCAGCGGCTCTGCGGTATCAATCAACGTACAACGTGAGCTTTCGCCCTCCGTCAAACAACGTAATTACACCAGTGAAGTATTGGACGGGAGCGCGTCCTCGCCTGACGAGGCCTCCGTTCTCCAGGCACTGGTGGCTCTCTGGCCCATCCTGGAACTTGAGCCAGATAAAGCTTCTTATCTGCCCGATTCGGCAGAAACCCATCAGCCCCTGCTGAGACACGCACTCAGCCCTCGGGCACCACCTATGAGCTGAGTCTTTCGACTCAGGAGGTTCACTACGGGCACGGTTCGCTGTCAGCTGCCTGGAGTACTTATCACAACAACAAAAAATCTCGCACCAGTTTTTGTTCCGAACAGCCAGAGTTTGTCGTGCCTGCTCGCCATAGAGCTTTCGACTGCTCTGCTGGATAGGGAGAGTCCGGCAAGATCCCGGATTCCGGATTTTGTTTCACTTATATAGGCGCAATCGTTATGACTGTTAAAACAGTAGATGTATTGCTCGTCGGAGGAGGCGTCATGAGCGCCACCCTCGGGACGATGCTGACGCAGTTGGATCCCGCGTTAAAAATCGTAATGGCCGAACAGCTTGACCAGGTAGCGTATGAAAGTACCGACGGCTGGAACAACGCTGGTACCGGCCATGCCGGCTATTGTGAGCTGAACTACACCCCGCAGGCTGCAGACGGCAGCGTGAGCATTGAACGCGCTCTGAGCATCAATGCCTCATTCGAAACCACCCTGCAGTTCTGGTCCTATCTGGCTGAGCAGAAGACTCTGGACCCCGATTCCTTTATCCACCCCACGCCTCACCTGAGCTTTGTCTGGGGTAAGGACGATGTGGAATTCCTCCGCAAGCGCTGGGAGCTATTGAGCGCCCATCACCTGTTCAGCGACATGGAATACACCGAAGATCCCAAGGTGATCGAGCAGTGGATGCCTCTGGTCATGCAAGACCGGGATCCCAGCCAGCCCATCGCCGCCACCCGTGTGGAATACGGCTCTGATGTGGACTTCGGCTCCCTGACCCGCAGCCTGGTCAAAAACCTCCAAAACCAGCCCGAAGTCGAACTGCTACTGGGGCATCGGGTAAAAAGCCTCAAGCAACAGTCCGATGGCCAATGGCTGGTGAAGATCAAGGATAAGAAGAGCGGCGCCACGAAGACGTTCCTGGCCGGCTTCGTGTTCCTGGGTGCTGGCGGCGGTGCCCTGCCCCTGCTGCAAAAATCCCGGATTCCGGAAGGTTATGGCTATGGCGGATTCCCCGTCAGCGGCCAATGGCTGGTGTGCAAGAAGCCGGAAATCGTGGCCCAGCACCATGCCAAGGTCTATGGCAAGGCCGCCATCGGTGCGCCCCCCATGTCGGTTCCCCACCTGGACACCCGTATCATCAATGGCGAACCCGCCCTGCTGTTCGGGCCCTATGCGGGCTTTACCACCCGTTTCCTCAAGGAAGGTTCCGTCCTTGACCTGTTCAAATCGGTTCGTACCAACAACCTGCGCCCCATGGTTTCCGCAGGCCTGGATAACATGGACCTGACCCGCTACCTGATCAGCGAAGTGTTCCAGTCCCACAACGATCGGGTGAACACACTACGCAACTTCTATCCACAAGCCAGTGCCGAGGACTGGACCCTGGCCCAGGCGGGCCAACGGGTGCAGATCATCAAGCAAGGCCCCAACGGCCGCGGCAAACTGGAGTTCGGCACCGAACTGGTGGCCTCCCAAGACGGCTCTCTGGCCGCCCTGCTGGGAGCTTCCCCGGGCGCCTCGGTTGCCGTACAGGCAATGTTGGATGTGCTGGAGCGTTGCTTCAGCAAGCGCATGGCCAGCAGCGAGTGGAAACAGAAACTACAGGAAATGATTCCGTCCTACGGCAGCTCGCTTGTCGAGGATGAAGCCCTACTCAGAAGCGTGCGGCAGCGGACTCTGGCGACGCTGGGACTTTCATCAACCATGCCCTCCCACCAACTGGAGAAAAAAATATGCTAATCGGAGTACCGAAGGAGATCTATCCTGGCGAGACTCGGGTTGCCGTGATACCTGCGGGAATCCAGTTTCTGACCAATGCAGGATTTGAGATCGTGGTACAAGCAGGCGCCGGTGACGGCGCCCACATCAGTGATGATGAGTATCGCAATGCCGGAGCGAGTATCGCTCCGGATGCGGCCTCTTTATATGCACAAGCCGACCTGGTTTTGAAGGTACGCCATCCGGTCGGCGACGAAATCAACCTGCTCCGTGAAGGCACTGGCCTGATCTGCATGCTGGACGCCTGGTTCAACCTGGAACAGGTCAAGCAACTGGCCGAGAAGCGTATCCGCAGCTTCGCCCTGGAGTTTATTCCGCGGATCACCCGAGCCCAGAGCATGGACGTGCTCAGCTCCATGGCCGCCATTTCCGGCTACCGGGCGGTTCTGGCGGGCGCCATGGCCCTGCCCCAGTACTTCCCCATGCTGATGACTGCCGCCGGCACCATCCATCCGGCCCGGGTCTTTGTGATCGGTGCTGGTGTGGCCGGCTTGATGGCAATTTCCACGGCACGCCGCCTGGGTGCTGTTGTAGAAGCCTACGACACCCGCGTGGAAGTCCGCGAACAGGTGGAAAGTCTGGGGGCCAAGTTTGTGGAGTTCGACCTGCCCCAGGAGGAAGGCACTTCCAGCGGCGGCTACGCCAAGCAACAATCCGAAGAGTTCTATCGCAAGCAGCGGGAACAGATGTCGGCCAAGGTATCCCAGGCTGACCTGGTGATCACCACCGCTTCCATCCCCGGCAAGATGTCACCACGCCTGATCACTGCCGACATGCTGAAGCTGATGAAAAAAGGCTCAGTGATTGTCGACCTGGCAGCTGAACGGGGTGGCAACGTGGAAGGCACCGTGGTGAACCAGAAGGTCTATAAAGAAGGCGTCACCATTTTGGGCTACATCGACCACCCCTCCCACGTTCCCGTCCATGCCTCCCAGTTGTACACCAAAAACATCACCACCTTCCTGCTCAACATGACCAAAAATGGTGAATGGGCACTCAACCTGGAAGATGAAATCGTGGCCGCCACGCTGGTCACTGACGATGGCGAGATCAAACATCCCGGCTTAAAAGAACAGATCGAGAAGGATTCACACTGATGGAAGTGTTCATGCTGACCTTCACCATTTTCGTGTTGGCCATTTTTGTTGGCGTTGAAGTCATCAACAAGGTGCCCCCCACACTGCACACGCCGCTCATGAGCGGTACCAACGCCATCTCCGGGATCGTCGTCGTGGGTGCCATCATCAGCGCCGGTGGCGGCGAGCAAACCACAGCGCTGTCCACGGCATTGGGTACCATCGCAATCATCCTGGCTACCATCAACATCGTCGGCGGTTTTATGGTTACCGACCGCATGCTGAACATGTTCAAAAAGAAATAGGGATTGGCTGAAAACTTATGATTACTCTGATCAACCTTTGTTATCTGATCGCAGCCGTCCTTTTTATCTACGGCATCAAAGGAATGACTTCCCCCAAGACTGCCGTCCGGGGTAACCAGTTGTCCGCCACCGGTATGCTAATCGCGGTGATTGCCGCACTGGTAGACCACAACGTGGTCAGCTATGTCTACATCATTATCGGTGTCCTGGTCGGGGGTGGTATCGGTGCCGTTCTCGCCAAGCGGGTGCAGATGACCCAGATGCCGGAAATGGTCGCAGCCCTGAATGGCTTCGGTGGCGGTGCCTCCCTGTTGGTCGCCGCGGCCAGCTATCTGGAAGGCCAGCAACTGACAGAAATGAACGGCTTTGTCCCCAGCCTGGACTGG
>Ga0209075_1003954_pt1 | contig 12075 bp, 8 predicted proteins | sample Stecom2011_FD_187523 | JGI IMG/M metagenome (GOLD analysis project Ga0209075, IMG submission 187523) | Agricultural soil microbial communities from Utah to study Nitrogen management - Steer compost 2011 (SPAdes) (version 2) | ecosystem: Environmental > Terrestrial > Soil > Agricultural land...
TTGAAGAAGTTCATAAAACTGTTGCTCTTTTGGGCAGCAAAGTCTTTGAGTTGTTGGTTGTTGATGGTTCCGATTCCAACGCGATAAAACAAGTCCAGACTTGTTTTGAGTTTGAAAAACACAACCAGTTCGTTTATGGTACTTTCGTTAAACGTTATTTTAAGGTGACGCAACTTTCTTTCCAAAACCTCTTTTCCGTCTTCTGCAATTTTTTTAATGTTTTCGTTCAGAGCGTTCCGGATCTTGTTTTTAGCTCTTGATGTAGTTACATAATCGAGCCAGTTGGCAGTTGGTTTTTGATTTTGTGAAGTAATAATCTCCACTTGGTCACCACTTTTCAATATGTGATTTAACGGAACGAGTTTTCCGTTTACACGAGCCCCACGAGTTCTGATTCCGATGTCGGTATGAATGCTAAAAGCAAAATCCAAAGCAGTTGCACCTTTTGGTAGTGAGCGAATTTCTCCTGTAGGGGTAAAAACATAAATTTCTTTGGAATACAAGTTCAGCTTGAAATCCTCTACAAAGTCAACAGCATTAGATTCTTGATTTTCTAAGGCTTCACGAAGCAGATTTACCCACAAGTCCAAGCTGTTTTCTTCCGTTTTTCCTTGTTTGTATTTGTAATGAGCAGCATAACCTTTTTCGGCTATTTCGTCCATCCTTTCACTTCGGATCTGGATTTCAACCCAACGACCTCTTGGTCCCATAACCGTAATGTGTAAAGCTTCGTATCCAGTTGATTTCGGTGCAGATATCCAATCTCTCAGACGGCTCGGACTCGGTCGGAAGTGGTCGGTGACGATGGAATAAATTTTCCAAGCTAAAAACTTTTCTTCGCTTGGAACACTTTTATAAACAATCCGTAACGCAAATTTATCATAAACCTCATCAAAGGTTACGTTTTGAATTTTCATTTTTCTCCAAATAGAGTAAAAGGATTTAGGGCGACCCTTTATGGAATATTCCAACCCTTCTTTGTCCAAAGATTCTTTGAGAACATCAGAGATGTTTTTGATGTAAATATCCTGTTCTTCTTTGGTCTCTTTCATTTTACTAACGATGTCGTAATAGACATCTGGATCGGTATATTTGAGACCTAAATCTTCGAGTTGGGTTTTGATGTTGTACAGCCCTAGTCTATGCGCTAGCGGAGCATAGATATACAGAGTTTCGGAAGCAATTTTGGCTTGTTTGTAATCGACCATAGATTCCATCGTTTGCATGTTGTGCAAGCGATCTGCAATTTTGATTAGAATTACCCGAACATCATCGTTTAGGGTCAGTAGCATTTTACGGAAATTCTCTGCTTGCAAAGAGATGTCCTGATCGGTTTTTACTTGTGCGATTTTGGTTAATCCCTCTACGATTTGTGCAATTTTCGGGTTAAACATTCGTTCGATGTCTTCAACCGTAATTGGCGTGTCTTCTACAACATCGTGCATTAGGGCAGCAGCAATAGAGGTTGCTCCCAAACCGATTTCGGAAGCTACGATTTTAGCAACAGCAATCGGATGAAATATATAAGCCTCTCCTGATTTGCGCCTTTGATCTTTATGGGCATCAACGGCCACATCAAACGCTTTTCGGATGAGTTTTTTGTCTTCATCAGACAAAGTCTGATAGCTAATTCGCAAAAGCTCTTTATATTCCCTAGCTATTGCTTTGTTTTCTTCTTCTAATTCAATTTCCGTCATGCATCAAAATCTATAATCTAAAATTACAACATTTCTCTGAATTACAATAGCAATAGTAGGAGAATTATTAAAAAAAATAAAAACCGTGTTTTTTTCAGAAAAAAATACTAATTTGCATGATATTGAACAAACACCTTTTAATAGCTATGAGTGATATTACAAGATTATTTGACTTTCCATATTATCAGTTAAAAAATCATCCTTTAAAGAATGCTTTTGTGACTAAATACAATGGAGTTTGGGAAGAAACTTCCACACAAGAATATATAGACAGAGCTAATGCAATTTCAAGAGCTTTGCTTCGTTTGGGAATAGATAAAAACCAAAAAATAGGCGTTATTTCTTCGAATAACCGAACAGAATGGAATATTACGGATATCGGAATTCTACAAACAGGTGCTCAAAACGTTCCGATTTATCCGACTATCGCAGAAACAGACTATCAGTTTATTCTGAACCACTCCGAGTCGGTTTATTGTTTTGTGTCTGATAAAGAAGTTTTTGATAAATTAAACAGTGTCAAAGCTACTATTCCAACATTGAAAGGAATTTATTCTTTTGACGAAATTCCGGGTTGTAACAACTGGAAAGAACTACTAGAACTTGGAGCCGATACCTCTAATCAAAATGAGGTGGAAGAAAGAAAAAACTCAGTTCAGTCCGATGATTTAGCAACTCTTATTTATACTTCAGGAACAACGGGGCAACCCAAAGGGGTGATGCTTTCGCATAAGAATATTATTTCAAATGTTTTAGGGAGTTCGAACAGAGTTCCATTTGAGGTCGGGCAATACAAGAGTTTGAGCTTTTTACCTATTTGTCATATTTTTGAGCGAATGATTGTCTATCTGTATCAATATTATAGCGTATCGATACATTATGCCGAAAGCATCGAAAAAATCAGTGATAACCTCAAAGAGGTAAAACCACAAGTAATGACGGTTGTGCCTCGTTTGTTAGAGAAAGTTTACGATAAAATTTATGCCAAAGGAGCTGAGCTGACTGGAATCAAGAAAAGACTTTTCTTCTGGGCTTTGGACTTAGGATTCGAATACGAACCTTACGGAGCCAAAGGAGCTTGGTACGAATTCAAACTTAAAATTGCCAAAAAGCTGATTTTTAGTAAATGGCAAGAAGCTTTAGGAGGGCAGCTAAAATTACTGGTTTCGGGAAGTGCAGCATTGCAGCCGCGTTTGGCAAAAGTATTTACAGCTGCCGGAATTCCGGTGATGGAAGGCTACGGACTTACTGAAACGTCGCCTGTAATTGCTGTGAATGATATGCGAAACGGAGGTTTTAGAGCGGGAACCGTAGGAAGACCTATTGATAATGTAGAGGTGAAAATTGCAGAAGACGGAGAAATTCTTTGCAAGGGACCAAACGTAATGATAGGATATTATAAAGATTCAGAAAAAACTAATGAGGTGCTAGAAAATGGATATTTTCATACCGGAGATATCGGAGAGATTGATGCTCAAGGTTTTTTGAGAATTACAGACCGGAAAAAAGAAATGTTCAAAACTTCGGGGGGAAAATATGTTGCACCTCAAATTGTCGAAAATACACTAAAACAAACCCGTTTTATCGAACAAATAATGGTGATTGGTGAAGGAGAAAAAATGCCTGCAGCGCTTATTCAACCTAATTTTGATTTTGTTAAAGATTGGGCAAAAATCAAAGGTTATAACATCGGACAAACAAATGCAGAGATTGCTGCTAACCCGAAAGTTGTTGAGAGAATAGGCAAAGCAGTGAACGAATTGAACAAAACCTTCGGAAACTGGGAGCAAGTCAAAAAGTTTGAACTTACGCCTGATGTCTGGTCCATTGATGACGGACACTTAACTCCGACTATGAAGCTCAAACGAAAAGTTATTCTGGCTAAATATCAGGATTTGTACGATAAAATTTATAGAGCGTAATCGAAGGCTTTCTGTAAAAACCAAACCTTGCAAGTTTTCAAACCTTGCAAGGTTTTTTTGTTTCAACTTTAACAACCTTGCGAGTGGAATTTGTATATTTGTGGGTTATTAGTTTTTATACTTTATTTTAATGAAATCCAATTTTTTAAAATCAGCTGTTTTCTTCGGATTGATATTCGGAACGATAATGATTATTGAGTTTTTAGTTCTAAACAAATTAGATGTTGACGGAGTGAAAAACCCAACTTTAGGAGTAGTGGTCAATCTGCTTAATTATATGGTTTTTCCGGTTGTATTTGTGCTCTTAGCCGTTTTGACCTATAAAAATAAATACAACGGAGGCTATATTTCTTTTTCTGAAGTACTGCGAATCGGAGCAGCAACAACAGTGGTAGCTGCGGTGGTTTTTAGCCTTTTCAATTTGGCTTATAACTATATGTTCCCTGAATTTATAGAGCAGACTATCGCAAAAATGAGAGATATTGCTCTTCATCAAAGAGATCAAATGTTGGCTGAAGGTGCAACTGAAGCAGATGTAAGTTCGACAGAAGATATCGAAAAATTCCTCGAAGGAACTAGGAAATCAATGCAGTCATTTTTTTCTGTTCCAGTAATGATTGTCATGTATGCAATTGTAGGAATTATCAGCTCTATTGTGATTGCAGCCTTTGTTAAAAAAGACAAACCCCAAGCCGTATAATGAATATCTCCGTTGTCATACCGCTCTTGAACGAGGAGGAATCTATTAGGGAACTTCACGACTGGATTGTCCGGGTGATGAGCCTAAATGATTTTTCGTATGAAATCCTTTTTATTGATGATGGTAGTACAGATAATTCTTGGAAAATCATTTCTGATTTATCTAACCAAAACTCAAATGTAAGAGGCTTTCGTTTTCAACGGAACTATGGAAAATCACAGGCTTTGCACCTAGGTTTTGCCAAGGCAAAAGGAGAGGTGGTCATCACAATGGATGCAGATTTGCAAGACAGTCCTGACGAAATACCTGAGCTTTACCACATGATTATCGACCAAAAAAATGATTTGGTTTCAGGTTGGAAAAAAAAGCGGTACGATTCGGTTTTGTCTAAAAATATTCCATCTAAACTCTTTAATTGGGCAGCGCGAAAAACTTCGGGAGTAAAACTACACGACTTCAATTGTGGGCTAAAAGCCTATAAAAATGAAGTGGTCAAAAACGTAGAAGTTTCGGGTGAAATGCACCGTTATATTCCCGTTTTGGCAAAAAATGCAGGATATAATAAAATAACCGAAAAAGTAGTACAGCATCAAGCCCGAAAATATGGAAAAACAAAATTCGGAATGAACAGATTTATAAATGGCTTTTTGGATTTGATTACCATTTGGTTTTTGTCCAAATTCGGAAAGCAACCCATGCACTTGTTCGGAGCATTAGGAGTGGTGATGTTCTTAATCGGTTTTGGTTCTGCTCTATATATAGGCGTGTCGAAATTGTATCGATTGTATAATGATTTGCCTTATACTTTAGTAGCTGACAATCCTTGGTTTTATATTGCCTTAGCTACGATGATTATCGGAACCATGTTGTTTTTGGCAGGATTTCTCGGTGAACTGATTTTGAGAAACCGACCGAATCAGGAGAATTATAAGGTGTCAGAAACCTTAAACTAATTTTTTAAAGTTAAACCCAAATAATAGTAGTACAAAATGCATATTCCTCAAAATATATTAAACCAAATAAACCTTTGGATGACACCGGTTTTTGACCAAGAAACCAAAAGTGAAATTGAGCGAATGATGACTTCTGCTCCCCAAGAGCTGAAAGATGCTTTTTATAAAAACTTAGAATTCGGAACAGGAGGAATGCGGGGAATTATGGGCGTTGGAACCAACCGAATCAATAAATATACCTTAGGCAAAAATACGCAGGGACTTTCTGATTATCTGAAAAAATCTTTCCCGGATCAGGAATTAAAAGTTGCCATTGCCTACGATTGCCGGCATAATAGCGACACATTGGCAAAAGTTGTTGCAGATGTTTTTTCGGCTAACGGAATCAAGGTTTTTTTGTTTTCGGATATGCGCCCGACACCTGAACTTTCGTTTGCAGTTCGTTATCTGAATTGTCAGGCCGGGATAGTATTGACTGCTTCACACAATCCGCCTGAATACAACGGATATAAAGTGTATTGGGATGATGGAGGTCAGCTTGTGCCACCTCAGGACGGAGAGATTATCAAAGTTGTAGAAAATCTGAACTACGAAGATATTAAGTTTGAAGCTAACGAAAATCTTATCGAATATATAGATGCTCAAGTCGATGAAGCGTTTATAAAATCAACTTTAGAAAATATAGATTTCCAGACTCCGAAAAGAGCTAAGGAAGATTTGAAAATTGTTTTTACTTCACTTCATGGAACTTCCATAAAACTCATTCCAACTGTTTTGGAAAGGGCGGGGTTTTCGGATTTTCATATTGTGAAAGAACAAGCTGAACCCAACGGAAACTTTCCGACCGTAAAATCGCCTAATCCAGAAGAACCCGAAGCTCTAAAAATGGCTTTGGAATTAGCAGAAAAAACCGGAGCCGATATCGTGATTGGTACTGACCCAGACTCGGATAGATTAGGAGTGGCTGTACGAGATTTAAACGGTAAAATGGTTTTGCTTAACGGAAACCAAACTATGGTTATCATGACAGCTTTTCTGTTAGAAAACTGGAAGCGTCAAGGTAAAATAACCGGAAAAGAATTTATAGGTTCGACCATTGTTTCCACTCCAATGATGTTGGATTTGGCAGAAAGTTATCAAGTAGAATGCAAAGTAGGCCTGACAGGATTCAAATGGATTGCCAAATTTATCAGAGATTTTCCGCATCAAACATTTATCGGAGGTGGCGAAGAAAGTTTTGGATATATGGTTGGTGATTCAGTAAGAGATAAAGATGCAGTTGGAGCTACACTTTTGGTTTGCGAAATTGCAGCTCAGACAAAAGCAACAGGAAGTTCGCTTTACAAAGAATTGTTGAATCTGTATATAGACCATGCTTTTTATAAAGAGCATTTAATTTCGATTACCAAAAAAGGAATTGAAGGAGCGAACCAAATCAAACAAATGATGATTGATTTGCGAGAAAATCCGCTTTCGGAAATTGCAGGTCAAAGAGTTGTGATAATAGAAGATTATCAATCTTCCGTAGTTAAAGATTTGATGAATGGAGAAGAATATCCGATTTTGATTCCGAAGTCAAATGTGCTGATTTATTACCTCGAAGACGGAAGTAAAATCTGTGCAAGACCAAGTGGAACCGAACCGAAAATAAAGTTTTATTTTAGTGTAAACGAACCTTTGGAAAGCATCGAAAAAGCAAAAGAAACAGAGCAATATTTAGACGATAAAATCCAAAGGATTATTAAAGATATGAAGTTGTAACCTATTCTTGTTAAGAACGAAACAATTTCTGATTTAAACGGTTTTCGTGCTTCATAATAACAAACATATAAAAACACATGATCAGCCAATACTTTAAAAAAATATTTCGTTTTGCCAAGCCATACAGAAAGTATATGTATTTGAATATCTTTTTCAATGTGCTGTATGCTTTGTTTAGTGCTTTGTCGTTTGTGGCATTGATACCGATGCTCTCGGTTTTGTTTGATGATGGAGATAAAATTCACGAAAAACCGCAATATACGGGAATTGCAGAAGCAAAAGATTATCTAATGGATTATATGAGTTATTACATTACCACAAGTTCCGAAGAAAACGGAGTTCAGTATGTGCTTAATGTAATGATTATCGGAATAATTTCTCTTTTTCTTTTAAAAAACATGTTCAATTATTGGGCAATGTATTTCATTACGTTCCTCAGGAACGGAATACTGAAAGACATCAGGAATGCGATGTACAAAAAATCGATTGAGCTGCCACTTTCTTATTTTTCCGAAAAAAGAAAAGGAGATATGATTTCGAGAATGACTTCTGATGTATTGGAAATACAACATTCGTTTTTATCGGTTTTGGAGCTTTTGGTAAGAGAACCGCTTACGATCTTGTTTACGATAATCGGAATGTTTTTTCTTAGTGTAGAACTTACTTTGTTTGTGTTTATTTTTATTCCGATTTCGGGATTTATCATTTCCAAAGTTGGGAAGTCCTTAAAGAAAAATTCAGACAAAGCGGCACAGGAACAAGGTTTTTTCCTTTCTATCATTGATGAAACTTTGGGAGGGCTGAAAGTAATAAAAGGTTTTAACGGAGAAAAAGCTTTTGAAAAAAGATTCCAAGATTCCACGTATCGTTTTTTTAAACTGAATAACAGAATTCTGAACAGACAAAACCTGTCTTCTCCTATGAGTGAATTTCTCGGGATCGTTACCATTGCTGTTTTGCTTATTTATGGAGGAACTTTGGTTTTGAACGGTACACTTTTGGGAGCTTCCTTTTTTGCTTATATCGGAATGGCTTATAATATTCTGACTCCTGCAAAAGCGATTTCCAAAGCATCGTATTCCGTTAAAAAAGGAGATGCAGCAGCTGAACGGGTTTTGGAAGTTTTGGAAACCGAAAACCCGATTACCAGCAAACAAGGTTCGGTACAGAAAAACACGTTTGAAGATAAAATTTCTATTGAGAACATCAATTTTGCTTATGAAAAAGATAATGTTCTGAAAAATTTTTCACTACAAGTTCCCAAAGGAAAAACCGTAGCACTTGTCGGGCAATCAGGAAGTGGGAAGAGTACGATTGCTAATTTATTGACCCGTTTTTATGATGTACAGAACGGAAGCATTAAAATTGACGGAACAGATGTAAAAGATTTCAATTTGCAGAGTTTAAGAGGATTGATGGGATTGGTAACTCAGGACAGTATTTTGTTTAACGATACCATCAAAAACAATCTTTTGTTAGGTAAAGAAAATGCAACCGATGAGGAAATCATTGATGCTCTGAAAGTAGCCAATGCCTATGAATTCGTAAAAGATTTACCAGACGGAATAAATACCAACATAGGAGACAGCGGAAACAAGCTTTCGGGAGGACAAAAGCAGCGATTGTCAATTGCAAGAGCCGTATTGAAAAACCCTCCGATTATGGTTCTGGACGAAGCTACTTCGGCTCTCGATACCGAAAGTGAAAGATTGGTACAGCAGGCATTAGAAAATATGATGCAAAACCGTACTTCGGTTGTGATTGCTCACAGACTTTCTACTATCCAAAAAGCAGATACAATTGTGGTAATGCAAAAAGGAGAAATCGTAGAACAAGGCACTCACGATGAGCTTCTTGCCAAAAACGGAATGTATTCAAAGTTGGTGCAGATGCAGAGTTTTGAGTAAAATATTTCAATATATTTCCAACCTTTGGTTTGTTTTTTGCATCTGTAAAGTAAACACGATGAACTATGAAAAATATATTGTCTTTAATCATATCATTTTTTTTGTTTCAGAATATACAGGCACAAACCATTCGAGATACAGTTTTTAACAATGTAATTCCAATTGAAAGAACTGACGTAACAACAAATGGTAGGGATTTTTTGATAGACATTCCAATTAAGACTCAAAAAGAACCCATTATAATTTACAACCGTGATGTTCTTATTCCTTTGAAAATGTTTTTTGAACCCAAATCATTTTTGTATGGACAAGATGAAATTATTCTAATAGAATCAGCGTACCTTAGAAATCCAGCAAAAGAAACCGAAAAAGTAGCCCCAAGTGTTATTTTATATCACATTCAAAGAGAAAATAGTATAAATTATAAAGTTGATAGTCTTCAAATAGTTTGGATTTATACTTGCCCCATAACAATTAACTATAAAAAACCAGAACTAAAAGAAAATGAAGTAAAATATTTCTTCGGAGAATGTTATGGTTCAACTTGTTGTCCTAAAGATGAAAATTGGGATTTTCAACAAGAGAGAAATGATATGAAAAACGATTTCAATAAAAAACATAATGTGAATGTATATAAAAATGTTTACAGGCAAGTTTTAGGTAGAGAAAGTGAACATTGCGATTATTATACACTTAGTGATTTGACTAATGAACAGAAAATAGCCTATTTCCGAGCACCAAAGCCAATCCCAAACTCTCATTTAAAAGATTTTGATTTTTCACCAATTATAATTCTACCAAACATAATTGACACAACCAATCTTATTCATAAAAACCCATAGAAAATAAATAAAACAATGTCATATTTGAAATTTCTTTACATATTGCCCTTGTTTCTAAGTGTTTTATATTCGTGTTCATCACAAAAAATAACAGATACCGACAACAATCCAAAAATAGTTAAAGGTATTGTAGTTGATAATGTTGGTTTTCCTTTGGAAGGTGCCATAATATGGGTAAAAGGATTTTCAGAAGGACAAAAAAGGTTTACAGGGGCTGATGTTGAGGGAAAATTTGAAATAGAAGTAAAAAAAGGTGAAGTTTTGGTTGTTAAATATCTGGGGATGTTTGATAAGGAAGTTACTATTACAAACCAAAATTATTACAAGATTATTTTGTTAGAACAAAATGAACTTCATTAAATTTTCAATATACATTATACAACCCTACATTATACAGCAAAAAATGTTCAAACAAAATCCAAAAATAATACCACTTGACCCGAACACTATTGTTTGGAAATATCTGGATTTGTCCAAGTTTTTGGATTTGTTGTTGCACAAACAGCTTTTTATGGCTCGTTCGGATAAGTTTGAGGATCAATACGAAGGCACCTTTAGCGAGCCCACTTTTCAGGAAATAAAAAAGTTGTCTGAGAACAATTCGAAGTTTTTGGAATACTACAAAGAACACAGAAAAAATGTAGTTATAAGTTCGTGGCATATCAACGAAGTCGAATCGTTTGCGATGTGGCAGATTTTCACAAAGAATAAGGAAGGTTTAGCCATTCAGTCAACTATCGGAAGAATTCAACAGGCACTTCGGTTGGAGTTACATTATGAACAGTATATAGGCGAAGTGAATTACATTGATTATAAAACGGAGCATATTCCGTTTGAAGATACGTTTTTTCCGTTTTTATACAAGCGAAATACCTTTAGTTACGAAAAAGAAGTTCGGATTATCACTGACGCAAGTGCCAAACACAAAACTGTTAACGAAGGATTAAAAATAAATGTGGATGTACATAAACTTATCGAAAAAATATACATTCATCCCAAATCAGAAAACTGGTATAAGCGACTGATTTTTGAATTGATGCACAGGATGGATATGGATTTTGATATTGGAGTTTCTGATTTGGAGAGCGAAATATTATTATAATTTGCTAATCGAATTTTTTAAACCAACCAAAGTAATTAAATAAGAAAAGCCCTGTTAAAAAGAATAACAGGACTTTGTATTTAAAGTAATTACTTACATAAATTATCTTTTATCCACTTCGACAAAAGTTCTATGCGTATGACCTGTATAGATTTGTCTTGGTCTTCCGATAGGCTCTTTGTTTTCTCTCATTTCTTTCCATTGGGCAATCCACCCCGGAAGGCGTCCGATAGCAAACATTACCGTAAACATATCAGTCGGGATTCCTAAAGCACGATAGATGATTCCTGAATAGAAATCTACGTTCGGATATAAGTTCCTTGATTTGAAGTATTCGTCTTCTAAAGCCGCTTTTTCAAGTTTTTTTGCAATGTCTAGAATTGGGTCTTCGATTCCTAATTCTTCCAAAACCTCATCAGCTGCTTTTTTGATGATGGTTGCTCTTGGGTCAAAATTCTTATAAACTCTGTGTCCGAATCCCATAAGACGGAATGGGTCGTTTCTGTCTTTGGCTTTAGCCAGATATTTATCAGCATCTCCTCCGTCTGCCTGAATTGCCTCAAGCATTTCAAGTACCGCTTGGTTAGCACCTCCGTGAAGTGGTCCCCAAAGGGCAGAAATTCCTGCAGCAATAGAAGCAAACAATCCAGCATGTGAAGAACCTACCATTCTTACTGTAGAAGCAGAGCAATTTTGCTCATGATCCGCATGTAAGATAAATAGTTTATCCAATGCATTTACTACTTTAGGATTGATTTTGTATGGTCCTGTAGGAAGTTTAAACATCAGATTCAAGAAGTTTTCGACATAACCTATGGTGTTATCGTAGTAGTTTAAAGGATATCCTTCTCTTTTACGATACGTCCATGTTGCGATGACCAAGAATTTTCCTAATGTTTTGCAAACAGCATGATACATCTGATTTTCGTCTTCCACATTAACCGTTTTCGGGTTAAATGCAGTTAAGGCACTCATAAGTGATGCCAAAATTCCCATTGGATGTGCAGTTTTCGGGAATCCGTCAATCACATTTTTCATGTCTTCATGAACCAAAGTGTATTTATGAATATCAGCTTCAAACTTTTCTAGTTGTTTTTTGGTTGGAAGTTCTCCGAAAACCAAAAGAAAACATACTTCAAGAAAGTTAGCTTTGTCCGCTAGATCTTCAATAGCATATCCTCTATAACGTAA
>Ga0209075_1003955_pt1 | contig 12071 bp, 11 predicted proteins | sample Stecom2011_FD_187523 | JGI IMG/M metagenome (GOLD analysis project Ga0209075, IMG submission 187523) | Agricultural soil microbial communities from Utah to study Nitrogen management - Steer compost 2011 (SPAdes) (version 2) | ecosystem: Environmental > Terrestrial > Soil > Agricultural land...
ATATGTTTTTTATGTACTCGCATTTATATTGGTTTACTTACTCATTATTAGACCAATTTTAATTATATTGTTTTCACCATCTTTTTCGATAGAAACAACACTAGATAAAAATCCAAAAAGAGAACACAGAGTTTATAAACGAGTTGCAAAACGTATTTTAGAACAAGAAGATCTACCCGAAGGTATGCGTGCGAATATTAATGAATCCATGCATGATCCATATAAACTAAGAGATGCATTAAATAATGTTTATAATAAACATTTAAAAAGAAAGTTAAATAAAACCATTAGAGCACATGCTAAAACAGTCATGGTTTCTACAGCAATTTCACAAAATGGTCGCCTAGACTTTATTACAGTGGTTGTTGTAAATATTAAAATGATTAAAGAAATTGTTGTCTTATGTGGTTTTAGACCAAGTTATAGAAATCTAGCGAAACTAGTTGTCAATGTCTTTGTTACAGCACTTGTTGCTGAAGGATTAGAAAATATTAACTTAAATGATATTTTACCAACATCTACGATGAAGATGCTTGGTGAAATACCGTTAATTAGGCCAATTATGTCCAGTGTCATTGAAGGTGTGTCGAATGCATTATTAACGTTAAGAATCGGTATTGTCACTCGAAAATACTTATTTGATGATGCACCAGATCTAACAAAAGAAAAGATTCGTTATGGTGCTTTAATTGAAGCAGCTAAGCATTTACCACTTGTGATTGCAGATGGTTTATTCTTATTTCCAAAGACCATAATGAACATGTTTAAATCTAAAAAACCTAAGGTTGAAGCACTCGATGGACCGTCAAATCCCACGGAATAACGATATTTGATTTGAATGTGCATTTGTCCATCATTTTATCTTGACATTTAAGGTCAATTATAATAAAATAACAGTTGCGTTGTACCACATAGAAAAGGTTATAAATGTCTAACTAGACTACCTTCATAGTGAGTCTTCAAATAAATCAAAGGAGGAAACACATATATGTTTGCAATTATTCAAACAGGCGGTAAACAATTAAAAGTGACAGAAGGGCAAGAAATCTACGTTGAAAAACTAGATGCAAATGCTGGTGACACTTATGAGTTTACTGAAGTTCTAGCAACATCTGACAAAGTTGGTCACCCATTTGTTGAAGGTGCTAAAGTTGTTGCAGAAGTTGTTAAACAAGGTAGACAAAAAAAGATCATTGTTTTCAAATATAAGAGACGTAAAAATTATAGAAGAAAACAAGGACATAGACAACCATATACAAAATTAGTTGTCAAATCTATTCAAGGCTAATGATTAAGTATCATTTCAAAAAAGAAAATGGCTATATTAAAGCGCTCAATGTTAAAGGTCATGCACTTTTTGGAGAGTATGGCACAGATATTGTATGTAGTGCAGTATCCACAGCTTTAATAGTTACAGTCAATGCCATTGAAACATTAGGTTATAAAGAAAACTTTTATGCCAAAGCAGAAGAAGGAAACTTTGAATTACTCATTTATTCAACAAATGAAGTCATTGAAGGTTTACTCATCAATTTAGAATATACATTAAATGAGCTTGAAGCTCAATATAAAACTTACATTAAAAACCATAAGGAGGGATAACATGTTAAAGATTAATATTCAGTTATTCGCATCTAAAAAAGGGGTTGGGTCATCCAAAAACGGTCGTGACTCTAGATCTCAAAGATTAGGATTAAAATTATCTGATGGCCAATTTGCTTCAGCTGGTTCAATCATTTATCGCCAAAGAGGAACTAAAATTCATCCAGGCAATAACGTTGGACGCGGCGGAGATGATACTTTATTTGCTAAAGTAACAGGTATCGTAAAATACGAACGTAAAGGTAAAAACCGTACGCAAGTATCAGTCTACGAAGCTTAATAACTAAAAGGGTAATCGATATTACCCTTTTTTGTTCTTAATATTTATAAAAAGGAAAGTGATTTTATGAACGCATTTGTTGATGCAGTCACAGTCGAAGTAAAAGCTGGCCGCGGTGGTAATGGTAAAGTTGCTTACCGCAGAGAAGCACACGTTGAATTTGGTGGACCTGCCGGCGGTAATGGCGGTCGTGGCGGCCATATTTACTTTATTGGTGACGAAGGTGAAAATACATTAATAGATTTAAAATATAATAGACATATCCGTGCTGAAAATGGTGTTCATGGCGGTGCCAAAGGTATGCATGGTGCCAATGCTAAGGATACATATGTACGTGTGCCTTTAGGTACAATTGTTTATGATGATAAAGACAACCTTATTGGTGAAGTCTTAGAGCATGGTAAAACCTTATTGGTTGCCAAAGGTGGCAAGGGTGGTCGTGGTAATATGGCATTTGCCTCGAACCGTAATAAAGCACCAGATTTTGCTGAACAAGGCGATTTAGGCGAAGCTTTTATTGCTAGAGTTGAACTACAAGTACTTGCAGATGTTGGTTTATTAGGTTATCCAAATGTTGGTAAATCAACACTTATTCGTCGTGTATCGAATGCAAAAGCAAAAGTTGCAGACTACGAGTTTACAACGCTCTCACCTCAACTTGGTATGGTCATATTAGAAGATGATGCATATGTCATGGCAGACTTACCAGGTTTAATTGAATACGCACATTTAGGCGTTGGATTAGGACTACAATTTTTAAAGCACGTTGAACGTTGCCGTATTTTATTACATGTGGTATCCATGGCATCAGAAAACCCATTAGAAGATTATGAAAAAATTAATAACGAACTTGTTTTATATGATGAAAACTTAAAGAATAGAACACAAATTGTTGTTGCTAATAAGATGGATGTTGAGGGTGCTAAAGAAAAGTTTGAAGCTTTTCAAAAGGCTTTAAAAGATATTAAGGTTTACCCTATATCAGCATTACACAATGAAGGTGTAGATGCTTTAAAATATGATATTGCTAAAAAGTTACAAACAATACCTAAATTTGAACCAAAAGATACCAAGGTACGCTACACCTTAGAAGTAGAAGATCAAGTAGATTTTATCATTACACAAGCTGCTGATGGTGTCTATGAATTAAGTGGTGATAAATTATATGTATTATTTAACCGCATCGATTTTAACAATGATTCTGCTGTTAAACGCTTTGCTAGACAACTTAGAGGACTTGGTATTGATGAGGCCTTAAAAGAAAAAGGTGTTCAGCATGGTGATATTGTTCGTATCTTTGATTATGAATTTGAATATTTTGAATAAATGTAAATAAATGGGGCTGTAACGAAATAAAATATATATAGCCCTATAAATTCAAAAAGCACGCTGGAAATACCAGAGTGCTTTTTTGTGTATAATTGATGTATGAAAACAAAACAACTAACACAACACTATTTTAACGCAAAACAGTTAAGATTACTCAAAAAGATGTTGCTGAAAGCTTTGAAATGACATTCACACCATTTGATAGTGAAGTACGAACATTTGACGCGGTATTTAGTCAACTGGAGGTCGAAAAATACCTAATAATTGATAAAGATAGTCGTGGACGCATCGATTATAATTCTGTACAAATGTTAAAATTGATACTGTTTTGTCAGATGGAAAAAATACAGTCACTTAGACAAATGGAAAAAGCTGACAAAACGATATTAGAATCATGTGGCTTACGGATAATCATAAACCAAGCCATCAATCAATCAAGAGTTTTATGGATAGATATTTAGTAGATAATATCGAAAAGATATTTTATGAATTCAATCAATATTTTATCGATCAAGAACAAATAGATACCACCAAACTCTATATTGATGGTACTAAGATAGAATCAGCTGCGAATAAATACACATTTATCTGGCGTGGTTCAATCACTAAATTTAAAGCAAAGCTCAACTTAAAAGTGAGTAAACAACTACAAATACTTAATCAACGATATCAAGCAAGCGATATTTATTTTAGTTTGCATGAAGACTATGATATCAACTACTTAAAGCAAATAAAAAGATTTTTAGAAGCGGCATTATAACGCGAAAGTATTAATCCTAATACCGCTCAACAAAGTGATTATGAAAAGATATATGCGTATCTAACAAAATATATGGAATATGAAAATCATTTAAAGACAATTGGAAATGATAGAAACTCATATGCCAAAACAGATCCTTCAGCAACGTTTATGCAGATGAAAGAAAATCATATGCGAAATAGTCAGATAAAGCCTGGTTATAATGTACAAATTGGTGTCGCCAAATAATATATGCTGCATGTGGATATATTTAATGAACGTAATGATTATAAAACCTTCATACCTTTTTTAGAAGGATTTAAAAAGGTCGATGGATATTATCCACATTAACCAGTAGCAGATGTCGGTAATGGTGGTCTAACAAACTACCGCTACTTAAAAGCAGACGGCATGGCGTTAAATCAAAAATATGGCATGTATAGTAAAGATACAACCGATAAAAAGCGCATGAAGGTTCCTTATTTCCCTTTTAATTTAAAGAAAGTTGGCTAAGATTATATCGTACCTAACGGTGAAAGATTAAACTATTTATACCGTAATAACAGAGGTAATGATGTTTATAGATTATCCGATGGTAAACATAAAGAAATTAACGATGAAAATTTAGGATATCAAAAAAGAAGTTATTAAAAACTTAAATACACCTTTAGGTATTGACTTGAGAATTCAAAGGTCGATTCAAGTTGAAGGTGCATTTGGCGTCTTAAAAGAGTGCTTTAAATTACGACGTTTTAGACGTAAAGGTGTTCAAAATGTCAGGTTAGAGTTTATTTTAACAGCGATTGGTTACAATTTAGATAAATATCACAATAAAAAATACCGAATAATTCTCTTAAATTTTTATCTCTAATGCTTATGATAATTTTAACTGTTTTGAATTAAAATAGGAATGTGTTAATTGTGTATATCGACTACTCCAATTATGCCCCAAAAAAACCGCCCTGGAATTCATGGCGGTTTTTTTATTAGATGGACCCTAACTATTTTATTTTGTTACAGCCTCATTTGTATATTAATTTTAATTTTTCATTTCATGTATATATTTTCTATTATTTACAATTATAGCGAGTATTTCATTTTTTGTTTCTAAATTGAGTATTTGACTCTGAGCAGATTCTGTAAGGTAAGTACTATATGAATAAGCTATACCTAGATCAATACTTAACATTTTATACATTTCATATGTGAAAGGCACATTTGAAACAAATACCTCACCATTTGTTAGTGTGATTGTATATAGTATTGGATTAGAAAATATTTGACCACAATACCAACATATTACTGTATCTCCAGGTTCATGTGGAAATATACTTGCACAAGGCATCGTAACTGAATCCCCACATGCACATATAGATAAATGAATTGCTATACCTGAAGGTGCAGTACCATTAGGAATATGGTTATGGTTATAACCATGATTGGATTTACTTGTAAAGGTTTTACAATCATTACATAAATGACCGTGTTGTGTATGATTGGATTTTGTAAGTGTTGTTGATGGATGCGTACATAAATTACCGTTTAAATAAACTGGATTTCCTGATGCATTCCAGTTTACTTTAAATGTGCTTGGAACGGATGATTTACCTTCTAAATAGATTGAAACATTGTTAGTATTTTTAAATGCATCATTTCCTATATGTGTTACTGTGGAAGGAATCGTAATTTGAGTTAATTGGTTTTGTCCACTAAATGCAGAATTACCTATTTGGGTGACGATTCTACCGTTAAGATACTTAGGTATAACGAGGTTTCCGGTCATATTTCCAACTTCCCCTGTTATCTCAACGTTAGTATCTGTTAGATTTCTTATTGTAAACTTAGAAACTGCCATCAATGCTGTTTCAGCATTAAGTCGCCTTACTGATATTGTATTTGAACCCCAAAAACCGCTTGGATGGGTAATATTAACCCAAGTTGCACTATCTATAATATTATTTCTAAGCTGTTCCGGAGTTAAGGTAGGATCAACTGATAGCATTAAACCTGCTACACCCGCAACCATTGGTGCAGCCATTGAGGTTCCGCTTGTTCTTGCATAACCTTGTGCTACTTGTGTATAACCTGGAATGGTAGTACCCCAACTTGCTGTTGGGAACGTGCTCAATATATCCCCTCCGGGAGCCCAAATGTCAACCGTGTTTACTCCCCAATTCGAGAATGAACTACGACTCCCATTGCTATCCAAAGAGCCGACCGCAAGCATATTGTTCCGCCTGAATTGAGGTGATGGAAACTGTGTTGTATTTGTATCGTTATCTGTAGACTCATTTCCTGCCGCTGTAATAAATAGTCCCCTATAATTATTAATTGCAGTTTCAAAAGCCTCAATTGTGTCAGTAGTCGCATTAAACGATCTATTACTATTATTAAGGATTGGTATGTTATTTGTTGCAGCATGATTTATCGCCAAAACTAACTGCGATCCGTAAGCAAGGCTAACTTCCTCCCAATTTGGACCCGTTGCATTTATCCTTAACGACACCAATTGGATACTCTGTGCCACACCAGTAACACCTATTCCATTATTTCCACTTGCAGCAATTATACCTGCCACATGTGTACCATGTCCATCTGGGTCAGTAACAGAAGTTGGAATATAGGGTGATGTTAATGAAAAGTCTCGACTTAAATCCAAGTTTACCCTCCCCTGCAGATCAGGATGATTTGCTTGAATACCTGTATCAATAACTCCTACCATCACCGAGTTTGCTCCAGTTGCCATTGTCCAAGCTTGAGGCGCTCTTATCCCATTTATTCCATTTAGTCCCCACTGGCCACCACTCAAATAATATGTATCGTTAGGTGCTGAAGTCGCAGTTTGCAATATATAATCGGGCTCTGCACTCAAAATTTCTTTTCTTGACTGCAAAAGTTCAATTGAACTTAATACATTCTCTTTGCTCGGTTCTTTTAGTACCAAACGCAGAATGGTTTTAAACTCATCAACTCTAACTTGCATAGTATTAATTGGCATTATAGCTCTAGCCTGATTTGTTTTAACCAACTGTCGTCTACTCATATCTGCAATTACGATTTCTCCAGAAGATGCAGTTAAGTTTTCAATAGAAACCAGATCTATTTCGGGAAAACTACCCGTAGTGTATGTCCTAAACCGCAAGGTTTCCTGTCTAGTAAGTACAACTATAATAGTATCGTCTGCAAAATCATCGTCTATGTTAACCTTGCGAAGCTTTGCTGATTCTCCAGTATATCCTTTATTCTCATTGCTCATGTTTTTTTTAAAAGCAAATGTGGGTTGTGCTTGTGTAAAAAATAGTGTCATCATCATAGCAAAAATTGTAGCGGTAATTATTACAATTCTCATCTTGCTTTTAGTATTTTTAAACGTGTTCATTTATGTTTCTCCTTTGTACTATAATTTTTATCTTGCCTTTGGCAAATTAGTTGTGAAATTTATGCTTGTTACTCCCAATACATCATCTTTTTTAACCTCTAACACAACTATGACCCCACTCATCACTGTGGTCGTTCCAAAAACACCATTCAATTCAACTTCTATGCGATTACCAGACCTCTCAACAACAATATCCCTTACCTCGCTGCCACCTGAGGTCGTATTAAATGCAATGATTAGCAGAGCATTGTCATTAAAAAAACTATCGTCATATTTTTTATCAAATTCAACTACTTCAACAATATCGGAATCTCTGAAATCATCTAACGAGCCGATAATTTTTGTGATTGTCTTTCCTTTTCCTGTCCAAGAAGCTGTCCCTACACGAAACTCAATAGCCTGTACCGAACTACATCCAGTGGAAATACATAACCCCATAATTAATACCACTCCTAACAATAAAAATTTTTTCACCATACTTAAAGCCTTGCATACTCAATATATAATTATAGTATTACTGGAGAGTATACATATCCTTTCTTAATTTTTTTCTTTTCTCTTCTACCCAGTTAATTCAATTTAATCTTATAATAAAACAATTAATATAGCAAATGTTACTATAAACATTCTCTGTTGAACTTAAGTATTGCTAAAATTATATCAATTAATTAAACCTTCCAACCTTAACTGTTTATATATACCAACAACATCAACAGGAAAAAGTGCATCTTTAATTTGTTGATTAGATACTTGGTATTTTAAATCCAGTAAGGACTCATATAGGTAGGCAATTTGTTCAATTTGATTAAGTAACCTGTTTAAAGCGTGTTTTAGCATAAATAAGTTAATATATTCCTTCAAGTCTTTTAATTGAGACACCGCGACACTTCAATAAAAAGTATTCAAAACTGGAATGTAGATTATTAATTGGGCCTAATTTGTACCCATTTCTTGATTTTATATCAGGGGATATAAGCTGCACATGAATTATAACGTAATCCAGTGTAAAACTCCTATAAGTATGGTCACCATCAGTAACCATTGTCGTATTTTCGGATAAAAGTGGTTTAAGAACCATTTCTAATATTTCACGATTTAATCTAGCCACGCCATTGATATGAAAAACTGTACGCTTGGTATTATCTGTTATCGTTTGGATACAAACAAGTTCTCTTTGAGCAACTGAAGCTTTCTTGGTTTTATAAGAACACCTTGGCATATTTTTAGGTTTAGTACCCTTTAAATTGATTTTAATAAAGGTTTCGTCTGAATAAAGTAGTGTAGATAATAGATTCTTATCATCTATAAAAGATTTAATGTGGTGCAGTATTTTACTACGCCAAGTCCAGACAGTGATCAGTGGTCTACCTATTTTAGCTGATAAGTTCCTAACCGGTAAACCATCCAGTACATATTCAACCATTAAGTATAGGTAATCAATCAGTTTTCTAGATCTATATAAGAAACTATTTGTTAAAGATGAAAATTTTGGATATCAAAAAGAAGTTATTAAAAACTTAAATACACAATTAGGTATTGACTTGAGATTTCAAAGGTCGATTCAAGTTGAAGGTGCATTTGGAGTCTTAATAGAGTGCTTTAAATTACTACGTTTTAGACACAAAGGTGCTCAAAATGTCAGGTTAGAGTTTATTTTAACAGCGATTGGTTACAATTTAGATAAATATCACAATAAAAAATACCAAATAATTCAATAGTTATCCACATTTTTAAAACAAGTAAAAAGAAAAAAAGGACTGTAGCGTCTCTAAAGAAAAATTAATTCTTCATTTCTTTACAGTCCCTTTATTATTTAAGTTTTAATGTACGTTGTTTAAAACTATAACTACGCTGTGCATCTTTTAAGTCGTTGGTAAGTAATTTCTTTTCATGTCTTAATATTTTTTCACTAAAGCGACTTAATTTGCGTTGTTGTTTAGAAATGGCTGCATCTTTTTTAGTTTGTGCAATTTTTAATTGTTGACCAAATCCTTGGATTTTTTTATTTAATGCAGTTTCTTTTTTATGCAATGTTTGTTCATATTCTTGTAGTTTTTGTTTATTCGATTCAATGAGTCTAATTTCAGTTTGATTAAACTTGGTAGACAATTGATTGTTTTTAAGTTGTGTACTTTCTTCAAGTGCTTTTAAGTTTTTAGCTTTTATATCGAGCTGTTCAACTAACTTTTCAATATGTTTATCATGTGCAAGTTTTAACTTTGAAACTTGTTTCTTAAAGTCGTCATGCATTTGTTCAATGACAGATTTTAGGTTATCATCAATGAGTAATATCTCTTTATTTAAATTTGACTCAGTGGTCATAATTTTAGCTTCGGTAGCTAAAAGTTCTTTTTGTTGGTTGACTAAAGCTTGTTCTTGATCTTTAAATTGTGATGCATGAATGTTTTTAACCAATGTTTGTTTTTCATTATCTAAAAGTACTAGGTGATGCTTAAATTCAGTTGTTAGAAGTTTTAGTTTATCATCGAGTACTTTTTGTTGTTTATCTAACTTTTTCATGAGTAGTTTTTCTTCTTTTAAAAAGTTCTTTTTAGAACTATCTTGTTGCTGGATTAATTGATCAAATAATTTGACACTACCTTTAAGTAAAGATTGATAAATAGTATTGGATGTTTTTTCAAAGTAGTCTTCAACTTTCATAAAATTTCTTTGATAATCTTTAATTGCTTTATCAGTTAAATATAAAGGTTGATTCACTTTGTTGGTCAATTGTAAAACTTTTTCTTCATAAGTTTGGAACAGTTGTGTGATACGTTTACTACTTTGGATGTAGAAGTACTTTTGTTTTAAATAAGATTTAGCTTCTTGCTCATTTTTACGCGTCATCTTTAAGCGTTTAGTATCAAGTGTTTTATCCAATCTGGTTTTACGTTTATTTAACTTTTGAATTTGACGTTCATGACCAAGAATCGATTTATCTAAAAATGATATTTCTGACTCTACAGCATTAATTTGTTGATCATATTTCTTTTTAAGATCCTGCAAATGTTTAGGATCTAAATTAGGGTCTAAGTTATTAATGTTAGATTGAATACGGTCCACATTCGAAGATAAAACGATAATACGATCTTCAATTTGATGGATTGTTTGTTCGTTTGTTTGTATTTCGTGCTCGATATGTTTGATTTTAGATAAGAATTCAGATTCTAATAGATTCATATCTGTTTTTAATTTAAGGGCACTTAAATCATTAATTTTAAGTTCCTGGAATGTATTTAAATCCACTAAGAACTGATCTTTAGCATGTTCTTGAATGGCATTTAAGTGATTAAATATTTCAAGATAAAGTTGAATAAATTGTTTCACATCTTCAGGATGCGCAGGTATCTCATAAATTTGAATGAGTGCTAGCATAAAATTATGATGGATATTATAAATTAAATATATTTGATTAAATAAAAAGTGTATTCTAGAATGGATAACCTCTAAGTCTTTTTTAAGCATCTCTTGGGTCAACTTTACTGAATGCAAACGCTCTAAATAATGAGTCGATGTTTCTTCAGTTGATAATTGATGTTTAAGTAGACTTTGTTCAACAATTGATTTATCTGATAAGAAGTGTTCATAACCACGTATGAGTTTTTCTAAATGTGCAATATCATTTTCACAAAGGGCAATTTCCTTTTGAAGCAGAAGTGATTCAGTAGCTACAGTTTTTTCGTAAGTTAATTGTTGAAAATCTTTTTTAAGTTGTTGATTATTTAATTGTTGATCACGAATGACCATTTCTTTATCAATAGATAGTTGTAGACGCATGTTTAAAACACTTAGATCATGATCTTTTGTAATATTTAGAATGTTTAGTTCATGTTCTAAGCTGAGTTTTTTAACAGTATAATCATGATTTAAAGTGTCTGCTTGATGTTGGTAGTGGTTGAGATGATAATTGGTATCATTAGAAAGTAAGTTAACATCTTTTTCAGATATTGCATTGGCAATACTTAACTTTAAATCAAGTGGTGCAATTTCTTTTAAGTGTTTAATATCTAAACGATCAAGTTCAAATTCATGGGTCGTTTTTAATGTTTTAAGTTGAAGCTGTAATGATTTGAGTTGATATTGGAAGTTTTGTTCTTGTGTGTATTGTGTTAACTTTTGATCAACTACAAGTTGTTTACCTTCAATGCGCCAATTAGATTTTGCTTCTAAAAATTTAGTTTCTAAAGACTGAAGTTTTTCGTAATGGGCTTTAAGTAAGGTTTGAGTATCTTTTTCAGTCCGAATTATTTGTCTATTAAGTTCATTTTCTTGTTGGCGTAAATGTTTTTGTAAAGCCTTTTTTAAGGCTTTTACTTCATCGTCATTTGCAGCATTTTCAATATTCATTTTTAATTGGTTTGCACGTTCAACACGGTCGGCTGCTATGGCATCTCTAAAGGAACTGAGTTTAGAGTTAATTAAAGAGACGGCATCGCCATGTGTTTGAATTAAATTTTCTTTTTTTGCATTATAGTTTTGAGTTAGTTCGTGAATGTATTGCTTATGTGCTTCTAATTTTTCTTTATAAATTTGAGTCGTTGCTTGTTTTTGTGCTTCGTAATGTGTTTTAAGTTGAATAAGTGCATCTTCAATAGGTTGCCTGTTTTGTTCATCGTTTGAAGCAAGTTTTTTTAAAGCAGCTTCTTTATTTTTCTTTAATTTATCAACGGCCTTGTTAAAGGCAATAGAAGCATCATGATAATCACTTTTAATCGATACATATTTTTTATCAGATTGTTCAC